>SDBV01001306.1_pt1 | contig 37634 bp, 6 predicted proteins | sample 2277081 | NCBI WGS metagenome assembly SDBV01 (sample SAMN10402039, study PRJNA504765) | marine sediment metagenome | isolation source: marine sediment core GS10_PC15, 223 cmbsf | place: Arctic Ocean: Southern Knipovich Ridge | collected 2010 | reverse complement strand
CGGCGGCTCAAAAGCGGACGATCCAGCGGTTGCGCCAAGATCATGCGGCCCGGGCGGCTTACGCGATGCTCACCGGCGACTTCGATGCACTGACCAGTGAGGAGTGGAACTCGCGAGCCGAAGATCTCCGGTATGCCGAGGGACACCTTCACCGGCTGCTGACCGAACCGCATCGCCGTTGGAGCGCCGGATTCAGTTGCCTATGTTTTGCCTGGATCGGGGCCCCCATGGCCATGCGGCTGCGAAACCGCGATTTTCTCACCAGCTTCTTTCTCTGCTTCTTGCCGATCCTGGTCGTTTACTATCCGCTGTTGGCTTATGGCGTTGACGGTGCCAAAAGCGGCAGTATTCCTCCCTATGCCGTATGGGCAGGCAATATACTGCTGATCGCCTGGGGAGCGTGGCTGCTGAGGAAAGTGATTCGTTACTAGTCCTACAGCGCAAGGTCGTGCTGAGGGAGGCGGGCGTAAAGTGTTGTTACTGAAGCGTTTGCGCGAAAAAGTTGTAAGTTATGAGTTGTAAGTTTTTGAATGCTCCCACGTTGAAAAACCGAAAACTCACAACTTAGAACTCACAACTTAGAACGAAGAACGCCGTACTTGGCTGTTCAACCTACCGCTGAAGTACTAGGCAGGCCGTGCAAAGCGTGCCAAGCGGCGAGCTATTGCGATCGATTGCCTTGAAGATCCCAGGCCTTCAGCCATCGGGTGTTGGTTGGCAGCAGGTTGAAGTCCTTTTCGAGCCGTTTTTGGAGGTCGGGCATGTGCCCCGCCCCGTAGAAAATGGCGATCTTCCGTTTACCCGCGGCAATCTGCTTCCGCAATACCGACAAGGCGACCTTGTTTCGCTCGCTGATGATCGTGGACCCGTCCGGCCCTTCCAGCGCCGAAAGCGTCCCGTCCATGTCCTGAAACTGCTCGGCCACCACCCGCTTCAGGGCCAAGGCGCGATTCTTGTCGAACAGGGCCAGCAACATTTCGGCATCGGGTGAGCGTTCGGTCTCCTGGCTCTGCCGGGCAATCGCATATCCGAACATCCGCAAGAACATCCCCAAGACACTTTCGTTCCGATCGCGCATGGAATTGGCGAACTGTTCCGGCGACATGTCGGCATGCACCATATTCTCCCGCGTATAGTCGATTGCACTGAGCTGATACTCCAACTCCAGCACGTTTTTCATCAAGTTCTGCAGCAGTGAGACCGGATTATCCGATTTCCCGCCGCCCCGCGGGACTTCGGTCCCCTTCGGGGCAACCAATTCGAAAAGCACGGCGTCGTACTTGCGAAACTCGCGATTCAGCGCGGCGTAATAGCTCTTGTCGGCCACGTGGACGGCGGCCACCAGATCCACGGTTGGCTGGGAGGGGTCGTCACCGCGCGACTGGTGGCGAACGATCGAGGCCTCCATGGCCGTCAGTTCCTTGGCATTGTTGCGTACCAGCCGCAAAAAGCGCGTGCCGGCCGCCTCCTCGCTCGCCGGGCGCTGCTGCGAGTCATCTGCCCATGTCGACCCGACGGGGCCAAGCGACAGGCTCACACACAGCAGGAAGCTGCAACAAAAGACGCGTGGTAGGCGAACTGTCCGATCCGATGTCATCGCGTGGTCCTCTTAACGGTTACATTCTACAATCATGACCGAAGTACGGTTATGCACAACTCGGGGGGTAAACGGTGTGAAATGAATTCTCTCACATTGACTTTATCGGCTCAACCGAATGAGAAAGATGCGTCGCGATTTCTGCCTGGATCGATCGATCTGTAGAGTGTGGGTGCCCATGTCTAACCCGAAATATCCACATGAAAAAGCGGGGCGACTGTGGGTATCCACAATGCCCGACAAAGCTTAGCGCATACCTGCGATATTGTTTAACGACCTAGGGTTGCAATTGTCGAAATCTCCCAAATACTTAGCGTGCATACTGTTGGAGCGTTAGCTCTGATAGACGCGGCCTCCGTAGGGTCCTGCCCCACCTGCGGAGGTCCTTTTTTTTCTTGCCCGGGTTCACACGGCTGTTGAACACCCGTGTGCCACCGCTTTGCCTGTTAGCTGCATGTTTCTACGGCGCGGTCTGGAAGGCCGCAGAACCCTATCTCAGCTAGGTCGCTCATAGGCCGTCGGAGTGGTTTTGCCGGCTACTCGATAATCGATGCCCAGGTCGGGAGCTTGCAGGTTCTTTGTCGGTCCGAAAAGTGCGTTTTCTCCCGCCGCGCAGGGGGTGCGCGCTAGTTCTCTGTGCAAGAATCCGACGGATAGCATACCCATGTGGATGTTTAGAGATACATCACTAGGGTGGCTTCTGGTTAATTCTTGCGCTGATTGCCGTAGTCGGAAGGGGGGTTCATTACGGGAGTTAGCGTGGAAAACTCTTGACGTATCCTTGCCGTTTGGTCATGATAAGATGGTCAAACTAAGTAAACGGGAGGATCCGCGTCGCCCCTTTTCTGGCGCGCCCCGGCTATTTCTCCCAACTTACCAAAAGACGTTTGACACGGTTGTAGAAATTGTTTCTGATATACGTATCGGGGTGGCTCAGGTGAGCGACGCGGCCGGAATGGTACGTCGCTGGTGTGAGTCGTCCGGTTTGAGGCACGGAACAATGAGAAGACAGGTCTGCGACTTCCGGCGTACCGGCGGAGGCCGACTGGATGACCGACGCGTTGGCTTATGGAAGCAGACGTGGTCCGGTTCATGCAGCGGTCGGTTCGTGCGCTGGGCTCACCTTATCGCGATCGCCCGCGCTAGCATTCAGGCTCTCATCGATGCAGCGGTGGTCGTGGCCATGTCGCGTTGCGTTGTCTGCTTGTTCGCGGCGCAAAAAAGCTTGCCCAAGAATCACTTTCACGGAAACGGCTTAATGGGTTCCATGACAACTGGTCCGGATCAGGCATGAATCAACTCCCCAACGACAATCGACCGGTTTGTATCGGGTGCTCGGCCTCGCCAAGCTTCCAGGAGTGGCTTGCCGAGTCTGGCGGATCGTTGTGTGTATCGACCTACCAGGCGGGTAAGGTGGCGATGATCGGGTTCGACGGGCGGCAAGTGTCGTTGCTGATGCGCGAGTTCGACAAGCCGTTGGGCATCATGGCCGACGGCAACCGTTTGGCATTGGCCACTCGCAACGATGTGTGGATGTTTGCCAACGCCCCGCTGTTGGCCTACGAGTACCTTGAAGAGCAACCGGGCCGCTACGATGCGATGTATCTACCGAGGACCACGTATCACACGGGTGACTTGAACACGCACGACCTAGCGACCGACGATGAAGGCCTGGTGTTGGCGGCCACGCGGTTCTCGTGCCTGGCTCGGTTGACTTACGATTTCAACTTCACGCCGATTTGGCGTCCGAAGTTCGTTTCCGATCTTGTACCGGAGGATCGTTGTCACCTGAACGGGCTGGCGATTCGCGACGGAAGACCCCGGTACGTTACGGCGCTGGGTACGACCGACACGGCGGGTGGGTGGCGCGAGAACAAAGCTACCGGCGGTGTGCTGATCGACGTTCAAAGCGACGAGGTGCTCGTGGCCGGCTTGGCCATGCCCCATTCGCCGCGATGGTATGACGAGAAACTCTGGTTGTTGAACTCGGGAGCCGGCGAGTTGATGTTGGTCGATCCGGAGACGGGCGCGACGAGGGTCGTGTGCGATTTACCCGGTTATTTGCGAGGATTGTGCTTCGTCGGTCCTTACGCGTTGGTAGGGCTTTCGAAGATTCGCGAGAAACACATTTTTGGCGGCCTGCCGGTGCAGAGCCGCTACGACGAGTTGCTGTGCGGCGTGGCGGTGATCGACGTTCGCAACGGCAAGCAGGTCGGCCTTTTCGAGTACACGACCGGGTGTGAAGAGATTTACGACGTGCAATTCCTACCCGGCGTTCGACGCCCGATGATCCTCAATTTGGATCGACCGGCGGCACGTCAAGCGATCACCAATCCCGACTGCTCGTTTTGGTTGCGTCCGAGCAACCAGATCCACGAGGAGCCGGTTGGAGGAGATGGGCCAGTTGGAAGAGACGGGCCAGCCGAACCTTCCTTTGTTGCGCCGTCCGCCGATCGAACGGTCGAGCGGACGGACCCGATGGGTAATTTGCTTCCGGATTCCGGAAACCACTGCTGAGGACTTTTGAACATGTCATTATTCCGCCTGCCGAACTTACGACGCATTGCATCGAACATCTGCCGTGGTAGGGAGCGTTTCACGTTGCCTCAGCGCCAGACTACCAAGGCCATTGCGCCTCGACGCTTGCAAATTGATCCACTGGAGGAGCGTCAATTACTGAGTGTTACTCCGGCCAACGTGGACGACATGTTGGTTAGTCAGGAGGTCAACGACCTGCAGACGACCCTGCCGGCGCGTTCCATTGCAGTGGATAATGACGGCGATTTTGTGGTCACCTGGACTCGATACGACGAAGTGTTCGAGACCGACCCGAATACCGGCGAGACGATCATCGATCCGTTTTCCGGGCTGCCGGTACCGGTCATCGATGCGGAAACCGGGGAGCCGATGACGGATGCGAACATCTATGCCCGCTACTTCACCGACGAACTCCAGCGGCTGACGCTGCCGGACGACGCGGCGGTGAACAACGTGGGCGGAAGCTACGGCAATTTCTCTCTGCGTTACGGCAACGAGATCCAGAAGCTGGAGATCACGGCGACGTATGAACCTTCGCTGAATCAGGACTTCTTCTTTAACCCGTTTGACGATGATGATGTGATCATCATTTCCGGTTTTGGTTTCCAGGAGAGTATTTCCGCCACGTTTACGCTTGGTTTCGATCTGAACCGCAACGGGATCATTGGCAGCGGCGAAACGACGACGGTCGTTTTCGACGAATACCCGTTTTATGCCAGCAGCGCGTCGCAGCACTTGAAGGCGACGGCCATGTCGATCCAGGTAGGGCTGCAGGGATTGGGCGGAGAATTGACCGATGTGGTTGTCGAGCCGATCAATCCCCACGAGTACTTGATCCATTTCGGCGGGGCGGCCGGAGGGCTGGACCAGCCGGAGTTGACGATCGAGAGCGTGGAGTTCACCGCCGGCTTCTTGCCCGCGGTGCAGATTTCGACCCTCTACGATCCGATCGAACTGGACAACATACCGATTTCACCGGACAACCCTGCTTTGACGGCGTTGGCGATCGAACAGGCGTTCTTGAACACATCCGAGAACGTTCTGATGGGGCCGATCGACTTCCCGCCGCCGAACCGGGTTCCCTTGTCGGCAGATCCCTACCGCGCACCGCAGGTCAAGCGGGTCGCCATGCCCGAGGTCTCGGTTACGGCCCGCAGCACCACGGAGTTTGACATTACCTTCACGGGTGATTCGGGTAAGAGGGACCATTCGGAGTTGGTGATCCTGGCCGTGGAAGACGACATGGGGAACGATCTGTCGGGTTCCTCGCAGTTGGACGTGGTGACGATCAAACAGTCCAGCGACGAGTTCCGCGTGAACCCACCGGAGCTGGAAACCTTTCCGGGCATACCCCACGAGTACGACCAGACGCGCTCCTCCGTGGCGATGGACGCGGACGGGGACTTCGTGATTACTTGGATGAGCGAAGTTCCCGATATTGTCAATTTCGGTAGCGAGTCCGATGTTTTCGCGCGTCGGTTTGCGCCGATTGGGATGGTGGAGGATCCTTCGAGCGTCTCGGGGTTTCTGACTCAGGGCGTTCGGGTCATGGCGGCCCCGCAAATCCTTGCGTTCGATCCGATCAGTGGCGATTCGCTGGAAGGGGATTTTCGATTGAGGATCGCCGGCGTGGAGACGGATCTGATCCGGTTCGATAGCACGGGCTTGGAAGGTGTGGCGGCCTCGATCGAGGACGAGTTTGTTTCGGCCGGTTACGATCGCGTCAAGGTGTCGATTCTGTCGGCCACGGCGCCGTTTCGGATCATGGTCACGTTTCTCGGGGAGAGCGGATCGCTGGATCAGCCGCCGGTCGAGTGCCTACCCGAGGCATTGCCGGCAAGCGTTAGCGTGGAAGGCGATCCGACCGACCTCTACACGTTCCGAGTGAACACGAACACGACCAATGCCCAGTTCACCCCGGACGTCGGGATGGACGATGCGGGTAACTTCACGATCGGTTGGGCCAGTTGGGGCCAGGACATAAGCTTCTTCAACGGGATCCTGGCACAGCGGTACAATCGTCACGGAGAGCCGCTCGGTGGCGAGTTCCCGGTCAATGCGCCGGATACCTCCATTCACCACGAGCCGTATGTGGAACTGAGCCACGACGGTCACATGGCGATCACCTGGTCGATGACCGACGATCCGAGATTTGTGGTTCCCCCGCCGATTGGACCACTGGGATACGTCACGGGCGTGTGGGTGGAGGTCTATGATCCGGACGGTGCGGTGCTGCTGAACCAGTTTGCCCCGGGCGGGGCTGCCGGTGCGACCGCTGCGTTCGACATGAACAACAACTTCATCATCGCTTGGGAACTGGTTATCGATGCGGACAACACCCCCTGGGTAACGGAGGGCGTTCGGGCACAGATGTACCAACTGTACGATGACCAAGGGAACGTCACCGCGTTGACAGATGATTCGGGCGAACCTGCTGCACAAGACATGGAAAGGGCCCTCATCCGCCAGGAATTCCGCGCCAACAGCGCCAGCTTGGACCCCGGTGCCGAAGCCCCCTTGTGGCCCAATTGGCAAGGGAACTCGCAAGCCGTCTTGGACGCCGACGGAGACTTGGTGATTTCGTTCGAAGGTTTTGGACCGGAAGTTTCGGAGGATGTTTTCGGCTCGTCGATCGACGACCCCACGGGTACCTGGGACCAGGTACTTCAGGATCAGATCAACGAGGATCGCAACGCGGACCTGCTGCCCTTCTTTGATCCGCAATTCAACAGCTTGGGATTCTTCGATTCGAACGGCAACGTCGACGGAGTGATTGAAGAGGTGCTGATTGATGCAATGAATTTCGGGGCGGACGATTTACAGTTGGGGCGGTTGCGGGCTATCTTGGATGATTCGACCGGATTGCTCCGCGGCGAGGCATCGGGTACCATGTTCAGCCGCTTTGACGCGGACCCCCAAAGCGATACGCAAAACACGCTGTTTAGCGACAGTATTGCCAACAACCAGCGCGACGGGCACAACCAACGATACGTCGTGGTTCTCGACGAAAGCGTGGCCTCCGGAAGCTTCACCCTGCGGATGTGGTACATGGGCGGCTTCGAGATTTTCGGTATCCCCGGCTGGGAGGACGTGGGGATTGGCGTAGTTTCGGTGGATGGCGAGGGTGAAGTGTTGCACCCCTACGACACCCGCGATAGTATTGAAGCCGCCTTGCAGGCTGCTGGCCGTACTGGGGTCAACTGGCCTGAGCCCTGGAACAGGGGCAGCGTGCTCGTGCGTTACATCGATTCGTTCGAACTGGAGAATCGCGACGGTACGCCTTGGGAGATTCCCGGGTGGGAGGCGGAACCACAGGATCCGCCGGATCCGTTTGGTTCGAGCCACTACGTCTACGAGATCACCTTCATTGGCGAGGTGCACGACACCTATATCGAGCTGGGCACGCGGCCACACGCCTTGAAAGTGGCCGCGAGCGCCGGAGGCGGTGACGCGCCGGGGCCGGACCTCATGGAGCACACGTTTGCCGACAACGGCACCGCGCAGGTTTTCCCTTCGATCGGCATGGAGCCCGACGGCGACTTCGTGATGGTCTGGACCCAAGAGGACCGCTACACCAGCACCATCAATGCCAACAACAGCATCTACTATCGCCAATTCGACGAAACGACCGATACGGCCGGCCCCCAGGTGACCGATCTGATCGACGACGACGGAGTTTTGGTGGATGACGGCGGCGAGATCTTCGCCCCGGCCGGGCACGTCGTGATGACCTTCGACGAGGACATGATGACCCTCGGCGAAGACAGCGTCCTGGATCCGGATAACTTCCGGCTACTGCGCAACGGGCTGGAGATTGTCGACGGGATTGCCGGGATCCAATTCGGCATGAACCGGGCAGCCGATCTGGCGGGAACCATCGATCCGTGGACCCTCCAGCCGTACGAACTCAGTTCCTTGCCGACGAACAAATGGGACGTCGTGTTCACGCTCGACGCGAACGGCGTGGACCCGGGCATCGAGTCGCTGGGGACCGGCATCTACACGATTGAGTCCTTGGCGCCCATACCGGCTTCCGATCCGGCGGGGCCACGCAGCGGTTTGCGCGATCGGGTGGGTAATCCCTTGAAGTACACCGGGTTCTTGCCCGTCGGTCAGGATCATTCACGCAGTTTTGTGGTCGTCACCGGCCGGGATGAGGACGATCCGGTCACGCCGGACACCGGAATCAACGGGCGGACGCATCCGGAGACACCCGGCGCGGTCGCCGTCGATGCCGACGGGGATCACGTGGTCGCCTGGACCGCCTTCGATACCACCTTGGGGCACGATCGCGTGTACCTGCGTGTGTATGAATCCGGCGGCGATGCGGCGGCAACCGCCCCGTCGGTGTTTCAAGTGACGCCGGTTGGCACCGATCCCGATTTTAGGACGGACACGCAGCGTTTCGGCTCGGTGGCCACGGATAAGGACGGCGATTTTATCGTCACCTGGACCAACTCCCGCGACGTCAACGGCGACGGGATCAACGAGGAGGACGACATCTACGCCCGGCGCTTCTTCGCCGACGGCACGCCGATGGAGGCCCCGTTCAAAGTCAACACGGTTGGCGGTGGAATCCAAAGATGGTCGTCCGTGGCCATGGATACCGACGGCGACTTCGTGATTACGTGGTCCAGTTTCGGGCAGGAAGGGGCTACCGGCCAGTCGGGGGCAAGCTACGGCGTATTTGCCCGGCGCTTCGATTCCTTAGGTGAGCCGCAGGGAGCGGAGTTCCAAGTGAACGTTGTCACCGACGGAGATCAACGTTTCGCCAGCGTGGCCATGGATACCGACGGCGGTGCTGTGGTCACTTGGACCAGCAACGAGAACGGGACCGATACCGACGTGTTTGCCCGGGCCATTGGCGCCGACGGCACGCTACTCGGTGGGCAGGTGCAGGTTAACACGTTCGCCGTCGGCGACCAAAAGTACTCTGACATTGCGACCAGTTTGTCCGGGGACAGCGTGGTCATCACCTGGTCCAGTGCCGGCGACCAGGACGGAGATGCGTTCGGCACCTACGCGCGACTCTTCACGCGCAACGCGGGAGGACTCTTCCCCACTTCGGCCGAATTGCTGGCCAACACGACCATCAACGACGACCAGAAGTTCTCGTCGGTCGCCATGAATCATCTGGGCGAGTTCGTGGTGACCTGGAGCGGGCATGGCGAGCAACCGTTGCAGGAAGACGCCTCCGAGTACGGTGTCTTCTATCAGCGATTTGCAGCCGATGGTACACCCCAGGGCGGCGAGACCCGGGCCAACTTGACCACGGCAGGTAGCCAGCGATGGCCGTCGGTGGGTATTGACGGGGAAGGCAACTTCGCGCTGGTCTGGACCGGCGACGTACCCAGCGAAGTTCCGGGAGATCCGCCCTCGACCGAGGTCTTCAGGATGCTCAGCATCTACCGCTTGCCGGTCAACGACGCCGATGGTCCGCTGGTCACCGACGTGCTGATGGCGGATGCCCAGCGGACGCGAATCCTTGACGGCGACGTTTTGAATCCACCGGCGCCGGGAATGACCGAAATCGTCTTCGTGTTCGGCGAACAGATCTCGACGACCAGTGGTGCTTCCGGCCCGCAGAGTGTGTTGAACCCGGCCAACTGGATCGTAGAGCACGATGGGGGAGAGATCTTCGGCGCGGTAACGGATGTGAGTTTCGCCCTGAACCCCGAGAGCCGCAAGTTCGAAGCCCGATTGACACTCGACGGGAACGGCTCGGACCTGGGAGTGATTCCCCTGTTGTCGGGTAGTTATACAATCACCGCGCGCGATTCGATCACCGACGGCAGCAACGCCTTGGATGGCGATTTCGACGGCGTGCCGGGAACCGGCGGAGGCCTGGAAGGCTACCGGCACAGCTTTATGATTGCCGGCGGCGGTTCCGATACGCCTGTGGGGACGGTCAACGGAAGGACCCATCCCGAGACCCCCGGCGCTGTGGCGTCGGATGCCGATGGCGACCATGCGGTGGTTTGGACGGCATACGATATAGCGTCCGGTCGTGACCGTGTGTATGTTCGGCTGTACGATGCGGCCGGATTGCCGGCTGCAACCATGCCGTTGCCTTTCGCGGTTACGGCTACCGGCGATTTTCCCGAGTTTATTGGGGACGATCAGCGCCATGGCGCAGTCGCTATGGATGCCGACGGCGAGTTCGTTGTCACTTGGACGAACTTCCGTGACACCACCGGCGACGGGGTCAACAACGAGCAGGATATCTACGCGCGGTGTTACTTCGGCGACGGCACGCCCATGGGGGCTCCCTTCCGAGTTAACAGCTATACGGCCGACGCCCAGACCTGGTCGGACGTGGGTATGGACCTCGACGGTGACTTTGTGGTCATCTGGTCCAGCTATGGTCAGGAAGGTGGTACCGGGGAGAACAGGCCTGACTACGACGTTTACGCCCAACGATATGATTTGACGGGTCAGCCGCTTGGAATGGAATTCCTCGTCAACACGAATACCGTGGGAGATCAGCGGTATCCGAGCGTGGCCATGACCTACGACGGCGCCTTCGCGGTGACTTGGACCAGTAATGAAAACGGCATAGACGACGACATTTTCGCCGTGAGTTTTGACGCGAACGGTGTAATGGAGGGCGTGTTCGGCGTCTTCCTTGTCAACGAAACGATCGAGGGGCATCAGCGTTATTCCGACATCGCGAGCGATTTGGCAGGCGATGCCTTTGTGGTCACGTGGTCGAGTTCAGACGGTCAGGACGGGGATGGTTGGGGTGTGTATGCCCGTACCATGGATCGGGATTTCTTCGGGGCTTTGGTTCCCAGCTGGTTCGAAGCCCAGGTGAACACAACGACCACCGGAGACCAGAAGTTCTCCTCGGTGGCGCTGGATCACCAAGGGGAGTATGTGATTGCCTGGAGTGGCGTTGGGGAACAACCGTTCCAGGAGGACGACTCCGAGTTTGGCGTTTTCTATCAACGTTATGATTCGGCGTCGTTCTACATTCCTGGCGGCGGCTTTCCCTTGGGCGGGGAAACGCGGGCCAATGTGGCGACCGTGGGGAATCAATGGCTGCCTTCGATCAGTTCGGACGGCGAGGGTAACTTCGTGATGGCCTGGACCGCGGACAGCCCGGCCGACCCCGGATCTACCGAAGTCTACAAGATGTTGAGTGCGGACCGCTTACCGGTCAGCGACACCGACAGCCCCATCGTCACGGACGTGTTGCTGTCCGACCGAACCCGGGTGCTCGACGGAGATATCCTTCAGCCGGCGGATCCGGGGCTGAGCCAGTTGACCTTCGTCTTCGGCGAGGACCTTTCGGTGCTCGAAGGAGACGAGGGCCTCGACAGTGTGCTGAATCCAGCGAATTGGGTGGTGGAGCATAACGGCGTTGAAGTGGTCGGCGGCGTTACCGATGTGACGTTCGGATTGAATCCAGCCAGCCGGAAGTATGAAGCGGTGGTTACGTTCGACGGAAACGGTCTCGATGGCGGTTCGCCGGCGTTACCTACCGGCGAGTATGTGGTCACGGTCCGCGATATGATCACCGACGGCAATAACGCCTTGGACGGCGATTTCGACGGTGTTCCTGGAACCGTCCTGCCGATTGCCGGGCCACAAGGTTATCGAATCAACTTCCTGATCGAGGGAGAGCCGAACGATACGCCCGTTGGGATGGTCAACGGAAGGACTCATCCGGAGACACCCGGCGCCGTGGCGGTGGACGCCGATGGCGATCATGTGGTGGTTTGGACGGCATACGACACTACCTTGGGGCGCGATCGCGTTTTCGTGCGGCTCTATGACGCCGATGGGTCCGCGGCAGCTACTGCGCCGCTGGCTTTTCCTGTCACCCCGGTTGCCGATCACTTGGAATTCGTCCAGGACGATCAGCGCAATGGCGCGGTGGCCGTGGATGCCGATGGGGATTTCGTCGTTACGTGGACAAACTTCCGCGACACCAACGCCAACGGGGCCAACGACGAGCAGGACATTTATGCGCGTCGCTACTACGCCGACGGTACGCCCATGGGTGGGCCGTTCCGCGTGAACACCTACACGGCCAACAAGCAGAAGTGGTCCGATGTGGCCATGGATGTCGACGGCGACTTTGTGGTCACCTGGTCCAGCTATGGTCAAGAGGCAAGTGGCGGTCAACTCGAACTCGGCTACGGCATTTACGCCCAACGATACAATTCGCTGGGTGAGTCGCTTGGAGTGGAATTACGAATCAACATGACCACTGAAGGAGATCAGAGGTATCCGAGCGTGGCTATGGCCTATGACGGCGCTTTTGGCGTGACCTGGACCAGTGATGAAAACGGCACAGACGACGACATTTACGCCGCGAGTGTCGACGAGAACGGTGTAATCGAGTACATGTTCACCGAATTCCGTGTCAACCAGACAACCGAGGGGCATCAGCGTTATTCAGACATAGCGAGTGATTTAGCAGGCGATGCCTGGGTGGTCACGTGGTCGAGTTCAGACGGTCAGGACGGGGACGGTTGGAGTGTGTATGCACGTATCCTGGATCGGGTCTTCTTCGACGCGTTGGCTAACAGGGGGTTGGAATTCCAGGTGAACACAACGACCGCCGGAGACCAGAAGTTCTCCTCGGTGGCGCTGGATCATCAAGGTGAGTTTGTGATTGCCTGGAGTGGCGTTGGAGAACAACCGCTCCAGCAGGATGGCTCCGATTTCGGTGTCTTCTATCAGCGTTACGAGACGGCAAAGAGTCCCTTCGGTGGTAATCCGATCGGCGGGGAAACGCGGGCCAATGCGGCGACCGCGGGGAATCAATGGCTGCCTTCGATCGGCGCGGACGGCGAGGGTAACTTCGTGATGGTCTGGACCGCCGCCGACTCGGCCAATCCCGGATCCACCGAAGTCTACAAGATGTCAAGTGCCGACCGCTTGCCGGTCAATGACAACGACGGCCCGCTGGTCACGGACGTCCTGCTAACCGACCGAACACGCGTGTTCGACGGGGATATCCTGCAGCCGGCGGATCCGGGACTCAGTCAGTTGACCTTCGTCTTCAGCGAGGACCTTTCGGTGTTCGAGGGAGACGAGGGCCTCAACAGTGTGCTGAATCCGGCGAATTGGGTGGTGGAGCACAACCGGGCCGAAGTGATCGGCGGCGTTACCGACGTGGCCTTCGGATTCAATCCAACCAGCCGGAAGTATGAAGCGGTGGTCACCCTCGACGGGAACGGTCTGGACATCGGTTCGCCGGCGTTAGCTAACGGCGAGTATGTGGTCACGGTCCGCGATATGATCACCGACGGCAGAAACGCCTTGGACGGCGATTTCGACGGTGTTCCTGGAACCGTCCTGCCGACTGCCGGACCGCAAGGTTATCAAATCAACTTCCTGGTCGAGGGAGCGCCGAACGATACGCCCGTAACGATCCCTGGCGGAAACAATCGGACCCATCCCGAGTCACCCGGAGCCGTGGCCATGGATGCCGACGGCGATCATGTCGCCGTTTGGACGGCCTACGACACTACCTTGGGGCACGATCGCGTTTTCATACGGCTCTATGACGCCGATGGTACCCCGGCGGCGACCGCACCCTTGGCTTTCCCCGTTACGCCGGTTAGTCCCGAATTCCAGGAATTCATGTGGGACGACCAGCGTTTCGGATCGGTGGCCACCGACGGCGATGGCGATTTCGTGGTCACTTGGACCAACTTCCGTGACGGCAAGGCCGACGTTTATGCCAGACGGTTCAAGGCCGACGGCTCTGCGATGCTCAAACCCGACGGCACCGAAGAAGGCGCCTTCCGCGTTAACACTTACACCGCCAATGCCCAGGCATGGTCTTCCGTGGCCATGGACGTCCGTGGCAGTTTTGTGATCACTTGGTCAAGCTACGGCCAGGAAGGAATGCAGAACGGAGAGATGGGGCTCGGCTACGGCGTATACGCTCGACAGTTCGACTCAGATGGCGAGCCGCTTGATGAAGAGTTCCTCGTCAACGAGACCATCGATGGCAATCAGCGGTACTCCAGCGTGGCCATGGATGCGCTGGGGAATTTCGTGATCAGTTGGACCGGTGATTACGGTGGCACCGATGAAGACGTCTACGCACGAATGTTTGTTTTCGACGGCACGCCGCTGAGCGAAGAAGGCCGTATTAACTTGACCGGGTCGGGCAATCAAATGTACTCCGACGTGGCCTTCGACCTGGGAGGGAATTACTTCGCGGTCACTTGGGCCAGCTCCGGCGGGCAGGACGGCGACGGGTTCGGCGTGTATGTCCGGGCATTCGAATCAGATATCATCCCGATCCCCGATCCCGAAGATCCGGAGAATAACCCGCCGATTGGGTTCAGGGATATCATTTTCGGCTTGACCGGGGAGCTCGAAGTCAACACGACCACGACCGGCGACCAGTTGTTCCCGTCGATCAGCATGGACCATCAGGGTAACTTCGTGGTCACTTGGAGTGGCCGCGGCGAACAGCGTTGGCAGGAAGACGATTCGGAAATGGGTGTCTTCTACCAGCGGTTTTCCAATGGCGGACTCCAAATTATTATCGTCTTGGATGACAACGGAGAGCCGGTCGTGGACGATAACGGCAATCCGGTGTTTTCCCGCCGTCGTGACATCATTCCGCTAGGTGGTGAAGTCCGAGCGAACGTCGCCACCGAGGGGAACCAGTGGGCCTCTTCGGTCAGCGGTGACGGTGAAGGCAATTTCGTGCTGGTCTGGACCGGAGAGGACGCCGCCGGAGGAACCACCGACATTTACAAGCTGCTCAGCAGCGATATCCTGCCGGTAGCCGACGACGCTGGCCCCCTGGTGACCGACGTGGCCTTGGCCGACGGGACCCGAGTGCTTGCCAATGACGTCGTGGCCGTCGAAAACGAGATCACCGAGTTGATCGTTAGCTTCAGTGAAGATCTTTCGACGCTCGATGGAGAGCAAGGCCTACAGAGCGTGCTCAACGCGTCCAACTGGATCTTGACCCGCGATGGCGCGCAACTCATCGGCGCAATTATGAATGTTGCCTTTGGGCGCAACCCCGACACTCGCAAGTATGAGGCCGTATTGACACTCGACGGCAACGGCCTTGATCCCGAGATAGTGCCGTTGGCGCCCGGCGAATACTTGCTGACCGTCCGCGACGCGATTACCGACGGGAGTAACATGCTGGATGGCGATTTCGACGGCACGCCGGGAAGCGATCCGTTCTCGTCAGGCGTCGGCGGTTACGAGCACCGCTTCATCCTGGCCGAACATCGTACCGATACAACCGTCGGCGGTATGGCCGGCCGAACGCATCCCGAGACCCCCGGCGCCGTGGCGATGGACGCCGACGGCGACCATGTCGTGACCTGGACCAGCTACCGCGACGGGCGCGATCGGATCATGGTTCAAATGTACGATGCCAACGGCAATTCGGCCCAGACCATGCCCAACGCCTTTGGGGTCACGCCGGTCAGTCCCGAATTCGAGGAATTCCTATGGGACGATCAGCGGTACGGTGCCGTGGCCGTCGACGGTGACGGCGATTTCGTGATCACCTGGACCAACTACCGCGATGTTGACGGCGACGAGCAAAACGGAAACGAAGAGCAGGACATTTATGCCCGCCGCTATCGCGCCGACGGAACGCCGATGAGCGATCCATTCCGCGTTAACACGTATACGGAGAACAATCAGAAATGGTCCGACGTGGCCGTGGACAACGACGGCGACTTCGTCATCACCTGGTCCAGCTACGGGCAGGAAGAGGCCAGCGGGCTGGCCGGTTACGGCTATGGGATCTACGCACGCCGCTACGATTCCTTGGGGTTGCCGTTTGGCGCCGAGTCCCGGGTGAACGTCACCACGGTCGGGCACCAGCGGTTCCCCAGCGTGGCCATGGACGCCATGGGTAATTACATGGTCACCTGGACCAGCGATCAGGGCGGCGGCGGCGACGACGTAATTGCCCGGGCATTCTCGTTCGATGGATCGCCCATGCCCTACCAGGGCGTGATTTCTGCCCCCGGCCCGGGAAGCTTGGGAGGGCCCTTTGGCGGCGAAATCCTGGTCAACACGACAACCGACGGCCATCAGCGGTATTCCGACATCGCGGTCGATCTGGCCGGCCGAAACTATGTGGTCACCTGGTCCAGTTCCGCTGGCCAGACCGGCGACGGTTACGATGTCTATGTGCAAACCTTTGGCCGAAGTGTCAGCAGCTTCGACCTAGATTCCCTGCTAACACTCGAATACGATCGCGGCTACATCATGCCGAGTTCGTTCGAGGCCCAGGTCAATACGACCACGGCGGGTGACCAGATGTTCTCTTCGGTTGCCATGGACCATCAAGGCAGTTTCGTTGTCACATGGAGCGGTAAGGGTGAAGAGCCTCAGCAGGAAGATACGTCCGATTTCGGTGTCTTCTATCAGCGATACGGCTACACCGAAGACCTTCTCGAGATCGTAGACGACGACGGGAATGTCCTTGGCGAAATCACTGATTTCGATGTGGCCCCCGTGGGTGATGAAATCCGAGCGAATAGCGTCACCGACGGGTACCAGTGGCTACCTTCGGCCGGCAGTGACGGCGAAGGCAACTTTGTCATCGTGTGGACCGGCGACGATCCGGATAACCCGGCGGGATCCAGCCAGATCTACAAGATGCTCAGCAGCGACCGCCTGCCCGTGCAGGACGACGACGGCCCGATCATCACCGACATCCTGTTACCCAACCGAACTCGCTTGTTTGGAGACGAAGTGCTTCAGGAGGCGACCATCAGTCAGTTGATCGTCGTCTTTGGTGAGAATCTTTCCGTGATCGAGGGAGATCAAGGTTTCGAAAGCGTGCTCAACCCGGATAACTGGTCCTTGGAACGCAATGGCGTGGAAATCCTCCATGGGATTACGAACGTCACCTTCGGCCGAAACGCTAGCAGCCGCAAGTACGAGGCGGTGGTGAGCTTCGACGGCAACGGGCTGAACGTGGGAACTCCCGCCTTAGCCACCGGGGACTTCGTGCTCAGGCTGCGCGACACGGTTACCGACGGAACCAACGCACTGGACGCCGACGTTGACGGTTTTGCGGGAACCGATATGGACACTTTCGGCGGGGGCTTCTTCGGGGGCTTCTTCGGAGGCTTCTATGATGTGGGGACTTGGGATGTGGACGGTTACCGGTTCGGGTTCCACGTCGTCGAAGGACCGAGTTATGGGCAAGAGTTCCGTATCAACGAGGAAGCCAACACCGCGTATCATCAGACGTTCACCGAGGTGCTCGGCACCGGAATGGGGGCGGAAAAATCGAACCGGTCGGTGGCCGTCGACCATGACGGTGACTTCGTAGTCGTCTGGACCAGCTACGGACAGGACGATCCGGACGATCCGATCGGCGGCGGAGTTTTCTACCGCATGTTCGACCGCAACAATGATCCGTTGACTGGGGAACTGCAGGCCAACACCAATACCCAAGGCCACCAACGCAACGCCGAAGTGGCCATGGACGCCGACGGTGAATTCGTGATCGTCTGGGAAAGCCCAGTTTCCATGTCCGACGAGGCCAACCCGGATGGCAGTTGGGACGTCTACGTCCGACGGTTCAATTCGGTTGGAGAGCCCCTCGTTTCCGATACCAACAAGAACGAAATCATCGACTCCGGTGACGACGATCTGGAGTTCCGCGTCAATACGGACATCGTCCGCGATCAGATCAATCCGGCCGTGGCGATGGACGATTACGGTAACTTCGTAGTGGTCTTCACCACCGTGGGGCTGCAACTGGGTTGGCACAACGACATCCACGGGCAACTCTACGACCTGGCCGGTCGGGCCAGCGGTGACGAATTCATGGTCAACGAAGCCGATATGCATGCCGGCAAGGAAACGGAGCCCACCGTGGCCATGGCCCCCAGCGGCGATTTCGTCGTGGCCTGGGATCAACGCGATTTGGTAGCCCAGGAAATCGACATCAACACCCACGTGTATGCCCGCATGTTCGATCGTGCGGGGCGGCCAAAAATGGGTTTCTATGACAATTACAGAACCGGCGCTCTTCCCAATACCGGTGCGTTTCGAACCAATACCGACGTGACTCTCAGCGGGTTCGAAGGCGGTGTTTTCAACCGCGACGGTGGTCACATCGAACCGCAAAACTGGGTTGACACGATTGGCCCGTCGGATGTTCGCACGGCCGCCCGCAACCCCCAGGTCGCCGTCGATGCCGACGGTAATTTCATCGTCGTTTGGGAAGCCTTCCAGGACAACGACATTGACGACGACCCGGCACCGTTGACTATAGACGAAGTGGACGACGACATCGGCGGCAGCGATAACCCCGGCCCGGATCCTGACTGGCCCGACAGCTACGGAATCTACTTCCACCGCTTTGACTCGGATGGAAGACCGATAACGGTGGGTGACTACAATGCGAACTACGTGTACACGACTCCCTACCCGATGGAAGAGGCCGATCCGATCTTCGGTTACGCGCAGGTGAACCCCTCGGTGGCCGTCGATGCGGACGGCGATTTCGCGGTGGTCTGGAACGGCAACGGGGCACAGCCCGACCCCATGTATTCTGGCTCCGAGGACCTTTGGAGCGACCACGATTCCGCCGGTGTGTTCATCCGTCGGTTCTCCGGCCGGGACTGGGTGTCCGTTCCAATAGTACCCGGTATACCAGCGATTCCCAGGACTCCGCAAATGCGGGTCAACCGCACGGAGGCTGGTGTACAGCAATTCCCCACCATTGCCATGGAACCCGACGGCGATCTGATCGTCGTTTGGAGTGGTGCCGGTGTGGGCGACCGCCATGGCATCTTTGCCCGACGATACCGGGAGCCGCTCGATACGGCCGGACCGATCGCTACCGAGACCCGACTGACCGACGGTACGCTCTTGGCCGACGGCATACAAGCTCCCGGCAACCTCACGCAACTGGCCGTGGTCTTCGACGAAGAGATGATGACCAGCGGCTCCTACAGCGTTACCAATCCTGAGAACTGGATTTTGGTCGACGATAACGGCCAGGAGGTCGAGGATGCGATTGAAGGGATCACCTTCGGCTTGAACCCGGCCAACAACAAGTGGGAAGCCGTGCTTACCTTCAGCGGCGCCGGGCTGCCCAGCGGGTTCTACGAGTTGGCTCCCAGTATCGATCTGGAAGATGCCGTCGGCAACAAGCTCCGCCACACGGGTCGTCAGCCGGGTAGCAACAGCGACACACTGAACGACTACTTCAACGAGCAACCACGGCGCACTGTGCTGCAGTTCTCGGTGGGCGCGGCCTCGGGACCCGGCACGGGTGTGGAATTCCTGATCAATCAGTCGCCCCTGCTGCAACAGGGGTTGGTCCCGGCGGACGAGACCGGATCGGCCCGCGAAGAGTCGACCCGTTCGGTGGCCATGGACCATGACGGCGATTTCGCTGTGGTCTGGACCAGCTACGGGCAGGACGACCCCAGCGATCCGGACGGTGCGGGCGTCTACGTCCGCGTGTTTAGCCGCGACAACGTACCGCTGACCGACGAGATTCTCGTCAACCAGACCACCATCGGCGATCAGTTCAACCCGGCGGTGGCCATGGATGCCGACGGTGATTTCGTGGTGACTTGGCAGGGCGACGGCCAGGACCCCGACGATAGCTCGGGTGTCTTTGCCCGCATGTTCAACGCCAACGGCACCGACCATCGCGATCCCGAAACCGGAGAGGTCGTCGGCGAATTCCAGGTCCACACCGAAACGACGGGTGATCAATTCAATCCGTCGGTGGCCATGGACGACGCCGGCAATTATGTGATCGCGTGGGCCAAGAGCGGCCAGCCCTACAGCTTCTACAACGACATCTGGGCCCAACGGTTCGACTACTACGGCCGCAAGCAAGGCCTGGAGTTCCAGGCCAACGTGCAGAACATTCCGGGCCCGGGTGGAATGGGCGGGGGCGGAGGTGACAGCATCGAGTTGAATCCCGCGGTGGGTATGGCCCCCGACGGCAACTTTGTGATCGTTTGGGACCGGCTCAACGAGCAGAACTCCGGTTCTCCGGTGAACACCCAAATCGTGGCCCGAATGTTCAATTCCGGAGGCACTCCCAAGATCAACGCCGCCACCGGCAGCGATGCCGAGTTCCCGGTGAACGTCAGTGACGAAGCGTTCGACAGTTGGGCCGACCATAATCCGACGCTCCCCGCGGCGGGCTTCGGCGATGAGCGAGTTGGCGACTGGGATCGCATCCGTACGGCCAGAAACCCGCAGGTTACCATGGACGACCTGGGTAACTTCATCGTGGTTTGGGAGAGCTTCCAGGACAACGACTTCATCAATCTGATGGAAGACGTTCCCGACAGCTACGGCGTCTACTTCCGGCCGATCGCTGCCGACGGCACGCCGATGTTCGAATTCGATAATCAGGCCAACCTCGTGGTCACCTCACCCATGGGCACGGCGCCGATGTACCCCGGCAACCTGCTTGGCGGCGACCAGGTCAACCCCTCGATCGCGATCGATTCCGACGGAGAGATAGCCATTGTCTGGAACGGCAACGGCGCGGATGCGATCTATGGCGGCCTAGTCGGTCGTACGGACGCGCAGGGCATCTTTATCAGCCATCGCAGCGCAGGATTCTTCGGCGATGATCCGGCCGGCGGCGTGATTCTGGAGCCTGGAAACACAGACTACCAAACCGTGGTTAATCGGACCACCTACGGATTGCAGGAGTTCCCCTCGATCGCCATGGAACCCGACGGCGATCACATCGTCGTCTGGACGGGCAACGGAGTAGGCGACGCACACGGCATTTTTGCCCGACGCTACAACGAACTGACCGACACGGCCGGACCCAGAGCCACCGAGCTGCGGCTGCTCGACGGCACCCGCGTGGACGTGATACAGGACTATCGCTACGATCCGACGATCGAAAGCCCGTCACACTTGGTTGTGATCTTCGACGAAGATATGTTGACCAGCGGTGACGACAGCGTCACCGATCCCGACAACTGGATGCTGACCCGCAACGGCTTGGAGCTCAGCGACGCCATCGAAAGCGTCACCTTCAATTTCAATTCGGCCACGAACAAGTGGGAGGCGGTGATCGAGTTGAGCGATCCTCTCGCGGCCGGTAATTACACCATCACCGCACGCCACCCCGTGCTGGATGATCCCAGCACGCAGCAGATCGAGGGGCAATCGGGGTTGCGCGACGCGGTGGGTAATCCGCTGGGACGCATCGGGTTCAATCCCGGTGGTGACGATACGTCGTTCGACTTTATTGTCAAGCGCGGCGGTAGCGACTCCTCGGTCACCAACGGCCGAACCTATCCCGAGTCCCGCGGCGCGGTCAGTGTGGATGCCGACGGAGACCACGTGGTGGTCATTACGGCCAATCCCGACGGGTCCGATCTGGATAAGGTCTACGTGAGACCGTACGACGCCGACGGCAGCCCCGCCGACAACTTGTTCCCGGTGGTCGCCGGGGATTCGAATGAACTCGACTTTGTCAATGACAACCAACGCTACGCCAGCGTGGCCACCGACGCCGACGGCGACTTTGTCGTCACCTGGACTAACGAGCGTGGCGGAACCGAGGATATCTACGCGCGGCGGTTCTATGCCGACGGCACCCCGCAAGGCGACGCTTTCCGCGTGAACACCTACACGGCGGATGACCAGAAATGGTCCAACATTGCCATCGACGACGAGGGGGACTTCGTGGTCACCTGGTCCAGCTACGGTCAGGAAGACGGCGGGCAGTTCGGTTCCGGATACGGGGTCTATGCCCGGCGGTTCGATTCGTTCGGGCAGCCCCTCGGCGGTGAGTTCCGCGTGAACGTCACCACCGGCGGCGATCAGCAGTTCTCCGCCGTGGACATGAATTCCGCCGGTGGATTCGTGATCGCCTGGACCAGCGACCAGGGTGGCGTCGGCGATGACGTGATCGCCCGGGTCTTCAATCCTGACGGGTCGCCTCGAATCGGCCCCTTGGGAGGGGAAATCATCATGAACGCCACCACGGCCGGGAATCAAAGGTATCCGGACGTGGCCGTGACGCCCAACGGCAATAACTTCGTGGTCACCTGGACCAGTTCCGGACAGGACGGCAGCGGCGACGGGGTCTACGCGCGAACGGTCGACGTCGAGTTGTGGGAGCAGACCGGTGGGGCGCCGATCATCATGCCTCCCTACGAGATAATCGACGGTCGGGCCTTCGGCTTCGGCAACTCGATCACTTCCACGGTGACCGTCCCGGGGACATTCCCCGACAACTTCCTGATCGCGGACGTCAACGTGGTGGTGAATATCCTTCACGCCATCACCGGCGACGTGAAAGTGAGTCTGAGGAGTCCCGCCGGTACCGTCATTGAGCTGTTTTCCAACGTACCCTATCCTCTGCATGATCCGGAGCTTCCCAGCTCCGATTTCAACGACACACTGCTGGATGACGAGGCGCCGATCCCCATTGACGTCTATCCCCCGGCTATAGGGCCGTACAATGATGCGGCCGGATACCAGCCCGAAGAGGATCTCAGTGCCTTTGACGGTCAGATGTCCAGCGGTGATTGGGAACTGTTCGTTCAAGATGAGGTCTCGCAATGGCCGGCTCCCGAAGTCAACGGCACACTGGTTTCCTGGCAACTGATCCTCGAACGCGTGCCTCCGATGTCGCCGGAGATCCTCATCAATGAAACTACCGTTTCCAACCAGGGATTCTCCTCGGTGGCCATGAACCGTCAGGGCCAGTTCACCGTGACCTGGACCGGCTACGGTGACCAACAGTATCAGGAAGATAAGACCAGCGACGGCGTCTTCTACCGCCGCTTCGGCTTCAACGGCGACCCGCTTGGCGGCGAAGTCCGCGCCAATGCCAACACGAACGGCGACCAGCGAATCTCCTCGATCGACAGTGACGGCGAAGGGAACTTCGTGATCGTCTTCACCGGCCCGACCAAGGACCAGTTCGGCGAGATTATTCCCGGGGCAACCGATGTCTACCGTTTCATCAGCCAGGAACTCGAGTCGCTCGAAGACTTCGACGGTCCCATGGTGACGGACGTGTGGTTCCCCAACGATCCCAACCAGCCCAGCGGCGCTCGGACCCGACTGGTCGATGGAGATGCGTTGATCAGCCCCATCAGCACCTTGATTGTGGCCTTCGGCGAGGAGATGTCCACCCGCCCGATCAACGGCGGTCCGGGACCGGACAGCGTGCTGAATCCGAACAACTGGATCCTCAAGCGCAACGACAGCGAACTGTCCGGGGCCGTCGAGAAGGTGCAGTTTGACCTGAATCCGAACACCCGCAAGTATGAAGCCAGCCTAACGCTCAGCCCCAGCGTGCTCGAGACGCTTCCCGACGGCCAGTTGAGCTTGCCTGCCGGAAGCTACGTGCTGATCGCCAGCGAGTTGATCAACGATGCCTACTCGTACGATCCGACGGCCGATCCGGACACCGATCCGGACAACGCTTTCTTCATCGGCAACGCCCTGGACGGGGACTTCGACGGCAGTCCGGGGGTGTCTCCGTCGAACACGGATCAGCCGGGCTACCAATTGCACTTCTTGGTGGCCGAGGGGCCGCAGTACGGTGCCGAGTTCCTGATCAGCCAGTCGAAAAACTATGTGCAACGATTGGCGTCTCCCGAGGGCATCGGATACGCCCGAGAGGAAAGCACTCGCTCGGTGGCCGTCGACCATGACGGCGACTTCGTGGTCGTCTGGACCAGCTACGGGCAGGACGATTCGAGCGATTCGGGCGGCGCGGGTGTCTACCTCCGCATGTTCGACCGGGAAAACAATCCGCTGACCGACGAGGTCCAGGTCAACACCACCACGCAGGGTAACCAGTGGAAGCCTGCCGTGGCCATTGATGCCGACGGGGAGTTTGTTGTCACCTGGCAGGCCGAAGGCCAGGATCCCGACGGTAGCTCGGGGATCTATGCCCGACGCTACAGCTCGGTTGGTAATCCGCTGGGCGGCGAGTTCCGCGTCAACAGCACCACCACCGGGAACCAATTCAATCCGGCCGTGGCCGCCGACGACGACGGCAACTTCGTGATCGTTTGGGCAGGCACCGGACAAGACTTCAGTTACTTAAACGACATCTTCGCTCAACAGTTCAACTACATCGGCCAGCGCATCGGATCCGAACTGCTGGTCAACGATGCCAACGTCCCCGGGGCCGGCGGATTCGAGGTCAATCCGGCCGTGGCTATGGACCCGCTGGGTAACTTCGTGGTGGCCTGGGATCAGGTCCTCGCACAGCTCAACGGCGCGGTGATCGACAGCCAGATCCTCGCCCGACAGTTCGACGCCGACGGCGTTCCGCTGGCCGCTGCATTCGTGGCCGACACCGGCGCCGGCGGCGGCGGTGGCGACATCGATCGCGTGGCGCGAAATCCCCAGATCGCCACCGACGATGCGGGTAACTTCATGATCGTCTGGGAAAGCTTCACCGGCTTGGACTACGACGTCTTCTTCCAGCGGTTCGATGCGACCGGCGCCGCCAACGGCGGCGGGCAAATGAACGAGATGCTAAACGACGCGAACGGCCAATTGCTCAACGAGTTTGCCGGCCATCAGGTCAACCCCTCGGTGGGCATCGACGCCGACGGCGATTTTGCGATCGCCTGGAACGGAACCGGCGCTACGTCCTATCAACTTTACAATCTGGCGTTTCCGGAGCCGGGGCAAATTGCCGACTACGACCTCAGTGGTGTGTTCGTCCGCTTAGGCGACCCCGCCTTGGAACTCACCTCGGTCCAGTCGCGCGTCAACCAGAGCGAGGGCGGGATTCAAGAGTTCCCCACCATCTCCATGGAGCCCGACGGCGACATGATCGTCGTCTGGAGCGGCTCCGGCATTGGCGACCGCCACGGTATCTTCGCGCGGCGTTACGACGAGGAGACTGACACGGCCGGGCCGCGCGTGACCGGATTCCAGTTGCCCGGTGGATATCGGATCCCGCCGGACGGGGAAGTGCGGGGGCCACTCTCGACCCTTGTCGTTACATTCGACGAAGAGATGATGACCACCGGGCCCGATAGCGTCACCGATCCGCGCAACTATCGGCTGTTGGACGAAAACGGAATCCAACTGGTCGGCGGAATCCGCAACATCACGTTCGGACTCAATCCCGCAACCAACAAGTGGGAAGCCGTCCTGGAGATCGACGCCAACGGCGCCGGCCCGGGCGACGAGCCGCTTGGCAATGGACGATACGAACTGGTTATCAGCAATTCGCTCCGCGACGTGGTCGGTAACCCGCTGGGTAGCAACGGCCTCATACCGGATGGGGCACCGGTCTCGATCGTGCTGAGCGTTACCGTGCCGACCGGCTCCGAGACGCCGATCTCGGGCAATGGCGGTTCGAACGTGCCGCCCGACGTCGCCTACGAAGCCATGCCGGGCAGCCCGCAGACAATGGCCTCCGACGCCGACGGCGACTACGTTGCGGTGTGGGTCAATGATACGGTCGGCCAGGAAGGCATTTTCGCCCGCGTGTATGACGTCATCTGGAACGACGCTCAGGAGCGCGAGATCATCTCGATCGAGGAGCGCGAGATCCTGGTCACCAACGACCCCACGGCCATCTATCCGTCGGTTGCCCGCGACACGGACGGCGACTTCGTGGTCACCTGGTCGGCTGAGAACCAAGCGACCAGTTGGGACGTGTATGCCCGACGGTTCGACGCGGCCGGCAATCCGCTCGGCGAGGCGTTCCGCGTGAACTCCGAGACCGAAAACGTGCAGCGGTTCTCGACCGTGGCGCTGGACACCGACGGCGATTTCGTGGTCGCCTGGCAGAGCTTCGACCAGGACGGTAGCGGATACGGCGTCTATGCCCAACGCTACAGCGCGGGCGGAGTCCCCATTGGCGGCGTCAACGAGACCCAAGTGCTCAGCTTCTACGACCAGCCCACCGGCACGTTCAAGTTGCGGTTCCAGGGTCGCGTGACCGCGGCGATCCAATTCGACGGCAATACCTTCGAGTCGGCCGGCGAGATCGAGGCCGCGCTTCGGGCCGTCGGCATCAACGTGCAAGCGGCGGCCTTGTCGCTGACCGACATTGCTGTGCGATTCCTCGGGCCCGAAGGCGTCGAGGATCTGGAGCCGTTGGCGGTCGTCGAGCCCGCGTTGAGCGGCGGCCCCCTGGCCCGGATTGTGGTCACTACGCAGTCCGACGGGGAAGCCGGCGAGTTCCGTGTGAACGACACGACCGAGAACAACCAGCGATTCCCGTCGATCGCGATGGACGCCGAAGGTAGTTTCATCATCACCTGGACCTCCGGCGGTCAGGACGGCGATGCGGCCCACGAGAGCAACATCTATGCCAAGCAATTCGTCAGCAACCGCGTGTTCCAGCAGTCCGACGGCCAATTCGGATCGCGCCGGTATGCCTGGGACAGCGTGTCGCAACAGTTCCCGGATATTCCGCTTGGCGTGTCGACCGATGACCCGATCAATCACGTCGTGCCTCCGAACTCCGGGTACGACGGCGTGGTGCAGGTCCTCGCGGGTGGCGGCTTTGGTAGCGGCACGCTGTTGCGGACAGGAAGGCATATTCTGACAGCCGCCCACGTCGTCGACGACGGCACCGGTGTCCCGCTCCAGGGAATCAGCGTTGCTTTCGATCTGCCGGACGGCAGGACCGAAATCCTTGCCTCGCAGGTCATCATCCATCCGGACTGGAACGGCGATACCTTCAATGCCGGCGACCTGGCGATCATCGTCTTGCCCAGGATGGCACCTCTGGAGGCCGAACGGTACGACATCAATCGCGGCGGGGACGAACTTGGCCGCATCGTCGAGATGGTCGGCTACGGGATGGCCGGGCAGGGTCAGGAGGAGTTCTACGACGGGGAGAAACGTGTCGAGTACAACGTGTTCGAGGTGATGGGAGAAGCTTACGACGGGTTGCCCTTCACATCCTTCGGGGTCCAGGCACCCGGTGTGATCGACTTCCCACCCGATACATTGTTGGGTTACGACTTCGACAACGGGCTGCCGGCTAATGATGCGCTCGGAGTCCTGTTTGGGATCAACGATCTGGGCTTGGGCCTTCAAGAAGGAACGGTTGCCCACGGTGATTCTGGCGGCCCGGCTTTCCTGAACGGTGTAGTTATCGGCGTGGCAAATTCCGTGCTGTCCTATGCCAATACAGACACGGACAACATTCTATTCAACCTAAGTCATGGGGAGGTCGCGTTCTTTATCCGTGTGGGTCACTACGCCGAATGGATCGATCTGATCTGCGAGGCCAGCGGGCCCGAGTTCCTGGTCAACCAGACCACCGCGGATAACCAAAAATGGTCGTCCGTGGCCATGGATGCCGACGGCGATTTCCTCATCACCTGGACCGGTTTCGGACAGGACGGCGTAGGCGGTGGCTCCGGCGCCGGTGTCGCTGGGGAACAGGGCGTCTTCGCCCGGCGGTTCGACAGCGACGGCAACGGCCTGGGCGCCGACTTCCAAGTCAACACGTTCGCCGGTAATGACCAACAAAGCTCGCAGGTCGCGATGGCCCCGGACGGCAGTTTCGTCATCACCTGGGAAAGCATGCAGGATCGACCCGATGCGAACTCGAACGGTAACGACTCGACCGAAAGTTTTGGTATCTATGCTCAGCGCTATGCGAACAATGACTCGGGCCAGTTGGAATTCGTGTTGGACGATGACGGCAACCCGGTCCTCGACGCCAACGGCAATCCCGTTATGGTTTGGACGTTGGCCGACCCGATGCTCGGTCCCAACGGCGAGATCGGCGGCGAGTTGGCCGTCAACTCGACCAAGAGTGGCCATCAGCGATACCCCTCCCTGGCCATCAGCGACGCCGGCGACTTCGTGATCGTTTGGACTTGGGTCGGGCAGGGCGTCTTCTATCAGCGATTCGATCAACCGGACGACGAGGCGGCGCCCACGGTGGCCGATGTGCTCAACGTGACCGAGCAAGACGGCACGCCGCAGTTGGATCGCGTAATCCCCGGAGCCGAGTTGGAGCCGGGAATCACGCAATTCGTGGTCACCTTCGGTGAGAACCTCTCGATCGAGGACGGCACGGCCGGTATCCATAGCGTGTTGAACCCCAACAACTGGAAGATTACCCGCAACGGGGACGAAATCATCGGCGGAATTGCGTCGATCGAGTTCGGGCTCAGCAATTCTATTCCCGGTTTGCCGGACGCACTGGCCACGAAGTTCCAGACGGTGCTCACTTTCGACGGCGATCCGACCCGATCGGGGAACCAGCCGCTGGGACGCGGCAGCTACGTGCTGACTGCCAAACAAGCCATCGAGGATCGTTACGAGAATGCCATCGACGGCGATCAGGACGGCGTGCCGGGTCGCGACTTCGAGCGAGCGTTCACCGTCCACTTCGGCGGTCCTACGCCGCTGGGGCCCGGAAAGCCCGACGAATATGACGACGAGTTGGAATTGCCGATCAACGAGACCATCGAGGGTATTCAGGACGAACCGGCAATCGCCAGCAACGCGGCCGGCGACTACGTGATGGTTTGGGCCAGTGCAGGTCAAGCTGCCGATCAGCCTGACGAGACGAACATCATCGGTCGGCGGTTCGACCGCTTCGGCGATCCGCTAAGTGCGGAATTCCTGGTCGGTTCCTATCGGACCGGCTCCCAGATCGACCCCGACGTGGCCATGGACAAGTACGGCAACTTCGTGGTGACCTGGTCCGGCGAGGGCGAAGAGGATACTTCCGGTGTCTTCGCACGCATTTTCGATGCTTTCGGTGTTGCCCAGGAGGACGAGTTCCGCGTGAACCAGTATCGCGAGAGCTTCCAACATGAACCGTCGGTAGCCATCGACGGCGACGGCGATTTCACGATCAGTTGGACCAGCTACGGGCAGGACGGTGATCGGGACGGTATTGTCGCCCGGCGTTACGGCCTCAACGGGCGGGCCTTGGGGAACGAGTTCCTCGTCAACTCTCACACCACGAATCGGCAGGATTCCTCCGACGTGGCCACCGACCCCAATGGCAATTTGGTGATCGTCTGGGCCAGCGATGGTCAGGATGGCAGTGCCTGGGGTGTTTACGGACAGCGCTACGACGCGGCCGGCCGGAAAGCTGGCGGAGAGTTCCGCATCAACGTGGAAGCCAACGACAAACAACTCGAGCCGCGCGTGGCTATGGACGCCAACGGCAACTTCGTCGTTGCGTGGGCCTGCTTCCTCAAGGACGGGAGCGGATACGGCGTCTATGCCCGACGCTTCAACGCCGCCGGAACCCCACGCGATGCCAACGAGTTCCGCGTCAATCAGGTGACCAAGCACTGGCAAGTCACGCCCGACGTGGGGATGGACGATGCCGGTAACTTCGTCATCACCTGGTGCACCTTCGACCAGGATAACGATATCACCGACGATTACGGCATCTACGCTCGAATCTATAACGCCAACGGGTCCGACTTCCGCGATCCGAATACCGGCGCCGTGCTGGGTGAATTCATGATCAACGAGAACACGGTCGGCGACCAACTGCGGCCGGCGATTGCCGTGGATGCCGACGGCGATTTCGTCATCTCCTGGGTCGGGCCCGATTACGACTCGACCACGGCCGTCGCTGCCGACACCGATATCTACTCTCGCGTGGTGGTCGTCAACGCCGACGAGTTCGGCGCCAATCCCAGTATGTCGCTGCCTTCCGATCAATGGGAAGCCGAGCCCGGCGGGTTCAAGGCCCAAGCCCTCAAGGCTACCGGTACCGAAACGGTCGTGCTTCAGGGGACCAATGGCGACGATACGTTCGAGTTCGCCGGCGGCTCGACACCCGATGAGTGGATCATTCTTATCAACGGCGTGGCTCAGTACGTCGATTCGACCACCGGCTTCCTGAAGTTCGACGGGCTCGGGGGTAACGATACCGTGACGTTCACCGGGACCGATGTCGACGACCGGGCCGAACTATGGCCCGACCATGGTGTGCTGATCGGCTCCGGCTATACCGTGACCGTCGAGCACGTCGAGTCGATCGCCGTTTACGGTCGGGGCGGCCACGACGAGGTCATGTTCCATGATTCCCAAGGGGATGATTATTTCGTTGTCGGCCTGCAGGGCGCCGCGATGACCGGGCCGGGCGTCGATCTGGTCGCCGGGCAGTTCGAGACGGTCTACGCCGAGGCGACCGCGGGTGGGAACGACGAGGCCAAACTGTACGATTCACCGGGGGACGACAACTTCGTGGGCGCACCGCGCTACGGTCAACTCACCGGGGATGGGTTCTTCTTCCAGGCCGCCTACTTCAACGCCGTGCATGCCTATGCGACCGGCGGTGGGAATGACGTGGCCAAGGTTTACGATTCCGCCGGGGATGACGCGTTCTACGCCACGCCCGTCGAATCGGCCCTCTACGGCGACGGGTTCTTCAACCGGATCAAGTTCTTCAAGACGGTGCATGCCTATGCCGGGGCCGGTGGAACGGATACAGCCGAACTGCTCGACTCGCCCGGTGACGATACGTTCTTCGCTTCGCCCACCGAAGCGGCCATCTGGAACGGCGAGTTCTACAACCGCGTGAAATACTTCGAGTCGGTCAACGCCTTTGCCACCGCCGGTGGGCACGACGAGGCCGTGTTGTACGACTCGGCCGGCGACGATACGTTCGTCGGGGCTCCGAAATACGGCCTGCTCTCCGGCGACGGGTTCGCCAATCGGGCCGCCTTCTTCGAAGACGTTTACGCCTATGCCGAAAACGGTGGCTACGACTTGGCCAAGGTGTATGACTCACCCGGCAACGACCAGTACGTCGCCACGCCAGTCTATGGGGCCCTTTCCGGCGACGGATTCTTCAATCGGGCCATGTACTTCGATCGCGTCGATGCCTATGCCGGCGCCGGCGGATACGACGTGGCCAAGATGTACGACTCCACCGGCGACGATCTGTTCTACTCCTCGCCGGTCGAAGCGGCCCTCTGGGGAGATGGGTTCTACACGCGGACCAAGAACTTCGATCGCGTCGATGCATACGCCAATAATGGCGGCATTGACGAGGCCCATCTCTATGGCTCCGACGGAAACGACACCTTTGTCGGGACCGATACGGAAGGCGCCCTGTTCAACGACGGTTTCTACAATCGGGCGAAGCACTTCGAAGACATCCATGCCCACGCCGGCGACGGCGAGGCCGATCAGGCCTACCTGATCGATGCCGTGCTGGAGCAGGGACAATCGGCGTTCTTATCTGGCGAGCAAGCCAAGGTGGCTTGGTTGTACGAATTCGAGGAGTGCTTTGTCGAGGACCAGGCGTCCGACGACGGCCCGATCAAGCAGGACATCGTCGACGAGATCCTGAGGGCCTACTGGTAATCGACGGGCGACTCCCGCGGATCCGGCAAGGGCCATCGCCCCTCGTTCCCACGCTCTGCGTGGGAACGCAATGCCACGACGCTCCGCGTCGCTGAAGCGGAACGTATTTCGTCGCAATGAGTTGCGCCGATGCGGGCCACAGTGCGGCCAGCCAGCTCGTTCCCACGCAGAGCGTGGGAACGAGATTGCCGTTATGGGTTCGGCGAACGCTTGCTGGCAGCGTGTTTCTCGAGAAACGCCTGTTCTTTGCCGAGAAACGGGTTGCCGCAGATCTCCCGGCCTCTCTAGCCATGGCTATATTGCGTATCTTACTCCGATACGACCGTCATTTTCCGCAAGGTTTACCGATCTTACTCAACTCCCTTGACCGGCACGTCCGATACTATCGTCACGGACGATGAGCGCACGGACTCCCTGCGTGGTGATGTTAGGGTGGCTTGTGCATGTTGAGCCAAAACCAAGGTGGAACGGGACCATGTGGCAAATCGGCAGATTTAGGCAACTGGTGATGGGAGTGTTGGTCTTGCTGATGGCGGCTCCCGCCTTTGCCCAGGATATTCGCGATATGCAACTGTTTGCTCCGGCAAACCTCAGCTCCTACGGCCGGGGGATCCAACCCCGGGAAGGCTTCTTCTTCAATTTCGACTTCCTCGGCTGGTACATCTCGCCGCCGGAGCAGACGACGGTCGGGTTTTCCGGCCTGACGCGGACCGCGTTCTATGGTCCGTTGCCCGCGGATGCCATCATCCAGACGAACACCCTGAACACCAGTTTTCTAAACGCCGAGCCCACCGAAGGACAGCGAATCGAGTTCGGTCGGATCACTAGCCGCCGGGGCTGGTTTGTCAGTACTTATCGGCTGGTCAATCAAACGGAGAATCGGTGGGCCACGGACGTTCCCATGGTGTTTGTTGATGACGAGTTCGGCGCCGAGGGATCCAAGCTCCTGGAAGGTCTCGTCAGCACAGACCCCGACGTGATCCGGGACTTGCCGATTTTCTTTGATGAAGTGGAGATTCGCAACAGCGTGGAGCACTGGAGCGTGGAGTTGATGGCGATCCACCGGTTTCGTCAGAACCACAACGGCGGCTTCTTCGAGGTCTTTGCCGGCGTGCGGTACATGGAGTTCGACGATTTCTTCGGCGTCGACGCCCGAGGTGAAGGAGAAGTGATTGGCGAGGGCGACGGCGAAGAGCCCGAAGAGCCCGAAGAGCCCGAGCCGGAGTTGCTCGATCCTGAGCAGGTGGGCGCTATTCTGGCCGACAGCATTTGGAACACGACGGCCGAGAACCATCTGATCGGGCCGCAGATTGGTATGCGTTGGTTCCGGCAACGCGGCCGCTGGGTATTCTCCACCGAAGGCCGCTACATGGCCGGATTCAACTTCCAGAACATCTTCCAACAGGGCGCCCTCGGCACGGAACTGACTCCGCCGGGAGGCTTGGGGGAACCGTTGCTGATGGCTCCCACCTCATTCAACCACGCAGAGCATCCCGAGGAATACAGCAACGTGGCTGAGCTCAAAGCGGAACTTTGGTACCAATGCACGCGGGCCGTCTCGTTCCGTGTGGGCTGGTCGGGTCTCTGGATGGACGGGATCGGGCGGGCGTCGAATCTGATCAACTACGAAGTACCCAACATGGGATTGCGTACCCAGTTCAACCAGCAAGACGTCTTTGTCCACGGTCTGAACTTCGGCATTATCTTCAACCGCTAGGATTGTCGACCGCCGCAGTGGCTCAATTCTGCTGCGTGCAGAGCTTTCTCAGTTCGGCCAGTTCGGTCGTCAAACGGTGCCGAAGTGGACTTTCCGGGCGCAATTCTGTGATCAACGTGCCCGCCTTGGCGAGCGTCTCTTCACTGATTTCGTTGCCCTTGAATAGGTTTCGCCAATTCTTAGTAATCTCTTGTTCAGTAATCAATCCGCACCTCGTAACGAAAAAACCAGTCTTGGTTGCCCCAAGCACGTTGTTCTTATGTTCTAACCCGAAATCGCCGTTAACACAACAGCGATTTCGACGATCTGACCAACGAAATTCACCGACAGTGCGGATTTCCCGGCCCTTAGAGGGTCGCCACCCGGTCTGGCGAGTTTGTTAGGTATTGTGGGTCGATTTTCTCCAACACTTCGGCCATGGCGTCGACGGTGTAACGGATTTGCTCTTCGGTGTGCAAAGACATGATGAAGAACCTCAGCCGGGTCGCCGTCTCCTCGACGGCCGGATGAAGGATCGGCATCACGTTGATACCCCGCTGCAACATAGCTTTCGACGCTTGTAGGCAGTGCAAGGAATTACCCAGGATCACGGGAATCACCGGGGTTCCTTCGCTCATTCCGGTGTCCACGCCTACCTCTCGGGCCAGCGTGAGGAACAAGTCCGCGCGTTGTTTGAGTTGAGCCACCTGCTGGGGTTGGGCTCTGAGCAGCTTAATGGCCGCCAGGGCGGCCGCGGCGGCCGAGGGGGGGATGGCGGCCGCAAACACGAAGCCCGGTGTGGTGTACTTCAGGTACTCCACCAGTGCCTTGCTGCCGGCGATATATCCCCCGCAACTCCCCATCGCCTTGCTCAGTGTGCCCATCCACACGTCGACGTCGTTTCGGTCCACGCCGAAATGCTCGCCGATGCCGCGTCCGGTGGGGCCTAGCACGCCGATCGAGTGGGCTTCATCGATCATAAGCATGGCCTTGTGACGTTTTTTCACTTCGATGAAATTCGGCAAATCGGGGATGTCCCCGTCCATGCTGTAAACGCCCTCGATGGCGATCAGCACACGGCGATACTCGTGTCGATATTTCGTCAGCAATTCGTCGGCCGCCGCCCAATCGTTATGCGCAAACGGCCTGCGGCGGGCCCCGGAGAGTAAACAACCTTGGATGATGCTGTTGTGGGCCAAGGAATCGTGCAGGATCAGGTCGCCGGGCCCCATCAGGTGGCCGATAATGGTTTCGTTCGTGCTGTGGCCGCCCACCAGGACGATCGTGTCTTCCGTTCCCACCATCTGGGTGATTGCCCGTTCCAGTTCGCCGTGCAGGTCCTTTTCACCCGCAACCAATCGGCTGGCCGAGGAACTGGATCCATACTTGTCCAAGGCCGCCTTGGCCGCCTCGGTGACCACCGGATTGCCCGACATTCCCAGGTAATTGTAACTGGAAAAGCTGATCACCTCTTTCCCGTCGACGGTCGTCCGGTCGTTGGTCACCCCCTGGTGGGCCATGAAGAACGGATTTCCCACACCCGACATATCGAGCATGTCGAGGTTCTTGCGGAGCTCGAGATACTCGGGGAACTGGGCCACGTCGTAGGCTTCCGGCGCGATCTCGATTTCTTCAGACGGGCTGCGTTTCTCTCGCGGTTGGATGCCGAGGTACTTTTCCACGGCCGCGGCCACGTGGTGTATGGTTTCCAGATCGGACAGGATCTGCTCGGGAAAGCGGCCGCCGAAACGTTCTTCCAACGACGCCAGGATCTCCATCCGTTCCAGCGAGTCGAGCCCCGATTCGGCGATCGGCGCGTTCAGCGCCAATCCGGCCACGCGTTCCTGCCCGACTCGACGGATCTCTTGGATGACCACTTCGGTGATTCTCTTTCGGGTTGCCACCCCGTGGCCGTCGCTTGAAGGGGCTGCTAGGATATCCGGCAATACGATCGCGCCGCCTTCCAAGTCGGTTTCGTCGGTGGCGGCTTGCCATTGGCCGATGACGGCCAGTGAGCCGTTCAAGTAGCCGTTGCGGCAGGCATGGCGTTGGATCTTGCCGCTGGACGTCTTGGGGATGCTTCCCGCCTTGACCAGCACGATCGCATCCATCATCAGATCGTGTTCGGCTGCCACGCTCTGGCGGATTGCGTCGAAGATGGCTTCGAGGTCGCCTTTTCGGCGGCGTTCGATTTCGTGGACAACGATCAATTGCTCGCGCTGGCCGCTTTCGATCGTAAACACGGCGCTACAGTCGAGTCGCAAGCGAGGATTGGCCTGCTGGATGGTCTGTTCGATGTCTTGCGGATAATGGTTCACGCCACGAAGGATGATCAGGTCCTTCATCCGTCCGGTGACGAACAACTCACCGTCTTGCAGGAAGCCTAAGTCACCGGTCCGCAGGAAGGGGCCCTCGCCCGTATCTTTCAGGAAAGCCCGAAACGTGGCCTCGGTGGCCTCCGGTTCGCGCCAGTACCCTTGGGCCATGCTCGGGCCGCTGACCCAAATCTCGCCCACTTGGCCTCCAGGACAGACGGTCATCCGGTCGGGGTCGGCAATCACGATCCTTTGGTCGGGTAGCGTTCCGCCGCAACCGATCAGCGTTCGGACGCCCTCGTTATCCGGTTCGGCATCGACCACTTTGCCTCGCGTGAGTGCGATCGCTTCCACCGTTCGCAACACGGGCGGCTTATGTGCATAGCCACCCGAGACGATCAGGGTCGCTTCGGCCAGCCCGTAACATGGATAGAACGCCTCGCGGCGGAATCCGCAGGGGGCAAACATCTCGGCAAAACGATCCAGCGTCTCTTCGCGAATCGGTTCCGCACCGTTGAACGCTACTTTCCATCGGCTCAGGTCGAGTTTCTCGCGCTGCTCGGGCGTGACCTTTTTCACGCACAAGTCATACGCGAAATTGGGGCCGCCGCTGGTCGTGCCGCCGAATCGCGAAATGGCCGAAAGCCAGCGAAACGGCTTTTGCAGAAACGTCATCGACGACATCAAAGTATTCGGGCAGCCCACATACATCGGCTGCAAGATCCCGCCGATCAGCCCCATATCGTGGTAAAGGGGAAGCCAGAACACGCCCATGCCGGAACGTGTGTTTTCGAAACCGTGGGCAATCACGGCTGAATTGTGAACCAAGTTGGCGTGGTTGAGCATCACACCTTTCGGTGCGCCGGTCGATCCGGACGTATACTGCAAAAATGCCAGCGTATCGCCGTGGACGTCCGGCATTTCCCATTGCTCTTCCATGCCCTCTTCAACGTGGCATGTGGCCAACCAGGTCAGTTCCTTCAGGTGGGGCGTCTCGTCGATCAGCGGTTCCACGCGATTCAGAACCACGTCGGTCGTCAACGCTACCTTGGCCTCGGCATCGTCGGCAATCGACTGTATACGCAACAGCGACCGGTTGCGCCGCGGAGGATAGACCGGCACGGCCACCACCCCGGCATACAAACACCCAAAGAAGGCCGCTATGAACTCCAACCCCGCCGGATACAGCAGCAACGCCCGCTCGCCAACTAATCCATGCGTTTCCAACCAGGCAGCGATAGCCCGGGCTTGACGGTCCAGTTCCCCATACGTTATGCGAAGCTGCTCCTCTTCACCGTCGACCAGATAGATGAACGCGGGGTCGTCCATCTGGCGACGGGCCCGATGTTGAAGCAGTTCGACCAGAGTGGACGGGCCAAATAGCGTGCCCGGAAGATGATCCAGATGTTCCTCCACTCGCCAAACTCCTATTCAAAAGCCGTTCTGATTGCCGCGCCACGGCGCGGCCTTGCATGGCGTCAAAAAGGCGATGCCACAATCGGGAAATACGGGTGAGCTTGGCAGGGGAATCGGATTCCCCTGCACTGGTAGAAACCCGTGCTGCCGACAGCCGGAGCACTCCCTCGTGCGAGCCAATATCAGACGAAAACTCCCAACCATCAGCTTATCACGGGCACGCAGACGTGCAAAGCATGTTTGCCGCATCATAGCGACAGGTTTTCGCTATTTCAAGGAAGCTGACCATCCTTCTCGGAAAAATCGCCCTCCATTACGTAATTTACACATTTTACGCCTAGGCGGCCAATCGTGCAACCGGGAGCCGTATATTGTCCCCATTCTATGTAATGCCACCATACTAGGCTATCACGGCTAGCCCAGTTCGGCCAGCAGCTTGTCGACCACTGTCGAAACCGGCTTCACCCGCCGCGACGAGACCTGTCCCGTCCCCAGTGGCTCAAATTCATACACCCAGTCGAGAGCCGCCCTTTCAATCGCGTCGTCCAGCAACGCGTCGTTTAGCGGCGCGTCGTTCAGCAGCGCGTCGTTTAGCGGTCGGGCTTGCCCGACGTTTTTCGCTTCGGACTGAACCACCGCCGCCGCCAAATCAATCAACTCCAACTCCGTGCCCGACCACGTTTGATTGTTCCGCGCAATCAGCACGTCGATCGCGTTGACCCGCCGGTCGCGGTTGAAGTCGTGCACCGTATCAATCGCCGCCGGATCGAAGAACGGTCGGGGATTAGTGCGAGTGTCCAGTACATCG
>SDBV01001305.1_pt1 | contig 37700 bp, 35 predicted proteins | sample 2277081 | NCBI WGS metagenome assembly SDBV01 (sample SAMN10402039, study PRJNA504765) | marine sediment metagenome | isolation source: marine sediment core GS10_PC15, 223 cmbsf | place: Arctic Ocean: Southern Knipovich Ridge | collected 2010 | reverse complement strand
ATGGCTTAAAGGAGTCATATATCCACTTCTACATTATATTATTGAAGCTCATCCATCAGATACTTCCATGCGGGGTAAACCTTGATCTTCTTGTTTTTAAACTCGATTGTATCTTCCTGATCGAATGTAACAATGATACCCTCTGGAATTTGAAGTTCTGACATTGCTGTATGAAGACCATTTAATTCTCTGTCCAGGTTATTCTGAGTCAGATGATAACAGACTTGAATTGCCAATACAGGATCTTCCTTACGTACAACAATAAAATCACATTCATGTTTCTCAGAATAATAATAAATTGATCTTTCCTTTCTTCTTAAATGCAGAAAGATGATATTCTCCAATTTTCGACCCAGGTCTTTAGATAATGAAAGTGAGTTGACACTTGCCAAACCTGTATCGATGCAGTAGACCTTTCTTGGATTTACAATTTGCTTTTTTATAGAAAAACTGAATTTTGGCACACTGCATATGAGATAGCTGTTTTCGAAGTATGATACATAGTCTGCGACCGATCTTACAGACCTTATCCCAAGTACATTTTTCAAATTGTTAAGGGAGTATAGCTTACTACTATTGCTGATCAGGTATGTTGCCAGTTGACGGAGTATTTTGTGTTGCTTGATTCCATAACGCACTGCTATGTCTCTGTAAATAATATCATCCATTAACCGATACAGTACTTCTTCGTTCCTGGTTTTGAGATATTCCGGGAATCCCCCCAATTCGAGATATTGCTCCATTGAATCAGCAGAAGGATGCTCTTTAGATATCGTCAGGAATTCGATGTATGAAAATGGAAAAACCTCCTTTATTAAATACCGTCCTGTCAATTTTGTGCCAAAATCACTATCCAGTAAGGAGGCATTCGATCCGGTAACTAAAATACTGAGAGACTCTTCCTGTTTTGATCGAATATAGGACTCCCAATTCTCGACAATCTGAATTTCATCGAATGCCATTGCCTCATACGCTCTTTCTTTCACCAAGGTATCAAGTCTCAGAAAATCTTCCAATTCAAAGCCAGATAACCTGGGATCTTCAAGGTTAAGTAAAAGTGGATTTTGATATCTTTCCTTCAATAGTTGCTTCAGAAAAGTACTTTTTCCCGACCTTCTAACACCCAATACAACCAAAACAAAAGAACCATAAAGCTTGATCTGGTGCAGATCATCTCTTCTAATCCCGGGATCTTGCCTGGAACTTGTCTCTTTTTGAGAGTCAATTACAACAGATATGGTTTCCGTCAATAGCATACACTACAAATACAAACTATCTTGTATTGCAAATATAAACTATTTTATACTACAAATACAAACTTTTACCGGCTTTTATTTGCTATGGGATACATGCTCTCCTTTTAAGCAGGGGCATATTTTATAGCAGATCCGTCCCATTCCGGGGCGTTGCGTATGGCTTCAAGGACATCACCGGGAGTTTCTACCACGGTCCAGATATTCTTATGGACAGGACGCATGAATTGTTCTTCGATCATGCGTTCAAGCATTTCAAGGAAGGGATCAAAGAAATTATCGGTATTGACGATTATAATGGGGACAAGGACCTGTCCAAGCTGTTTGAGTGTGATCATTTCCAGAAGTTCCTCCAGAGTCCCTACTCCCCCGGGCAGTGTAATGAAGGCATCAATATTTTCGGTCAGGGTCTTTTTCCTCTCATGCATATCGGCAACAATAAGCATGTCTTCGACCTTTTTATGGTTCCATCCCTGTTCTACCATGAATTTTGGAATGATTCCCCTGATGGATCCGCCGGCAGACAACATGCTGTCTGCCAGGGCACCCATCAATCCTAACGCCCCTCCACCGTAATTAGCTGCTATTCCGGCATTGGACAAAATTTGTCCCAGTTCAGCAGCAGCTTCAAGATAGTTGCCATTGACTTTTGCACTGGAAGCGCAGAAAACGGAGACACGACGATGAATCATAAATGGTTTTAAATAATAGCTTCAAGCTTGGATACCAGGTTGCTCTTTGGTACAGCGCCAACCTGCTTGTCAACTACTTCACCACCTTTGAAGAAGAGAACTGTTGGGATATTACGGATCCCAAACTTGGCGGTTATACCCGGATTGCTGTCTACATCAACTTTGCCCACGACGGCCGTCTCTGAAAAGTCATTTCCTATCTCTTCCACAATCGGTCCGACCATACGGCAGGGACCACACCATTCTGCCCAGAAATCCACTATTACTGGCTTGTCTGACTTAAGAACGATTTCATCAAAATTCTGATCTGTAATTTCTAATGCCATTTTTTTCCTGTTTGATCTGTTATATAAATTTCCCTGAAAGAATTATTTATTGATTCAGCAAAAATAAACCTAATTCCTCAAACCATTTGTTAATTAAGTTTAAAATCTATCTCAGGCTCTTCCTCGAGAAATTTTATCAGGTCATCGCTGAGATTTATTCTCTTGGTTCTTGAGAACATTTCAATGTACAGATTTTCTTCCCGGTCATGAACCATGATCTTTAACCTGGCTGAACCCTTTTTCTGATCTGCAAACTTTTCTATATCATTGATAATCTGATCATCGATCCTTTTCAATGGAATAGTAAGTATCAGGCTCTTAATCATGTCTTCCCTCACATCTGCCAGCATTTTAATCTCCCTTATTTTGATTTCGTAATCAACGGTGCCGTTGTTATACGGACGCGGCTGAACCATGGCCCGGATCAGGAGTGCGTAGCCTGGTGTAAAGAAATTCTGAAAAGCAATATAATCCTTGTTAAAAAGCATCAGCCGGAATGAATCGGAATAATCCTCTATCATTATCTGACCATAAGGCTTGTTGTTCTTTGTGTATGCCTGTTTATGAGATTTTACAAGTCCTGCAATCATCACTTCCAGCCCGTTAAGGGTGCTAAGATTGTCGAGATCTGCCAGGCTATGGGTGCAGAAATGTTCAATTTCAAGTTTATAAGTATCCAGAGGATGTGCAGAGAGATAGATTCCTATCAGATCCTTCTCCATGTCAAGTTTGACAAGCTTGGGCCACTCTTCCTCAATGGTAATTGCGGGTTTGGAAATTTCAAGTTCGCCAGATTCACCAAACAGGGATTGCTGGGAGGTGGAGGATTCATTCTGGAATTTATTCCCGTAACGGATAAGTTGTTCAATGAAGCTGACTTCACGGGAATCCTTCCCGAAATATTGTCCCCTTTTAATGTCCCCAATACCATCAAGTGCCCCGGATCCTGCAAGTGCTTCAAGGCTTTTCTTATTTACTGCCTTGAGGTCCACTCTTTCAACGATAGAGTACACATCGGTAAAGTGTCCGTTCTCATCCCTCTCATGGATAATTCTTGAGGCTGCCGATTCTCCAAGTCCCTTAATAGCCCCCAGCCCAAATCGTATATTACCTTTGCTGTTGACGTTAAACTTTATGCGGCTTTCATTAACATCCGGGCCCATTACAGACATTCCCATCCTCTTGCATTCATTCATGAAGGTGGTAATTTTTTTTATATCGGAAATATTTCTGCTGAGAACCGCTGCCATGAATTCAGCTGGATAATGGGCCTTGAGCCAGGCAGTCTGATATGACACCAGGGCATAACATGTTGAGTGGGATTTATTAAATGCATATTCTGCAAAAGCTTCCCAGTCGGTCCAAACCTTTTCTGCAGTTTTCTGGTTGATCCCGTTTCCTGCGCATCCCTCGATGAACTTTTCCTTCAGTTCGTCCATCATTTTACGCTTCTTTTTACCCATGGCCTTTCGTAGTGAATCTGCCTGTCCACCTGTGAACCCGGCCATCTCTTGCGACAGAAGCATCACCTGTTCCTGGTAGACGGTAATTCCGTAGGTATCCCTGAGTAATTTTTCCATTACCGGGAGGTCGTACCTGATTTTTTCCTTCCCGTGCTTCCGGTTTATAAAGCGCGGTATGTATTCCATGGGACCCGGGCGGTAGAGTGCGTTCATGGCAATCAGGTCCTCGAAGCGGTTTGGTTTGAGTTCCCTCAGGTACCGTTTCATCCCGTCCGATTCAAACTGGAATAGTGCGGTTGTCTCCCCTCGGCTGTAGAGTTCAAAGGTCTCTTTGTCATCCAGGGGCAGGTTATCAATGTCAATGTCAATGCCCTTTGACAGCTTGATCATTTCTACTGCATCCTTTATTATAGAAAGGGTTTTTAGTCCCAGGAAATCCATCTTCAACATCCCTACATCTTCGACATGCTTCCCATCAAACTGGGTCACCCAGAGGTCGGTATCCTTTGATTTAAAGATAGGGATATGGTTTATCAGGTTGTCTTTCCCGATGATGATCCCACAGGCGTGTATTCCCGTATGACGAACACTTCCCTCGAGTGTCTCAGCGTATTGAAGGGTTCGCTTTGCAAGATCTGTTCCCCTGATTTTGACATCATTCAATTCCTTGACCTCCTTGTATGCCTTGCTCAGTGTTGTGCCGGGCCTTTCCGGAACCAGTTTTGCAAGCCTGTCTGCTTCCGGCAGGGGAAGTTTTTCTATTCTTGCCACATCCCTGATGGCCATTTTGGCGGCCATGGTGCCAAAAGTGATTATCTGGGCAACCTTATCCTTCCCATATTTATCCACAACATATTTCAGGACCTCATCACGTCCGTCTTCATCGAAATCGATATCGATATCAGGCATGGAAATCCGGTCAGGGTTCAGGAATCGTTCGAAAAGGAGGCCGTATTTAAGAGGATCAACATCCGTAATGCGTATGCAATAGGCGACAACAGATCCTGCTGCAGATCCTCGTCCGGGTCCCACGCTTACATCCATCTCACGGGCCGCATTGAGAAAATCCTGCACGATCAGGAAATAACCCGGGAATCCCATCCTCTTGACTACACCAAGCTCATAATCGATCCTTTCCCTTATCTCATCGGTGATTGCCTGGTACCGCATCTCTGCACCCTGGTAGGTAAGGTGACGGAGGTATTCATCTGCATTCTCAAATTCATCAGGAATTGGAAAATCAGGCATTATAGGATTGTGGTTCAGATCGTACGATTCGACTTTGTCTACTAATTCCTGTGTGTTAGTAAGAGACTGGGGCAGATCGGAAAAAAGTTCGCCCATTTCCTCCCTGGTCTTGAACCATTCCTGTTTGGAATACCTCATTCGGGTCTGATCATCCAGGTCTTTGCCGGTGTTCAGGCAGATCAGCCGGTCATGGGCCTCTGCATCTTCCTGGTTGACAAAATGCACATCGTTGGTGGCGATTAGCTTTATCCCTTTATCCAGGGAAATCTGAATAAGTTTTTCATTTACCTTATTCTGCTTGGCGAGGGTATCATTATCGAAAACAGGATCACCGGTAGGATGGCGCTGAAGTTCAAGGTAGAAATCATCGCCGAAGGTGTCCATATAGTAGGCAAGTGATTCTTCGAGTCCCTTTTCATCATCATTCCGGATTTGAGATGGAATATCTCCCCCAAGGCAGGCTGATGAAGCCATCAGTCCCTCACAATTCTCCTTAAGTAATTCCTTATCAATCCTCGGTTTGTAATAATGTCCCTCTATATATGCGAGTGAAACCAGTTTTACCAGGTTCTTATACCCTGTCTCGTTCTTTGCAAGCAAGATCACATGGTATCCTCCACGGTCCTCCTTGGTGGATGTTTCAAAACGGCCCCTTCGTGCAACGTACACCTCACATCCTATGATGGGTTTCAGTCCATGGTTTTTTGCCTCATTAAAGAATTCCTTTGCCCCGAAAAGGTTGCCATGATCTGTAATTGCAACGGCCTTCATTTCATCCTCCTTGGCCTTCTTCATCAGCTTCGGTATGCTGGATGCTCCGTCCAGGATAGAATACTGTGTATGTACATGAAGATGCGTGAAGTCCATTATATAATAATCTGGTAATTAGTATTTTAGCAGTCTGACAGGAAATGTTCTCCTATCCGGTAAAGTTAAGAAATTGATATAGTAGAATCCCCTGTGTTAATAATTATTTTATAAGTTAGGACCAAGGTCGGGAAGCACCCTTCCTATCTGCTTAATTAAGGGACTGTTATCTAAATGTAAAAAATCCAGTTAGACTCTTTTGAGAATGGAATTATTGTCTATCTTTGCACCTCAAATTTAGTAGGAGCTTTTTAAGCAATAAAGATTATGCCAGTTAAATTAAGATTAGCAAGACACGGTAGGAAGAAGTTTGCATTCTATCACATTGTAGCTGCAGACGGACGGGCGCCACGAGATGGCAAGTTCATAGAGAAATTAGGGGTATACAATCCAAACACAAATCCTGCAACCATTGAGCTGGATTTTGACAAATCTCTGAATTGGCTGTTAAAAGGTGCACAACCTACAGAAACTGTAAGAGCAATTCTTTCTTACAAGGGATTACTTATGAAAAAACACCTTTTGGAAGGTGTTAGAAAAGGAGCTTTTTCTGAGGAAGAAGCCGAAAAAAGATTTGCAGCCTGGATGAAGGAGAAAGAAGGCAAAATACAGGCGAAAGTTGATGGACTCACCAAAGCCGAGGAAGATGATATCAACTCCAGACTTGAAGCGGAGATAAAAGTGAACGAAACAAGGGCTGCAGAGATACTTAAGAGAAGATCAGAGCTTGCAGAAGCAGCAGATAAAGCAGCAGCAGGAATTGTTGCTGAAGAAGAAGAAGTAGCTGAAGAAGGAACAGAGGCTGTTGAAGCCCCTGCCGAAGCAGAAGCACCGGTAGAAGAGGCAGGGAAGAAAGAGGTGAAGGATGAAAAGGTAGAAGAAGTTAAGGATGAGGCAAAGGAAGAGAAGGTAGAAGAAGTTAAGGATGAGGCGAAGGATGAGGTGAAAGCTGAGGAGAAGAAGGAAGAGGCGAAGGATGAGAAGGTAGAAGAAGTTAAGGATGAGGCGAAGGATGAGGCGAAGGAAGAGGTGAAGGATGAGAAGGTAGAAGAAGTTAAGGATGAGGCGAAGGATGAAGTGAAAGCTGAGGAGAAAGTTGCAGAAGCACCTGTTGCAGAAGAGAAAAAACCTGAAGCCGCCAAGGTAGAGGAGCCGAAAGAAAAAGAGGGAAAGGAAGCAGAGAAGGACTCCAAAGGAAAGAAGACTGAAGAGGTAAAGGCAGAAGGCAAAGAGGTGGACGAGCAGGCTGAAGATAAGAAGGATTAACCGAACTGGCATGTCCAGGGACAATCATACTTTCCTTGGTACCATTGCAAAGATACACGGTGTCCGCGGTGAACTGATCATCCGGACAGCAAATCCTTCCTATGATCTAAAAGAAGACTGGGAATCAATATTTCTTCAAATTGAAGGAATTCTGGTTCCCTTTTTTATTTCCTATCTCCGAAGTTTTAAGCCCGGTGAATGGATTCTTAAAGTGGACTGGTATGAAGACCGGACCAAGGCAGAACGCCTGGTCGGATACACGGTCTGGGTCCCAATTGATTGGATTGAACCAGCAGAAACTGAGCTGTTCATGGATGAGTTTCTTGGGTTTCAGATAACAGATACTACATCCGGACAAAAAGGCAGCATAACCGATTTCATGGACATTCCTGACAACCCGGTCTTTGAGGTTGAAATAAATAAAGAAAAAGTCCTTATTCCCGCCCGGGAAGAATTCATCCTCGAAGTAAACACGAAAGATAAAAGGATCACATTCAAGCTGCCTGAAGGCTTGATTTGAAAATAACTCTTTGAATCGGGATAATTACCTCCTGAGGTTGCAGCATTCCCCAATTCCCCTCGTCTTTACCTTACAGAATTATTGCAAAATCCAAGTAAAAACTTCAAACCATGAAAAACAGTATCCTGAAATCAAGCCTTTCAATTGTACTTATACTTTTTACAACACTTGCATTTTCACAGAAAAAGGAAACACGTGATGTGACAGGTTTTAATAGCGTTGGACTCTCAATTCATGCTGATCTTTATCTGAGCCAGGGAAGCTCCTATAAGGTAGAGATCGAGGCAAGTGAAGAAGATCTGGCAAAAATTGAAACCATTGTTAAAAACGGTCACCTGAAGATCAAATCCAATAAGAACAATGCCAGGATCAAAGACGTTAAGATCTGGGTTACCACACCGGATATCAATGGAATTTATATGTCAGGTTCCGGGCTTATTATGGCAGAAACACCAATTACCAGCGATGAGATGGAAATACGGATCAGCGGCAGCGGAAAAATAAAGATTGAAGAACTTAAAGGCGGAGAATGTGATGTATCAATCTCCGGATCCGGTGATGTTTACCTTGGAGGTACTGCCCGTGAAGTCGGACTCAGCATAAGCGGATCGGGCAGCATGCATGCCGCAGATCTAAGGGTCAATGAATGCGATGTCAGGCTGAGTGGTTCCGGAGGCTGTGAAGTAGATGCAACAGAAGAGCTCAATGTCTCCATATCGGGGAGTGGCAAGGTTACATACTATAGCCGTCCCCAGGTGGATGCATCAATTTCAGGTTCGGGAAAAGTAAGAAAAGGAGATAAATAGGAAGGGACTATTGTCGAATAACTTCAACCTCACCATTAATAGAAACCTTCAGTACAGCTGAGGGTTTTCTTTTTTTACCATCATCCTGCTTCCATCCGGCAATGTAATCCGCTGCAGACCTGATCTCATCTGAGATTTCTGAGAATTTGGCAGGGGCAGCCTGTGAGGCAATATTTGCAGAACTCGAAACAATGGGTTTTCTAAATGCCCGTATCAGTTCTTTTGAAAACGGTTCTGACGTGACACGGATCCCGATACTGCCATCATCCGCTACCAGGTTTTCTGCAAGTCCGATAGCAGTGGGATAGATTATTGTCATGGGACTTTCATGCTGCAGGTTCAGAATCTCAAGGGCCATTTCAGGTACTTCGTTCACATAGTTATATATCATGTCAACCGAATCAACCAGTACCAGCATGGCTTTTGAATCTACCCGCTTTTTAATGTTATATACTTTAGCCACTGCTTCAGGATTTGTCGCATCACAGCCTATTCCCCAGATTGTATCGGTGGGGTAGAGGATGCTTCCACCTTTTCTTAGAACTTCAAGGCATCTTTTGATCTCCTCCCTCATTTCAAAGCTTTTTTATACACATCCATGATATTCCTGGCAATGATATCCTCTGTGAATCGCATGGCGTGCTGAAATCCTTGCTCTCTCATCGAATCATGCAACGTGCTGTTATCAAGTATTTTACGAATAGACTCCACCAGCTCCTCAGGACTATCCGGATCAATATAGGCAGAAGAGCTTCCTCCGGCTTCCGGGAAAACACCCCCTGCAGAAGTAATTACCGGTGTGCGCGATGCAAGGGCTTCAAGGATGGGTATCCCAAATCCCTCAAACCTCGAAGGGTAAACAAAAATTTGCGCCATCTGGTACAGTCCTGGCAGGTCCTCATTCGGGACATCCTTCAGAAACCTGATATTCTTCATTCCGTGTTCCCCAATAAACTCTCTGACGGTTTCTATGTAAGGAGTTGCCCGGCCAATTATTATTAAGGGGATATCGAGGGATCCTGAATGAAGTGCCTGAACAATCTTCAGAAGGTTCTTTCTCGGTTCGATGGTTCCCACATAAAGGATGTAGTCCGAAGGGAGTGAATACTTTTGTTTCAATTGTTTTTTTCCATCCTCACTGACCGGGGAATAAAACACCGGATCGCATCCCTGGTGCACCACATCAATCCTATCCGGGGATGTTCCGGTATATTCCTGGATATCCGAACTCGTTTGATTAGATATAGCGATTATCCTATCAGCCTCCTTGCATGCATGCTTTGCCTTCTTGACATAAATCTTCCGGTCAATGGGTTTGTACCATTCCGGATAACGCATAAAGATCAGGTCATGGATGGTCACCACGGATCGCACTTTCGGTCTGGGCAGATCAAAAGGGATCTCGTTGCTAAGTCCGTGATACAGATCTATTCGGTCTTTTTCCAACCTTTTCCCCAGCCAGTAGCTTCTCCAGAAAGAGGAAAGTTTACGGCCGGTCCAGGATTGCGGGTACTCCAGGGAATATTTGCTCATTTCCCCGTTAGGGATCCTTAGTTTGCGCCTGGGAATGTAGAGATGATATTCGTTTTCGGGGTATTTACTGCCAAGGTAGGCAATGGTATTGCGGCTGTAGTTTCCCAGTCCACTGAAGTTAAAAAAGGCACGTTTGGCATCAAAACCGATCCGCATAGCTTAGAGGTTTACCCTTATAAAGGACTTAAAATGCGACATCATATTCCCTCAATGCATCATTCAGGGATGTTTTTTTATTTGTGGATTCTTTCCTTTGTCCGATAATAAGGGCACAGGGAACCCCGTATTCCCCGGCAGGGAATTGTTTGGGATAGGTACCGGGAATGACCACAGACCGGGAAGGCACCCTCCCTTTGTATTCTAAAGGCTTTTTGCCTGTAACATCAATAATCCGGGTTGAATTTGTGATGACAACATTCGCTCCAAGTACAGCCTCTTTCTCTATATAGGCGCCTTCAACCACGATGCTCCTGGAACCTATAAAACAGTTGTCTTCTATGATCACCGGTGCAGCCTGGACAGGTTCAAGTACTCCTCCAATACCTACACCCCCGCTTAGGTGAACGTTACGGCCAATCTGGGCGCATGAACCGACTGTCGCCCAGGTGTCAACCATTGTTCCCTCATCCACATATGCCCCTATATTTACATAAGATGGCATCAGGATTACTCCTTTTGAAATGTAGGATCCATGCCTGGCGATGGCATGTGGGACAACCCGTACACCCAGCTTCTTGTAATTTTTCTTTAATGCGATCTTATCATGAAATTCAAAAGGACCTACCTCTATAACGCTCATTTGCTGTATCGGGAAGTAAAGGATCACAGCTTTTTTAACCCAGTTATTGACTTTCCAGCCCTCAGGGGAGGGTTCAGCCACCCTCAACCTGCCTGCGTCAAGCTCATCGACAACAAAACGTATTGATTTCTTTACATCCTCTTCCTTAAGAATTACTCGATTTTCCCATGCTTGTTCTACGATGGTCTGATGAATAGTGTACATTTAATAATTTGGATTAAAGCGTGATACCCGCTATTGGTTCATGTTGCATAACGCTTGTAAAGTTAGGATTAGTTTTTAAAACCCTGCCAATAGTCCTGCCAGTCCTATCAGGATTGCGACAAGAAGATTTACGCCTTTCATACGCAAAAAGTCTTTCCTTGACTCTGCCAGCAGTGGCAGCGCTCCATGTCCGTCCTGCACAATTGAATTTGCTATAAGTATGCTGAGAGGTATATTTCCTGTGGCGAAAAGGCTTATAAATAATATATGCGGACCGGATTCCGGTATGAGTCCCACGAGAACTGCAATAAAAAGGATGCTGAGCTGGTTCTGACTGATCCAATCTTCAAGGTGAAGAAATTCCAGTCCGACGTGAATAACCAGAAATGCCCCAAAGGTCCACAGAAAAATCCTCAACAAATGCTTACGGATCACATGTCCCCATAAATGCTTTCTCAGAAAATGATCCGGTACTGTAAGGGCTATGAACAGCTCAATTCCAATTACAATAAGAAAAATAATCCGCTGCCAGTTCCACTCATCCGGTCCTATATCTCCGCTGAGTAGAAATACAAGGAAGAGAATTCCGGCAATAAGCAACATTGCTCTTTCAAAGCTCATATTCCTGAGCTGGGGTATGATCTCGGAAGGGATAAAGCAACTGCAGTGAGGATCATGTTCGTGGATTTCCATGTGATTTTTGGCAAGTCTGAATTTATGCCTGCCGACGGGGAAAAGATGGAGAATATATCCTGCAACAAGGGCAATAAGCAAAAGTGCCCCCATGATGATAAGCGCTTTCCCCGGAATCATCGCAAACATAATAAAAGCCTCATCTCCTGAGGTTGCTATCATTGCCGTCACAAGGGCTGCAAAATGAAAGATCCGGTGAACATATAGTGAGACAACAAGATAGACACCAAGGCAACCGGGCATTAGGCCCAGTACTGCGGCGATAAGAATCTGCAGAAGGGGATTCTTTTCAAATGTCCTGTTCCAGTTGCCGCGGGTCTGCACGGAGAGGTATTCGATCATGAGCATCATGATAATCACAAAAGCAGTGATTATCAGGGCATGCTGAAGGATCTCTACCAGGAACTGGAAGATATTTTCAAAATGGATATCACCCACCAATAATCCTGTCTGACCGGGGTCGTGATCATGCATGATTATTGCTTTGTTTTGGTGGTACAGGGTCATGCCCATGGGTGCCCCAGGGGTGGCATCGTAAAATTCTGTGGGTGGCCAGGTAGGTGCCACGGAACATTCCATGTGTTTTCAGGGCTTCAATTGCATACTGGGAACAGGAAGGAATATGTCTGCAGGAGGTGGGCAGCAGCGGCGAGATAAGATACTGGTAAATCCGGATCGGAATTATTGCTATCCAGATAAAGACGTCCCGCAATATTTTAAAAAACTTTTTCATTGCATTTCTCCTAAACCATCAGGTTTTCAAGTGCTTCTTTGATTTCCGCTTGATTGAGATCTTTCCCGATAAATACGATCCGGTTTATCCTTTCTTCCCCTGCATCCCAGTAATCCCCGTCCTCAAGAAGATATGAGCTGCGCACACTCTGAAGGATCATTTTGTGTGGATTCCCGTCAAAATTGAGAATGCCTTTTGCCCTGAACATTACAGATTGATTAATATATAAAAAATACTCCATCCAATAGGAAAATTTTTCAATATCAAAGGCTCCTGGAAGTATGAAGCTGTGGGACGTGATTGAATGTGTTGTTGCCGGCTCACCTGCTCGCGTTGCACTGAACACATCAAGAGTAAAAGCCTGGACCCTGTTTGCCTGATAAGCAAAGCGATCAAGCAACTTGAGTCCCCTGATCTCAGCAAAACTGGTCTCTATTATCTCTGAATGAGGATTTAGGCTGAGGATACTTTCCCTGATTTCTTTTAATACACCGGGTGTCTGGTCGCTGGACTTATTCAGAAGGATTATATCGGCAATGGCGATTTGACGGTGGACTTCCTCCTGTTCTTTTGCTGCTGAGATGTAGTGTAATGCATCGGCCAGGCAAATCACAGAATCCATTTTAAAGGCAGATTTGACCTCATGGTCCGAGAAAAAAGTCTGGACAACGGAGGCCGGATCAGCTATGCCTGTAGTTTCCACCAACAGGTGATCGAACGGTTTACCCGAGTTGAGGAGGTCCTTTAAAAGCTCAGCCAGGTCGTCATTAAGGGTACAGCAGATACAGCCATTCGCAAGTTCACAAATGTTATTATTGTCAATATTAATGACCATTTCACTGTCAATCCCTGCCTCACCGAATTCGTTTTCAATGATGGCATAATTCTTATCCGGGTACTCCCTGATTAGCTGGTTCAGAAGAGTGGTTTTTCCTGCTCCCAGGAAACCGGTTATAATGGTTACTGGTATTCTGTTGGCGGTGGTTTGCATACAATCCTGCAAAAGTAGAAAATAGAAGCATTTATTTTAATTCTTTTTAAACTAATCCACCTCTCAAAGTGAATTGAAATAAACACTATATTTACGGCTCGAAAACCAGGAAGGTGTTTGAAAGCATAGAATTATGGCAAATATAAAGAAGATTAAAGGCACCATCGCCATCCTGACCGGGGGTGGAGATGTACCGGGTTTGAATCCTGCAATCCGGGGTATTACCATCCGTGCCCTCAGGGAAGGGTACAGGGTAATTGGACTTAGAAGAGGATGGGCTGGAATTATGGAGCTTTCACGTGACAAGAAGGCGGATAACTCTGCTAATGTCATTGAATTGACCGAAGAAATTGTTAACCGGGCCGGACGTACCGGAGGAACCTTTCTGCATACCTCCAGAACACGACCAAGCCATTGTCCTCAAATTACAGTACCAAAACATCTGAAGGACACTTACAATAAAGAAATTAATGATCTGACTCCTGAGATCATCAAGAACCTTGAATTCCTCGGTGTGGATTTTCTTATCCCCATTGGTGGCGATGACACGCTCAGCTATGGAGTGAGGATGTACCAGGAGGGTGTTAAGGTTATAGCTATTCCCAAAACAATGGATAACGATGTTCCGGGAACGGACTACTGCATTGGATTCAGCACCTGTATTACCCGGACCATCCATATGTGTAACATTATCCGCACCTCTGCTGGATCTCATGAAAGGATCCTTGTACTCGAGGTTTTTGGTCGTTATGCGGGATTTACTGCTATGCTTCCAACCTTGGCCGGTGCTGCCAACCGATGTGTAATACCCGAGCACAAGTTCGACCTTGAACATCTCACTGATTTAATGGTAGACGACCGTAACCGGAATCCAAGTAAATATTCCATCGTACTTGTATCTGAAGGTTCCATGATCAAGGACATGAAGGAAATGGCTTTCTCAAATATGGAGAAGGATATGTTCGGCCATGCCAAGCTTGGAGGAATCGGCGACGTTGTTTCTGAAAAGATCAAGGAATTATCCCCAAAATTTAATAATGGCACCCAGATCAATACCATTAACCAGAGACTCGGATATATGGTTCGTGGCGGGGATCCCGATGCCATCGATTCTATCGTACCAATGGCTTACGGTAACCTTGCACTTGACCTGATCCTGAAGGGAATACATGGAAGACTGGTTGTGTTAAGGAACGGACGATACGATAATGCTCCTCTTGATGTTGTTACCAGTTCCAAGAAGTTGGTTGACGTTAAAAAGCACTATAATATAGACCGGCTCAGACCGCATTACAAAAGCTTCGAGTTCCAGCCGCTGTTCATAATGACCGGCAGCTCATAGTAGTACTACCTTGCTACGTAAATCCAGGAGTTTATGGCCACACTTGAGCGTACTATTTCTAGTCCATTAAGAGCTTCCCTGATATTGCCATAGGATTCAGCGGCTACAAGGTTCCAGTACCCTACCTGCACAATCTCGGACGTATATCCCATGTCAGCTACTTTTGCAGAAAAATTCGTCGCATAATCAGGTGTTTTGAAACTACCTACGATCAGGTAGTATGTTCCCGTAGCAGCTGATGTGAATTTTCCACCCTTTGAAGCAAGCTCACTCTCATAGTACTGGATGATTGAATCAATCCTGGCCTGAGATTCCCTCTGCATCGCGGCAAGAGAGCCCTGGAATTCTGAGTCCTTGTTACGCAGCTGCTGCTCAAGGTTGTAGACGTATACCTCAAGTGTATCACTACCCTTTTTGAGAATTTTCTCATTGATAAATTTACACCCGGAGAAGGTGATAGTGCCGATGATAAGTAAGAACAGGACCTTTTTCATATTTGAATGGTTTGGTTTGTATATTCTTTGCTAATCCATATAGAAACAAAGGTATAGATTTCCAGTATAATAGCCTAATTGTCAAATGGTAATGATATTAACAATTATTATTCGCCGGGAATCCGATCTATTTCTTGTATTTTTGTTCAAAACTAAAACCCTTTAGAAAATGGCAGACCTCTCTGTAGAATATATGGGATTACAACTCCGGAATCCTATAATTGTTGGCAGTTCAGGACTTACCGATAAGACCGAATCAATTCGAAACCTGGAACAAAACGGGGCCGCTGCAATAATCCTGAAATCAATGTTTGAGGAGGAAATTATACTGGAGAAGCAAGCAAGCATTGGACAGATGCAGTCCGGTGGGACTCTTTATCCGGAAACACTGGATTTCTACCAGTATGAAGATGCCCCAAGGGAAAGCACCACTGAATATCTTGATATGCTCAGAAAGGTAAAGTCAGAGGTATCCATTCCGGTAATTCCAAGTATCAACTGTATGACAGCCAGGCAGTGGACGTGGTTTCCCAAAGAGCTTGAATCAGCAGGCGCAGATGCTCTGGAACTGAATCTTTTTATCCTTCCATCGGATATAAAACGCAGTGTTGAAGAAAACGAAAAAGTATATTTTGATATCATTGCAGAAGTGGCAGACAGGATCAAGATACCTGTCGCTCTTAAGATATCTTATTATTTCTCCAACCTGGCAAGCATGATTATGAAGCTGTCGGAGACCAGTATCAAAGGATTGGTATTATTTAACCGCTTTTACAGCCCTGATATCGATATTGATAAATTTGAAATAACCTCAGGTTCTGTTCTTAGTTCACCAGGCGATCTTTCACTTTCGATGAGGTGGATAGCTATTATGGCCGAGAGGGTAAAATGTGACCTGGCAGCCTCTACCGGAATTCATGATGGTACCGCTGTCATCAAACAACTTCTGGCAGGTGCAGATGCGGTACAGGTAGTTTCTGCATTATACAGGCATGGTGGAGAGCGGATTGCAGAAATGCTGCACGACCTTGAAACCTGGATGGATAAGAACAATTTTAAGAGCATCGAAGATTTCAAAGGAAAGCTCAGCCAGTCCAAAAGTGATAATCCTGCTGCATATGAGCGGGTTCAGTTTATGAAGTATTTCAGGGGATATACCGGTTGATGAGGAATGATATAATTACCGATGAGTTTACAAGGGCATTGAGGGATTATGCTTATATGCTTAACCGTAATTATCCCCGTAAAAGTATTCTGAAGATCGTCGGTGACCGTTACCTCCTGAATACTTTCCAGCGAATAATGTTATCCAGGGGTGTTTTCCCGGAAAACGATATACGCGGAAGAATTCGAAAAACCAGGCGGAAAATAGAAGGGCAGGAGTTGCATATAGATGCCTATAATGTACTTTTCACAATCTGTAATTACTTACTGGGCAGGATGGTTTTCATCGCCTGCGATCAGTTTGTAAGAGATACCGGCGAAGTTTATGGAAAACCCCTGGGTGAGCCTCTGTTTGAAAAAGCAGTGGAAATGTGTATGCAATTTTTGGGGAAGAGCAAGCCCTCCTCTGTGGATTTCATCCTCGACAGTCCCGTTTCACACAGTGCAGAACTGGCTGGAAGGATAAGGGGATTAATTGAATCCGCCGGACTGGAGGGTGATGCACGGATCGACAAAAATCCGGATGCCCTTCTGATAAAACAAGCCACTGGCATAATAGCAAGTTCTGATTCAGACATTCTGGACAATACCGAACAGCCCATTGTAGACCTTGCTCACATGATACTTGTTGACAATTTTGATCTGCACCTGCCTGATTTAGGCAGGCTGCTTGCATGAGTCCCTTAATCCTCAACTTTTTACATAAAGCAATGACACAGGTTGGGTTCGCTTGTTCCCAATCATAAGAACTGCACTGTATAATCCCGCCGGTAGTTCCGGGTAATCATTAGCAAAATCAAGTTCTATATGGTGCCAGCCATCTTCAGGAATATTGAAATCCAGTACATCAATCAGCTGACCCAATGCATTGTAAATATTAATGGACATGGGCTTCGGTGTATCGTCTTTATTTACAAATACCCGGATACCCGTTTGAGTACTGAATGGATTCGGGAAAACCGTAACAATCTGTGAGCTTTCGGGATCCAGTGCTGCCTTGTTTCCGAATGCGTCATATGATTCAGAGTAATCTGCCGTTTGTACCCAGCCGCCTGATTGTCCCAGATATCTGCTATCACCAACTGCTTCATTTGAAACTCCTTCTGGAATGGGGAGGGGTTGTTTCACTGTGACTGCACTGCCCGAATCTGCTCGCACGAGTGAATCGACTGCTATAAATGAAGTGTACTGGGTCAGCAGGTTATATTTAAGTCCCAGGCGGGTGATTTCATTCTTCACAGAATCAGAAAAGTCTTCGGCTGTAATCCAATCACCGGATCCTGCCCTCCCATAATCATCAAGCAACCGGATCTTGTAGCGTGCCCAGAGATAACGTAATGCATCATTGGCAGAATCGGCCTGGTGTTGACTTACATCCAGTTTGTCTGTATGGATCTGATTGCCGCTCAGTCCCCTAATTTTTATTTCACCTGTCAGTCCATCCGAATACTTCCCGAAGAGGATTACCGGACGTTCGGCAAATACATCGGGTACTTCAGGGGGTTCTACATCATAGACGCTAAAGCCGTTAAAATCGACTTCAATATTCGTAAGCACAGGATACTCAATGTATTTTCTGAACCGGTCGGCTGAAGATTCAGCCTCGGTTTCATTCAATATTATAAATGGTTCTCCCATCCCGCAATGTGCAATTCCCTCGATGATATACCTGTTCGTTGATGATCCGATGCCAAAGGCGAAAAAGTTAGCCTCACCCAGGTTGCTTCGGATCAGGTCAAAAGCCTGGCGCTCAACACTAACATATCCATCTGTAATAATGACAAAGGTCCTGGCGAAATCTTTAGTCCCCTGAAGCGAAAGAGCAGTCTTCAGAGCAGTCATTAACTCTGTCCCCCCACCCCCGGTTTTATCGTTGATCGCATTTATGGCTGCATCAATATTTTCAGGGGATGCAGGCAGAGAGGCAGTTGACAGGGTATAAGTCCTGCCCGCAAAGAATACCAGGTTGAAACGATCCTGTGTACGCAATCCACCCACAAGGTCAGTCAGTAAGGCTTTTGATACCTGGATGGGGAAACCGCTCATGGAGCCTGAAACATCCATAATAAAAACGTACTCACGTGGAGGTATCTGGTAATCCTGGGGATTTTTCGGGGGCTGGAACATGGCAAGGAAGAAATTTTCATCCTCTCCCTCATAGGTAAGTAATCCCGATTCGATCTGTGCTCCGGAAAGACGGTACTTCACAACTACATCCTTGTTTCCATTCAGGTCAGATGAAGCACAGGCAGCCTGTTTTGTTTCTCCTGAGAAGAGCATATCATTATGAGAGGTACTGTACACCTCTTTAATATCCATTCCGGCGTTTATACAGATGTTTATATGAAAATCGTAAAGCGGATCCTCACCTTCATGCTGGTAAGGAGATTCGGTCCAGGATTCTCCATCTTCTGAGGGACTCACATAGCGGGGACCCACAACCGTCGGGTAAACAAATTCATACTCACTCTCAAGGGGTAGTAATAATTCCGTATACCTCATTTCTACCTCAATGGTATCGCCGGGAAGAATATTTCCCACAGTCATTTTGAAAACATTGGGTCGTTCCTGTTCGAGCAGGGTAACCGTTTTTCCTTCCTCCTTAGCCTCTTCATAGATCTCTCTTGCCTCCTCTTTTTCCTTGATCTGTGCGATCAGGATCCTATATCCAAGTGACATCTGCATATAATGCACTGCCGCACGTGTCGATGCGGGGAAAACATAGATTGCCTCAAGAACGGAATCCCCTTCGTTGCAATAGGTTTGTTTTACAGTTACATTGGCGATGATACCGCTGATCTGCACATCGGCCGATGTTGATTTCAAGGGCATCTGGTCAATGCTGGTATCATTGCTCATCACAAAGAAATAGGGTGAAAGGGTTTGATCCCCTGAGTCTTCAGTATTTTGAGAAAAAGCCGGTATGTTTCCCAGGATTAGTGCAGGCAGAAGCAGGATTATCAAAGATCTGACATGTCTGCGGGGTGAGGTTAAGTATTTCATTTCTTAGAATTTAGGGTGAGTATAATTTAGTGAAATTTCAAAAACAAAACAATGTTATTTAATAGATGAAATATTGGCCTCAGGAGTTGCTTCACCCTGGGACTTTCTTAAACTGATGTTAAATCACTTCCAAATAAAGGAATATGAAATCCTTAATTCCTAAATTAGCGGTATGGAATTGAATGAGAAACACAGTGGGGGAGATGGAAATATGTGGTATATCGAGAAGGTTAATCTCTTTTCTATTTTTTGCCCGCATAAGTTTGCGGATTTTAAAGAGGAGCATCAATTCAAAAATTACAAAAAGGGCGAATTCATTTACTTCACTGATGATCCGTCCAATTCCATATACCTTCTGGTCGAAGGCAAGGTGAAGATCCTCTATTATACCGACGAGGGTTCTGAGGTGATCAAATCAGTTCTCACAAGTGGGGATGTCTTCGGAGAGTTATCCATCCTTGGTGAGGAAAAAAGAAAAGATTTTGCCATAGTTGTACAGGACAACACCTCTATTTGCCAGTTGACAATTGATCAGATGCAGGAACTCATGAAAAAGAACCTGAATTTTGCATTGAAGATTAACAAACTGATCGGATTGAGGATCCGGAAACTTGAACGAAGGGTAGACTCACTTGTTTTTAAGGATGTTCGCACCCGTATGCTTGAGTTTATCAGGGAATTTGCAGAAGAAAAGGGTGAAGAAAAAGGCGAGTCTTACCAGATTAATCATTTTCTCACGCATAAGGATATGGCTGACCTGATCGGTACCACACGGCAGACGGTAACAACCCTGCTCAATGAAATGAAATCGGAGGGGTTAATCGATTTTGGCCGGCGCAGCATTTATGTTCCCAATATCAAGGCGCTGTCATAGGGCTGACATTTAACACACACTGGAATGAGTATTTTGAAACCGTACCAAAGAAAAGTTAGATATAATGAAGCGCATTAGAGCACTACTGATTATAATCGTCTCGGTTACCATTTTGACAGGATTCCAGGGCAGAGTCTATGATTTCAGTCTGAAGGATGTCAACCATAAAACGGTCTACCTCTCTGATATTCAAGGAGAGAACCTTACTGTGATAGATTTCTGGGCCACCTGGTGCCAGCCCTGCATCCGTTCCCTCCCCAAACTGGTGGAGATGAGCGATGCAATGGATTCAAAGGGTGTTAAGTTTGTGGGGATCAGCGTTGACAGTCCCAGGAACACTTCCAAGGTCAAACCTTTTGCCTCTTCAATGGGGATCACCTATCCGGTTCTCCTTGATCCCAGTGGAGAACTCATGGGAGAATTGAACGTCATGGCCGTTCCCACATTAATAATTGTTGACAGGGATCTGAATATCGTCTATACCCATGAGGGTTTCAATGCCGGTGATGAACTTGAGATCCGCGAAGAAATTGAGAAATACCTGGCATCAGGTAATTAAATAAATTGAATACCCTGAGATATACCATAATCACAGGCTTGTTAATCATGTCGGGCAACTTATATAGCCAGTTTGGAGGTAACAACCTCTTTGAAGTCCAGCTTGGAAACGTTCCGGGTTCGGAACCAGCTAACCTGATTTCAAATTACAATCAGTTGAATCTTAATTACCGCTATAAAGGATTTAAAGCTTCGGGGAGGTTTGAGTATTTCATCAATGAATTTCCCGATCGCCGCTATTTTAGTCCCACTCAAATACAACTCCAGTATAAATCCAGATCCTTCCAGTTCAAGGCCGGAAATTACTACGAGATGCTCGGGAACGGATTATTGCTAAGGGCGTACGATATACCAGGCTCAGTTTTTGAGTCGCAGGGTTACCGGATAAGGCACGGGTTTTACAGGGACATGTTTGGTTTTTCCGGGAAATATTCCGGAGATATGTTCCGGCTGAAAGCCCTTTACGGGAAGCCTCTGGACAACGTCCTGCCTCCTACACTCGAATGGCAGGAAAGGCGCCCTGAAGACCTTTATGCCATCAGTCCCGGGATTAGCATAGGGGAACAGAACATTGACCTGAACTACATGTACAATACATCGTCGACAGGTAACCATCATTACAGTTCCGCCCAGTTTACCGGGAACCTGCCATATAATTTCTCATACAATGCCGAACTGGCAGCCGAGCTTGGCAACGGGATATCATTGTTTTCCGGACAAGAATCCGTTCATGGTCTCTATACGAGCCTGATGTACTCCGGTTCCCGGATCGGGGGGAGCCTTGAGTATAAGAATTACAGCAATTTTTCACTCGGTTCAGGATATAATGATCCGCCCACCCTGGTCAGGGAGCATTCCTACAAGGTTCTCAACCGTTCAACACATGTTCCACTCCTTGAGAATGAATCTGGATTCCAGTCTGAGGTTTACTATCGTTTTGAGAGCGGGCATATGCTTACCCTGAATGCATCAAGGGCCCGTAATGACATTTTCGAGCTGTTTGTATTCGAGGAATATTTCGCAGAACTATATTCCCCTGTGGGGGAGTCCGCTTCCCTAAAGTGGTTTGCTGATTATGCAAGGGATCCATTTAATGAAGAGCCTCACAGACTTGCAACCGGTGGGATCTTTGAAGCTCCTGTATTTGGCCGCTGGAGTACTCTGTCTGAGATTGAATACCAGCATATTAAAAGATCAGGTTTCCTCCCTGGCACTTATCACAATACGGTAGTGATCGCGGGACTTTCACGGGGATCGGTTTTCAGCATGAGTATTACCTGGGAGCTCACTACAGATGTGTTTCTTACCGATGATACCTCGACCCCTGAATTTGAAGAAGGCATAAGGCATTGGGTAGGCGTTGATACAAAATACAAAATAAACAAACATCATACGATTGCTGTTTTCATGGGCCAGAGGCGAGGGGGATCCACATGTGCCTCGGGCATCTGCTATGAGGTTCTCGACTTTACAGGAATTGAATTACGATTTACCAGCAAATTTTAATTATCTGGAGGATAAAATCATGAAAAGGAAACTATTATTAACCGGAATTATGACGGCATTATTGCTCTCTTTTACCGCTTCAAATGCACAGAATGTAGGCGAGAAGGCACCTGATTTCAGTTATACGGATCTGGGTGGAACCACTCATACCCTGTCACAGTATGCGGGTAGGGTAGTCTTTATATATACTTTTGGCAATGGTTGTCCCTATTGTAAAGCGAGTGGACCAGACACTGAAAGCAAAGTCCAGCAAGTCTATGGCAGCAGGCCAGATTTCCAGGCACTGGGACTCGATACATGGGACAATACTTCAAGTACGGCAACTGTAGGTGCTTTTAAATCTATTACCGGGATCACATATCCACTGTTTCCAAAAGCAGGAAGCATTGAATCATTGTATTCAACGACCTACGACCGGGCCCTGGTTATTGACCAGGAAGGGATTCTACGTTATAAAGGCAGCAAACGTATAGAAACAGATCTCGACAATGCTATTGCTGTGATCGATGGACTGTTTACATCAACTGCTGTTCAGGGAATTGAAGAAGGACTGGTCGAGGGACTTGCCCCGGTTTATCCAAATCCTTCTTATAATATTGCCACTGTGAATTTCAGCATGGATTCCAGGGGTAAAATTGATATTCGGATGTATAACACAATCGGGCAGGAGGTAAAGAAAATTGTAAGTGAAAATCTTCAGGCCGGCGATCACACCCGGGAATTTTCGGTTTCTGATCTTTCCACCGGAATTTATTTCATCCGGATGAATACTTCCGGAGGAAGCTATACCCGAAAAATGCAGGTCAGCCGCTAAACCAGGTCCACCGCATTTTCAGGCATCCAGTGTGAGTCTTTGCCATCCCATTTAACGGTACAGCCTATCGGATTTGTTACAGTCTGGGATAGTTCCCGGCCTGAGGTTAGTTCGTCAAGTACAATATCGAGATCATTGACTGTGATACCTGCTGCATCTCTCGGGCTGTCGGTTGCCCTGCCGGTGTAAACCAGTTCCCGATGCCTATTAAAAACATAGAAATGCGGGGTTCGCAGTGCACCGTAATCCCTTGCAATTTCCTGGCTTTCATCGTAGAGGTAAATCCAAGGAAATGCATATTGTGCCATACGCTTTTTCATATTATCGAAGCTGTCGGACGGATATGTACGGGCAGAATTTGAGTTGATCCCTACCAGCTTAACGCCTTTATCAGCAAATGCATCAGCCGTTTTCCGGGTTACCTCATCAGAGCCGATTACATAGGGGCAGTGATTACAGGTAAAGAAAATTACCAGGTATGATTCCTGGAAGTCTGATAGATTATATGTGTTTCCGTCTGTTGCAGGGAGACTGAAGTCCGGGGCTTTTTCCCCTATCTGTAATGTAAATGCCATAATCCTGGTTTTAATGTTTTATATCGACAAAGTTATTTAAATTTATTCTAAATAATGCCGGTATAACTAAAATGTTTTTTCTTTCATACCACATTGGTCTCTTTCAGGCAGGAAAGCATCTTATCCCAGGTCCTCTCAATATCATTATCAAGTCCGATAGACATCCGGGTGAGTCCTTCGGAGAGGCCAATCTCACGCTGGATTTCTTCCGGCACTTCAGAAGAGGTGCTGGAGCCGGAACAGGAAAACAGGGTCTTGAAATACCCGAGGCTTACAGCAAGATACCCGATATCTTTATCCTGCATGGCCTGCATGACCTGGTTCGAGGTTTCATGATCATTCAGGTCAAGAGCGAGCATTCCTCCATAACCAAAATCAGGATGCATCATCTTTTTCAAGAGCTCATGCTGAGGATGAGATTTAAGTCCCGGGTAAATAACCTTAAGTCCCATTCCCTCCATTTTTTCGGCTATATACATTGCGTTTCGGCTGTGTTGTTTCATCCTGACATGAAGGGTATGAAGGTTTTTAAGAATACTCGATGAACGTATCGGATCAAGTACGGGTCCCAGTAGCATTGCTGTGCCTGTATTCACATCAGAGAGATCATTTATAAAATCGTTAGTACTACAAATTGCACCGGCCACACAGTCATTTTTACCATTAATGAACTTGGTCATGCTGTAAACTACGATATCGGCACCCAGCTTGGCGGGTGATATGATCATCGGGGTAAAGGTATTGTCTACGATCAGCTTAACATCATTCTTTTTACACACCTCAGACAGTGCAGCTATATCCGAAACCTGAAGAAGTGGATTGGTAAGTGATTCTGTGTATACCAGCCTTGTATTGGGAAGGATGGCTTTTTCAACGCTTTCGAGATCGGCTATATTAACAAAACTGACATCAATATTGAATTTAGGCAGATAGTTTTGCAGAAATGCGAAGGTTCCCCCATAGGTTGTAACACTGGTTACAATATGATCTCCGCATTTACATAATTCAAGTATTGCACAGGTAATGGCCGCCATACCCGATGCGGTTATCCATCCCCCCTCTGTTTCATCAAGTGCTGCCATGGCATCTGCAAGATATTTATTGCTTGGATTCCAGTGCCTGGAATACAAAAAGCATCCCTGGGATTCCCCGTGAAAGGTGTCCACCATAGTGTCTGCTTCGAGAAAAGTATAGGTGGAAGAATCTGTGATGGATGGATTTACTCCACCGAATTCACCAAATTGCCTGAGGTCCTGCACCCTGCTGGCCGGATCATTTTTTTCCATAGTCTACTGGTTTTAGTTAGTGCCGGGATGTCCTGGCATGGCAGGACAAATTTAGCGGAATTGAATCACAAATTAACGGCTCTGCAACACATCCTGAAGACAATAATTCCACTTTTCTTTGTATTTTGTTAGATCGTGAGCTCAAGTATCCGATTTAGCCTTATTGCAGGAATATTGTTCCTGACCTTCTCCGGATTTCAAGGACCGGAGATTCTTCAGGACGATTCGGTTTATTCAGGTACGGTCAGTTCAGATTCGGTGTTTTATTTTAAGGGCCGTGTTCTTGGGTCAGAGGGCAGGAAACCAATTGCCTTTGCTCATGTAATAAATACCAGAAGGAACACCGCAACAATTTGTGACACACTGGGTTATTTCTTTTTACGTGTCAGAATGCTGGACACCGTTAATATTACTGCAATTGGATTTGCACCGGTACAGGTTGTGATAACCGACAGCCTGCAATCCCTTGAAAAACTACCGGATATATTCCTGCGTGATTTCAGCTATACCATTGAGGGAGTAATGATCAATCCGCTCGGTTCATATCAAACTTTCCGAAGTCGTGTGATAAACCTGGAATTGCCACCATCAAAGTATGAGATTAATCCTACCGTGTTAATGGATATAGATGAAGGAACGGACACCCTTGATATGGTCGAGTACCCGGTTATGAGTCCCGTTACAGCCCTTTACAACTGGTTAAGCAAGGAGGGCAGGGAAAAGAGGAAATACAAAATGATTATTGAACAGGAACAGTTTGAGAAAGATATAGCATATAAATACAGTCCCCTGATCGTTTCCGGAGTGACCGGTTATGCCGGTTTTGAGCTTTACTATTTTATGGATTTTTGTAGGTTCAGTAATAAATTTCTGGATGAGTCAGACCGGTATGAGATCAGGGATGCTGTTGTAGAAAAACAAAAGATTTATGAAGCCTTGAATGAGGATTAGCTATCCTTGGGACAGGAGTAAAATATATTATTATGCCAGCAGAAATTCCAGTATACCAGGATGTAGTAAAGGCACATGATAGGATCCGGGGTTATGTGCACAGGACACCAGTACTTACCTCAATCAGCCTGAACGAGATGTTTGACGCATCTTTTTTTTTTAAATGTGAAAACCTGCAAAAGGTCGGCGCCTTTAAGTTCAGGGGTGCCAGCAACGCAATTCTCTCACTGTCGGATGAAGAAAAAAGCAGGGGGGTCGGCACCCATTCTTCAGGCAATCATGCTGCAGCGCTTTGCCTGGCTGCAAAGATGCAGGGAATCAAATCTTATATAGTAATGCCACGAAATGCCCCTGAGATTAAAAAGATCGCGGTTGAATCCTATGGAGGCATTATCAGCTTCTGTGAACCAACCCTGGAGGCCAGGGAAAAGGGGATGGATGAGGTTGTTGCAAGAACCGGGTGCACTTTTGTTCCTTCATATGATCATCCGCATATTGTATGTGGACAGGGAACGGCGGCCAAGGAACTGATCGAAGATGTCGGGGAACTTGATATTGTAATCGGACCAGTGGGGGGAGGGGGACTCATAAGCGGGACCTCAATCAGTACCAAAGGTATGCTTCCGGGAGCCCGGGTCATTGCAGTTGAACCTGCAGGGGCAGATGATGCTTACCGGTCATTTAAGAGCGGAAAAATTGTCCCTTCCGTAAATCCAAATACCATCGCTGATGGATTGCTTACCTCCCTGGGTGAGCTTAATTTCAGGGTTATTATGAAACATGTGGATGAAATAGTAACGGTTTCGGAGGAATCCATAATTGAAGCTATGAGACTGCTCTGGGAAAGGATGAAGATTGTGGTTGAACCTTCCGGAGCTGTTCCCCTGGCAGGTATTCTTGAAAAGAAGATTGAAACCGGCGGAAAACGAATTGGACTGATCCTTTCAGGTGGCAACGTAGATTTGGCGAGGCTTCCATTCTGAATCAAAAAAGTCATTCATGATCCACCCTCAAGAAGGCCCGGTTTTTTGAACCCATCCCCTTATCTGTTCCCCGAGTAACTCCTTCTCTTTGAATTTAAGATACCCGGTTACCGGAAAATGATCGGAGAGTTTGACTTTATTCCTTCGAAAATGCATGGCTTCAAAAGTATCCCCAAAAAGTATATAATCGATTCGGTATGAGGGGAATTTGCCATTATAGGTTCGCCCCATTCCCCAGCCACTTTCTGAAAAAGTATCCAGGAGATCTCCTCTGATCCGATGATATGTGTATGATACAGGGGTGTCATTGAAATCTCCGCAGACAATTACCGGATGTGGACTTCCCTCAATATGATCAGCGATAAGATCTGCCTGAGCAGCTCTTTTGATGAAGGCATCCCTGAGACGGTATGAAATATCCTTTATCTCCTCCATCTGCTGGTTATCATACCTGAATTTCAGACTGTCAATAAAACGGTAGTGCTGTCTGTTCAGTCGTACGGATTGAAGGTGCATATTGTAGATTCGCAGGGTGTCTTCGAAAATCTTTATATCTGCATAGCTACAGACACTCAGTGAGCTGTTAAGTTCAACCCGCCCGCTGGCAATAATGGGATAATGGCTGAATATGGCGATACCGTATCTGGCCTGCGAGTTGCTTATGATATACTCAATGTGACGATATGGAGTCCGTTCAAATGCAGCATATATATCTTCATATCTGAACTTTCCACTTTCTGTGCAATAATATTCCTGCAGACAGAGGATGTCCGGATCGTCCTTCCGCAACAGATCAATGATTTCCTCTCTGGCAGCGGGATTGTCAGTCCAGTGATAACGGTCAAAAGCTCTCACGTTATAGGAGATGATTTTCATCTGCCTCTCCGATATTCGCTCACCACGGCTCAGGTTTTCAAATTGAGCCCGGTGAAAGAGTGCACCCGGATGCAAACTGATATTTTCCACAAGGGTATGCCATCCAACCAGTATCGCGAGAAAGGAAATGATAAGTTCCCTTTTTTTCCGGAGGATCCAGAAACCCATGAAAAAAATGTTAATAACAAGTATGTATGGATAAGCCAGTCCCATAAAAGACGGTCCCCAGAACCTCTCGGGACTCATATTGGGAGAAAGGGATGACAGTACCAGGAGTATGGCAAATAAGAGGTTTGTATAACCGATCAGTCTTCGAAGAATCTTTTTCAAATCCGGATATTTGGTAGTGTGATTACCAATTTAGGAATAATTTGACATGCCGGTACTACTTTTTTATGAACGCAGACTCAGGTAACTATTTTTTGCTCTGGCGGAATAGGACTTCCTTTTCACTGGCTGACAGGCTGCTATACCCTGATTTTGCAATCTTATCCAGGATCCGGTCAACATTCTTCTGCTCATCACCCTTTCGTTTATTATAATCCAGGTCTGTTTCTGACTTCTTGTATGCTACCCTGATCTTGGGTTTGGGCCTGAAGAATGCAAATAGGTTTTCAAGAAATCGATTGAATCCGCGGGTAATGTCTTTACCCTGTTTATATCTGTAGGCATAGAAATATCCAAAAACTGCCCCACCGATATGTGCGATCTTCCCTCCGGCATTATCAGAGATTTCAATAAGGGTGGAAAGGAAGAATACAGCAATGGCAACATATATGATTTTTACCCTTCCGATGAACATGAGGTTCCAGTTATAATTTGGAACATACACCGCTATCGCAATGGAAACTGCAGTGACTGATGCTGAAGCACCCAGGGCAATGGACAGGCCAATGTCATTCGTAAATACAGGCAGGAGGTTAAACGCCGCAATGTAGAAAATGGCACCTGATAATCCGCCGAGCAAATAAACACCAACAAGCTTTTTACCATCAAAGTATTCAAGGAAGACTTTTCCAAACCAGAAAAGCCATAAAAGGTTAAACAATAAATGAATAAATCCTTTATGAGTGAACATATAAGTGATAAGGGTCCAGGGTTTACGGGCCAGAATTGAGAGGTCAGCAGGCACAGCAAGCTGTATAAGAAATTGGGAGTAACCTCCATGGCTGTTGGCCAGATAGAAAATTATCTCCACAAGATTAACCAGGACAAATACAGCAAGGTTAAAATAAATTAGCCTTGTCAGCGTCGATCCCTTTTTGAAGGAGTCCTTTATTTCATCAATGATTGACATCTTACAATTTTAATAGAAATCCTGCCGGGTGGTATTCCAGTATTTGATGAGGATAAACCCAAAAAGCATACCTCCCAGATGTGCAAAATGGGCTATGTTGCTGCTTGACCAGGACAATCCCGCAATAAGCTCGAGGACCCCCATGCCGATTACCATGTATTTGGCCTTTATCGGGAACATTGGAAGAAAGATCAGCATCAGTGGCATATTTGGAAAGATCATGCCGAAGGCAAGCAATATCCCGAAAATAGCACCGGAGGCTCCCACAGTAGGAACATTGATTCCTGATCCCGGTGTATTCAGCCAATTATCAACCATGATAATGGCCTGGTCTGCATAGGATGCATTCCCCGGATTATTATCCCATGCCCTGATGAAACTTATTACTTGCTCGGTGGGCCTTCCTACATAATCCTTTATAAAAAGATCAAACAGTTCGGGTGAGGGGGTATTGCTAAAAGCTGCTGCATCCCTGAGCATTGGACCCAGTTCCAGGTGCAGAACCAGCATGTGAATGGCTGCCGCTCCAAGCGCTGTAAAAAAGTAATAGATTAAGAATCTTTTTCCTCCCCATACCTGTTCAAGAATGCGGCCGAACATCCAGAGCATAAACATATTCATGAATATATGCCAGTGGTCTCCATGCATGAACATATAAGTGACAATCTGGTAGGGACGGAAGTACTCGGACTTAAAATAATACAGGCCGAGTACCTGGTTGAGGTTGGTATTGGCGGTACTTCTAAGTAGCATGAAAGCCAGGAACATCAAAATATTGATGATCAGCAGGTTTTTAACTACGGGTGGTATATTTGCAAATGGTCTTGACCTGAATATGTTCATCTTTCCTCTAATTAAACAACTTCTCAATATCCTCCATGGGCTGGATCCTGAAAACAGCTTTACCATCAGAAGTAGTTCCCGGCTCAGAACAGGCAAACAACTGGTCCATTATTTCCCTCATCTCTTCCTGCTGCAATACCTTACCGGCCCTGATCGAACAGTTTTTCGCCATAGCAGCGGCTACTTTGTGCCCGGATTCCTCCCTGATGTCCGCTTCCCTTTCCTTATAATCGCTGATAAACTGCTCTATCCAGCCTTTCGGATCCTCCATGTTTAAGTCTGCCGGGGCTCCTTTGATTTCCACTGAATGCCCTCCGGCATCATGGATATCGAATCCCAGCCTGCAAATATCGTCAAATATTTCAATTAACAGTGCATGGTCTCCCGCGTCCAGATCAACTTTCTTGGGATAGAGTTCCTGCTGTGCCACTGCCTCCTTCTGTTTCATTGACACTATGTATTTTTCATACAGGATACGCTCATGGGCCCTTTTCTGATCCACTACCATCAAACCCGATTTCACAGCCAGTAGAATGTACGTTCTTTTGAACTGCAGAAGGTTGGCAGGCTCTCCGAGGGGACCGGCGCTTTCCTGCATGGCTTCGCTGATTGTTGCTTCAGCCTTTTCAAGATCCCTGTAGAGGCTCTCCCAGTTTGTAAGATTTTCCTTGTTGCCCTGATTGTAGCCTGAGGAAGATCCCCCGGATTTCATATCCTCATCAAATGGGTTATAATCAGGATTGATTTTATCCTGAGGGATTATGATGTGAGTATCTTTTTTCAGGATGGGAATGTCAATGTCCCCTTCCCGGTCAAAATCGAGGGAGGGAATCATGCTGTGCTTACCCAGGACTTCCCTGGTGGCAGCATGGACGATCTGGTAAATGGATCTCTCATCTTCAAACTTGACTTCGGTCTTTGTTGGATGGATATTAATGTCTATTGATTCAGTGGATGCATCGAAGTAAAGAAAATACGAGGGAATCGTATCCGGGGGGAGAACCCGTTCGTATGCTGCCATTACTGCCTTGTGAAAATAGGGGTGCCGCATGTAACGGTTGTTCACAAAGAAAAACTGCTCACCGAAAGATTTCTTGGCCGATTCAGGTTTTCCTATATAACCACTAAGGGTAACGATGCTTGTTTCATTGCGGACCGGCAGGAGCACCTGGTTAAGGTTTTTGCCGAAAACATTTATGATCCTCTGCTTTATCTGGGATGCCTGCAGGTTGTATATCTCAGAAGCATTATGGCTGAGATAGAAACTGAGTCCTGGATTGGTAAGCACTACCTTGTAAAACTCGTTTACAATATGCCTGAATTCTGTAGTATTTGCTTTGAGGAACTTTCTTCTGGCAGGTACATTGTAAAAAAGGTTTTTTACCTGGAAGTTGCTTCCTGTGGAACAGGAAACAGGCTCCTCTGATTGTACTTCGGAACCATTTATCCGGATTTCCGTGCCCAAATCATCTCCTACCCGCCTGGTTTTTAGTTCCACCTCTGAGATAGCAGCAATTGATGCCAGGGCTTCCCCCCTGAATCCAAGGGTGCGGATGGCAAACAGATCTTTGGCATTCGTAATCTTTGAGGTTGCATGCCTTTCAAAAGCCATCCTTGCATCTGTAGGTGACATCCCGCAACCATTGTCCACTATCTGAATCAATGTGCGGCCTGCTTCCTTGATATTAACTTTAATTGTTGTAGCGCCTGCATCGATAGCGTTTTCCATCAATTCCTTGACCACCGATGCGGGACGTTGTATGACCTCACCTGCAGCAATCTGGTTGGCAACTGAATCGGGTAAAAGTTTAACGATATCAGGCATTCCCTCAGGCGAAAAACAAGAAGTACGCAATTGCAATCAGGAAAGCCATTATAATGATCAACCGGGTGGATGAGTAATTCTGGGTCTTTTTTCTTCTTCCGTAATTATATGAAAATGAACCCTTACGCAGACTCCGGACAGATTGTGAACCCTTCCCTATTCCATATTCCTGTTCGATATCTTTAATCCTTTCCTCCAGTCTTTCCTTTTGCTCATCATAATAGATTGGCTGGTAGTGAAACTGCTTGTGTTGAGGTATTCTGAAGAATCTGGGCATTCCCATAATCTGATCATTTTTTGCAAAGATATCCAATATATTTATAAAACGATTAGCCCGGATAAATTGTTGGATGGCATGTATTGTATTTTACCCATGTAAAGATTATCTTGGACTAAAATGATACAGTCAGGCCGATACCTATCCGGGCAGCCGGCTGATAACCTCTAAAAACTGAAAAATGGAAGTAACACGAATTTTTGATCTGCTTGACAGATACAAGGAAAATTTCATTAAAGATGATGCACTTGTCACCAAAAGAGACGGTGGGTGGGTCAAGTTCAGTACCGAACAGTACATCCGGAATTCATACCTGATTAGCTATGGATTGCTCGCAATGGGAATTAAAGAAGGTGATAAGGTCATCACAGTTACCAATAACAGGCCAGAATGGAACTTCCTGGACATGGGTATAAACATGGCGGGCAATATACATGTTCCCGTTTTTACCTCCTTAAGTGAATCAGAATACAAACATGTACTTGATCACTCCGATGCGAAGGTGGTTTTTATTTCTGATAAGAAACTCTATGAAAAAATTTCCCCGATTGCAGCTTCTGTTAAGAATGGGTTAGACGTGTATACATTTGATGTTGTGGAGGGAGCCAAAAGCTGGGAGGAGGTTCTGGCACTTGGAGAGAAGGAGGAAAGCAATTTCAAAGACACGGTAGAAAATATTAAAAAGAAGGCAAAACCCGAAGACTGTGCTACCATAATCTATACCTCGGGAACAACAGGTACCAGCAAGGGTGTTATGCTTTCTCATAATAGCCTGATTAGGAATTTTATTGCAGCGACCGAAATTTTTCAATTGAGTTCTGGAGATAAATTCATGAGTATACTTCCCCTTTGCCACGTTGGCGGGCGAATGGGGAATTACCAAAATCAGTATTCAGGCAGTAGTATTTATTATGCCGAAAGCATGGCCACCATTGCCGTCAATATGAGGGAAATACAACCTGATGGTTTCGACACAGTCCCCCGAATCCTGGAAAAAATCTATGATACCGTGATATCCAAGGGAAAGAAGCTTAGCGGAGTGAAAAAGAAGATTTTTTTCTGGGCAGTAAAACTCGGATTGAAGTATAAGCCTCCCGGAGAAAGCAGCTGGTTCTACAGGAAAAAACTCGGCCTGGCCGACAAGCTGATTTTTGTCAAGTGGAGGGATGCCCTCGGAGGCAAAGTCAGGATCGCCGGATGCGGTGGCGCAAGCCTTCAGCCCCGTCTTGAACGGATTTTCTGGGCGGCCGGAATCAAGATCATGAATATGTATGGTTTGACTGAAACATCCCCTATCATTACAATCAACCGCCAGGAGAAACCACTGCTTAAGCTTGGTACTGTTGGAGCCCTGATTGATGGGGTAGAAGTTAAGATCGCTGAAGACGGTGAGATCCTGTGCAAGGGTCATAATATTATGATGGGTTATTATAAGGACCCCGACCTTACTGCATCCGCTATTGATTCAGAAGGCTGGTTTCATACCGGGGATATCGGGAAATTGGAAGAAGACAGGTATCTCTGCATTACGGACCGAAAAAAGGAGATTTTTAAATTATCGAATGGAAAATTTGTAGCCCCCCAGCCCATTGAAAACAGGCTAAAAGAATCACTCTATATTGACCAGCTTATGGTTGTCGGTGAGAATGAGAAATTTGCCTCTGCCATTATCTCATTAAATATATCATATATCAATGAATGGTTCGAATCGATGGGAAAGACTGCTCCGGATCAGGACAGCATCATCGATCAGCCCGAAGTTATTAAGGCGATTGGTGATGACGTTAAAAGATTAAATTCCGAGCTTAGTGAGCCAGAACGTATTCTCAGATTCAAACTGGTCAGTGACGAATGGACACCGGCAAGCGGAGAATTATCGCCCACCTTGAAATTAAGACGCAAATTTATCGCGGAGAAATACAACACTCTGCTTGAGCAGATATATCCATCAAAAACCGGATCATAAATTCAGGCAGCAGCCTGGAAATCTATCGTTATGAAGATCATCCCAGTTACAGATAAAAAAACCAGGAAGGAATTTCTTGATGCAGCCCGCCGGATCTATAAGGGAGACGATACCTGGGTCTGTCCCCTCGACGTCGAAATTAATTCCATATTTGATCCCGCTGTCAATGCCTATTTTACACATGGTGAGGCCACCCGTTGGATTTTGAAGGATAATGATGACCAGCTTATCGGGAGAATTGCTGCCTTTATAAATTCAAAGGCTAATGAAATGCTTAAGACCTCAACCGGAGGAGTTGGATTTTTCGAATGCATTAACGATCAGGAAGCTGCAAACCTACTTTTTGACACAGCAAAAGAATGGCTTGTTGAAAGGGGAATGGATGCCATGGACGGGCCTGTAAATTTTGGAGAAACCGATAAGTACTGGGGACTCCTGATCGATGGGTTCACCCACCCCTCTTATGAAATTAATTACAACTATAAATACTACCAGGAACTTTTTGAAAATTACGGCTTTCAAACCTACTACAAGCAGGAGGGTTTTCACCTGGATGTGACCAAACCCATGCCTGAGAGATTTACAAAGATTGCTGAATGGGTTTCTAAAAAACCAGGGTATGAATTCAAACATTTTGAGTGGAAACAGCAAAAGAAATATGCAAATGATTTTGCTGAGGTATTCAATACGGCCTGGCCCACGTTCAAACCTGATTTTACTCCTCTCAAACCAGAGTATATCGATAAAACCATTACAAAGGCAAAAGCTATCATAGAGGAAGAGTTTGTCTGGTTCGCGTACCACGATGGCAAACCAATTGCAATCTATTTTATGTATCCTGATGCTAACCAGATACTTAAGCATCTTAATGGAAAACTCCATCTGATTAATAAGCTCAGGTTTCTCTACTTCAAAAAGAGGAAGACAATGACCAGGGCAAGGGGTGTTCTGATGGGGGTTGTTCCTAAATTCCAGGGACTGGGATTGGAATCGGCGATTATATTGAAACTGGTTGAGGTCTTCGCCAGGAAACCGCATTACACGGAGATTGAGTTTTCATGGGTGGGGGATTTCAATCCAAAGATGCGAAAGGTTTTCATGTCTGTCGGTACTGTGTCTGCCAAGCATTATATTACCTACCGCTATCTTTTCGATCGGAACGCGGAATTTAAACGCTACCCGATACCGGATGTAAAGGATTAATTTCGAACTAACACCATGTCTGTAGCCATGGCTAAACGGATCAATCAGTAAATGAATTTTGATGTTATTGTGGTTGGCGGGGGACTCGGGGGACTCACAGCCGGTGCGAAACTGGCGAAGGAGGGCAGGAAGGTTCTTTTGCTCGAACAACATGACCGGCCCGGTGGCTGTGCCACTACATTCAAGCGAAAAGATTTCATCATGGAAGTCGGTCTGCATGAAATGGACGGGCTTGATGCCCGCGATATGAAAACCAGGATCTTCCGTGATCTGGGAGTCTTCGATGAAGTCACCTTCCTGAAGGTCCCTGAATTCTACCGCTTTGTGAACGGGCGCTACGAATTTGTAATGCCTCATGATCCTGAGCTCGCAATTTCATCGCTCATTGAAGTTTTTCCCTCCGAGGAAGAAGGTATCCGGGCCTATTTCGAGAGGATAATGAATGCAAGGAAGGTTATTAAAGAGACCGCAGGAGAACCTGAAGGCAATGTAGGGGACTATCTCGACTCGATCATCAGGGACGAGGACCTGAAGCTGATCCTGCTTGGCAACCTGGGTTATTTTCATGATGATCCGTATACACTCTCACTTAATTACTATTCGGTTGCACAGGGAAGTTATTTTTCCGGTGGAGGAAATTTTATACAGGGAGGATCTCAGGTTCTTTCCAATTTTCTTGCAGACAGTATTGAGAAAAATGGGGGGAAGGTCCTGTTGAAACATCTTGTAACCAACCTGCTCATGGAAGGGCAAAGGGTCACCAGGGTGGAATACAGACCGGCCGGAAAAGATGATCAGGGATCAATTCAGGCATTTGGGAATGAAATTGTTCTCAATGCCTCCATACCATCCTTGTTGAATTTCAGCCTGCCTAATGCATATTTGGAGAATCTGAAAAAGGAAGTATCTGTCCGCGATATCGGTGCATCCCTTCTGACCGTATATTTCGGATTCAACAAATCTTTGAAAGAGATCGGCAGCGGAAATTATTCCTATTTCCTTTATGACCCTTCTGTAAACAGCCAATCTGATATAAAAGAAAATAACAGTGGAGCATTTGAGCAACGGAGTTTCACTTTCGTTGATTACGGTCAGGTAGATTCAAGGCTGGCTCCTGAAGGCAAATCTGTAGGGGCGGTCTGCTGTATTGATTATCCCGATCAGTGGAATGGACTCAGCAAGGAAGAATACAGGCAAAAGAAGGAGCATGTCGCTCAGCTATTCATAGACAGACTTGAGTCTCTCATTCCGGGTTTCAGGGATGCAGTGGAATTTTATGAGGTAGGAACCTCATTGACCGTTGAGCGTTATACACTGAATCCTGAGGGGGCAGTTTACGGGTTTGCGCAGTCACCCAAAAGAGTCGTACTCGATGAGATATCCTCTCTCCCGGGACTTCATTTCGCTTCTGCCTGGAGCAAGATCGGGGGAGGGTTCTCCGGAGCTATTTTCAATGGCTATATGGCTGCAATCAAGATTTTGCGGGGCTGATAAAATTCAATATTATACCCACGATAAGTCCCGCGATGCACAATCCAATTGCATATATAACCAGGCTGGTGGAGATCCCAAACAATATGGCCGGAACGACCACACCTATTAGACAAAAGGCAATTGAGAAGTTTACGCTATGCCTGTTGATTTTCGGGTAAATCCAGATTACCACTGTAAGGAATCCAAGAGACATTGTCAGGGACACGAAGAAGAACGTGGTATCCACAATATCTTTCAGCACCAGGGCCAGTGAGATACCAAGTATCATTAATACCACCATACTTATACGCATGGTGGTCTTCAGTTTTTCCTTCTGGGTCAGTCCCGTTTTTTCAAGAAAGTCCTGCGTCACCGATGCAGCCGTCGTAAACATATATGTATCGGCCGACGATGAGATTGATGAGTAGATTATCACAACGGACAATCCTGCAAGTCCCACAGGCAGCAGCTTGCTGAATCCGACAATAAGGGAAGTGTCTGCAGTTATATCGGGTAGTGCTTCGCGGATCACAAGGCCGATCAGAAGGAGAATAAAGCCGATAATAAAATAGAACAGGGAGGAATAAAACAAACTTCTTTTATAATGGGAATGGTCCTTGATCGCATAAACCCTTTGCCAGAGTTCAGGGGAAGCCATGGGTATAAAGAAACCGGCAAGGAAAAAACTCACAATTTCTTTAACAGGGATTGTAATGAGTTCCGAATAATTCAGTTTGGGTTTGGCATCCGTTCCTATGAGAAGGTACATCATCAGGACAAAAAGGAGGAAAATTCCGACGGTCTGAATTACATCGGTTTTGACAACAGCATCAAATCCGCCTGCACCAGGTATAGTAGTATGATTACTCCAACGATAACTACAGAGAAATTATATGAGATCGGGGTATATTCGGAGATAAGTTTTGCTCCGGCAACAAAGTTCAATACCACCCATCCAAACATAACGATTACAGTAATCAGGGTTGCCAGGTAACC
>SDBV01001304.1_pt1 | contig 37707 bp, 28 predicted proteins | sample 2277081 | NCBI WGS metagenome assembly SDBV01 (sample SAMN10402039, study PRJNA504765) | marine sediment metagenome | isolation source: marine sediment core GS10_PC15, 223 cmbsf | place: Arctic Ocean: Southern Knipovich Ridge | collected 2010 | reverse complement strand
CCCCGCCGTAATCGCATAATCCGGAGTATCTCTTTCAACGGAACTTGCTCGGATGACTGCCTGTCTTCCGCTGGCAGCAGGATATCTCCGATTCCATGGCCGTTTGTGGTCTGATAACAGAGTGCGTCTCGGCAGGAATACGCTGCTGAGGAACCCCCAACCCAGACCTAGATGTATGACCCACAGCGCGACCGGCACAAAGAAGCCGGGGAAAACCCGGTTGGTGTTCACGGCCACCCGTATGCCGGCGATCCCCAGAACGGCCCAATACATGCCGAAGATCGTCAGGTACACCAACGGGATGATCGGCCTCCCCCAAGGAACCGCGATGGCCAGCGGCAACAAAGAGCTGAGCAAGAGCACAGCGACGGGGATCAGTGTCTCCTTGGAAAATGCGCTGGGGTGCTTTCGAACAAAGCGAGAACGGCCGACTCCATACCGCACCATTTGCCGATACAGGGCCCGCAGCGTCTTTCGGGGGTAGTAGTAAATGATCATTGTGGGCGAAGCGTAGGCCCGCACTCCAGCCTGCTTCAGACGGTAGTTGAACTCGACGTCTTCAGCCGCGTCGAAAGCCTCGTCGAAGTAACCAACCTGATCGAACAGGCTTCGATCGTACGCAAATCCGCTGGTGACGGGATCGCACCAACCTTCGTAGTCGCTATATATGTATGAGTGCTGGCTGTGTCCCAGCCGACTGGTTCTTGCGGCGGCAATCCAATTGGAGTTTCCTGCCTCTGACCCCGACAAGAGCGGTGGAGTGGGGTGAGCCAGGCAGAGCGCGTGGTGCCTTTCCTTCAGCCACTCCATGTTTGCATACAACTGCTTGTGAGGAATATGGACGTGCCCGTCGATCACGGCGATCAGCCGTCCTTTGGCCACGCGGATGCCGATGTTGCGTGCCCGACTCGACAGTTTTCCGGGATTATCCAGCAGACGCACGTTCACGTCCGTGTGCTCACGGATGAACTTCTCGACGATGCCATGGGTTCCGTCGGTGGATCTGCCGTCGACCACAATAAGCTCGTAGCGGTCCTTCGGGTAGACCTGGTCCGACAGCGCCTGAAGCGTGCTGTAGATCACACTTTCTTCGTTGCGAATAGGCAGGATAACAGTCAAGTACACCATCTTAAGCGCCCCCTAAATCAGCATTGAGCCACCGGCTATGCGCATGGTCACGGACTTCTGGTGGTTGCCGAAATACGGTGATCATTTCCCGGGCCACAACAGCCTTCTGTTGCTACCGCTTGAGAGCCAATTGATCTGCGCTCTGGCGATGCGCCGATACTCGAAGCAGCGATGAAGCTGGCGGGGCTTGAATCGAAAACAATTAGCCAGGAGGGAAAGGTGTTGCCGCGTTTCGCAGATTTGCAGAACTGCTTCGGGCACGGCGGGCAGCTCACCATATCCCTCCAGAAAGCGCGTTCGTAACGAGGCGACACGTTTCGGGCTGCTCGTCAAGGAACGAGTCTCCTTGTCGAGGCAGACCAGAATCTTGAGCACGTCGAGGGCAACCAGATCCTGGTCGTATCCCAAGAAGTCGATGACCGTGATTCCTCTATCGTTCACGATCATGTTCCACGGACCGAAATCTCCGTGGCGGCCGGCTACGAGGAGTTCGTCTCCGCTTAACCGGTTCATGTTCTCCTCCAAATCGCCCATTACGCGGTTTCGAAGGCATGAGGGACAATGACCATTTGCTGTCTGCTCGATCTGCTTGAGTAGACGCTCGCACCCTTCGATGGTTTTCTGCAATACGTCGGTGTTGGCAACACTGACGCCGGTGATGCTCTGGAAATGTTTGAGCCATCTGCCACATAGAAAGAAGTGTCGCTGAAGGCAGCGAAGCCCAGCGCGGGGCGCAAAATAGCGCACCTGTTTCAGAAGATCTACAAACAGGTCTCCTTCAACGTACTCCATGACGTAGGTTTCAATCTCCGGAACGACCACCAGAGGACGAGGAACGAAACATCCCTCCACCGTTTCCAGACCCGTGTGAAGTTTCCGAAGGATGTCGTACTCAACAACGGCTTGGTTCCGCTCACCGAAGACATGCTGGTTGGCAGGGTGATGAATCGCGGTCTTGGCCACGAGCCGCTTTGTGACCCTTGCCGTGCGAAGTGTAAGGAAGGCAACGGCCGAAAACGGGCGAGTCTCCACGCGAGTCAACTCACACGACTCCACGGTGTCGCGACAGTCAGCGGAAACGTAACGTGCGACAGCGCGGCGAACTCGCTCAAAATGCGGCATAGTACCACACTGAGCAGGCGGTGCGGCCAGGTATGTGTCAGACATTCAGAGAACCGTTAGAGCCTGGTTGCAGACGGAGCCCGATTCGTCAGTCTCTGGCGACAAGATAGGCATGTCTGTTAGTGTTACGCATCACTCGTCTCCCCCTGGCCGCGGAAGCCTGTGTGTCCTTGCCATCCCGAAGGCGGCCTGAAGGCGTACTCGTGGTAAGGCTGCCCCACGTGCAGCTTGCTGAGCCGCCTCTGGCTACTGAGTACCCGTACGTGGTCCGGACGGAAGTCAACCAACGGAAGGTCGCTAACATCAAACGCATTAGCGATCAGAGGGAGTCTCTTGTAGTCAAATCCGACCAACGTGGCCAAGACGGCGTCCACGGCAACCGGGTTGATTCCGGCGGCCAACAGGCCGCAAGGTCGCCGGTCGGGTTCCATGGGACCCTCGCCTTCGCCGGCGACGATCGCGTCGACGATCGTCAGGCAGCGGCGTTGCGGTCGGTCGGTCAAGTTCCCTTGGCGGTCGGCGTAGAGCAACAGACGGTTCAGATCGAGCACCGTCCGCCATAGCGTATCGTTGCCGTGCCAACTGCCTTCCCAGTAGGGGTCCTTGGCAACGTAGCGGTGCAGGCGCATCAGCGCCCGACTCGTTAGCCTTCGGAGGCCGGTAAGTGGTGATCGGGGTGCCCGGTCGACCGACTCCGCCAGGCAACTGCACCATCGTTTTATCAACGAGGGATCACGATACTCGTCACCTCCGTGTCGGGCGGAGCCCGTTCGATGGTGAGGAAGACAGTCCTTCTGTGCGTTGATTCCGACCACGTTTTTGAGCGCCGCTGTCAAGCCGACCTTCCGGTGTGTCTTGAGCTTAGGCAGATTCACGACAACGTCGGCATCTAGTACGCTCTGTGCAACGGCGTACTGATGGGAGTTCCGGTGGTGGTACTGGCTCATAGTTCTGGGGTCATAGCAGGTAACCCGAAACTTGCTGCAATCAGCGTCCAGCGGTGACAGGAGACTTCGCTCACCGAGGTCAACACGCCTGGTCCCGGCAGGATCTCCGTCGAGACTATCTCTCGAAATGACGCGACCATGATCGCCAAGGCAGACGTGCGAAAGCCGAAAGTCCACCAGCCGTACGGGCATCTGCCAACACTCGGAAACATCGTCGCAGACCTCCTGGAGCTTGTTTCGTTTCATCAGCTCAGAGAAATCTGCACTTTGAACCGGCGAATCGCCTACCGTAATCTGGCCCTGACCTCCCAGCGCAAGTGCCACGTAATCGAGAACGCAACGTATCACGGAAGGATGGGTGACCACCGCCTGGAAATCCCCACCACCCACGTGCAGGTGCCTCACCAGGTTCGGTTTCAGCACCACCTTCTGGCCGGGCCGGATAACGTCCGCCAGCGGATTCCATCGCGGTGTCGAGTAGTTCTCAACGTCCATCAGCAGTGTTCTCGCGAGCTGCCGAAACAGCGAATACGATATGTTGCGTTTCTTGCCCGGGGCGATTCGGCCTGCAAGCTCAGGATATGCCTGGCTGGGACGAAATGGCGCCTGCAGGGAATACTCCCACGGCTGGGGAGCACTCGCAATTCCAACGAACTTTGAGTCGAGCATCGAAAATACTTCATTCAGCAGGGCATCTGCCGGAAGACGAAACGGAACTTTCCCGTGGCCGTCCGTTCGAATCGGTCCACGGCCTCGAAGTCCAGTGCCACACCCGCCGGCAAGAAGGGCTGGTAGGTCTTCCGGATTCGCCGTTTGAGTTGATCATCGTTCGCGTCGCGTGCGCTCATTCTGAGCACGACTCTTGCGTCCGAGATCTGCACGAACTGATATTCCTTCAGCGGAAAGTCCTTCATTAGATGAATGAACATCTCACCGGCAATCCTCGTGCCATCGTAGAAATCAAACATTTCGGTGGTGCGACCAATGACTCTTGCAATCAGAGGCAGGCCGCGCCCGCAGCTACACCAGCTCCGTTGACTCGGAATGCCGATGTCGCCGATTCTGTAGCGGATGAAAGGCATCGCATAGTTGTTAAGGTTGGTCACAATCAGATTTCCCGCATTCTCATATCCGGGAAGGTCGATCGGTTCGAATTCCACGTAGTTGTTTTCCGAGACTTCATGCAATCCGTTCTTGGCGGCGCACTCCATAGCGATCAAGCTGAGTTCGCGCCCACCGTAGGTGTTGTAGGATTTCGCGCCGAACACTTTTTCGATGTAAGCTTGTGAATCGTCGTCGACCGTTTCGGCACACAGGATGATTCCCTTGAGTTGGGGAAAGGAGAGGTTGTTTTCATCGAGATAGCGTGCGAACTCCTTGACGGCCGTGAAGTAACCCCGCAGGAGTGTTGGCCTGATTCGCCGGCACCACTTCAAGAAGCTTGCCTTGCGCCGGTCGCTGAGGTTGAAGGAATTGAGCGCGATTTCCCCGTGGAGGCAGAAGTCTCGAATTCTCTCCTTCAGCGAGAAGTCGCTGCTGACCTCGTGCATCGCACCCCACAGCACTGCGCAGAGATCCCCCGGGCGGCACCCCGCGATGTCATACCAGCCGCGGATCCTGGCCGCATCGGCCCAGCAGGTGTATTGCTCGTCCTGAAAGAACTGAAGCGGTTCACCGGTGGATCCGCCCGTGGCATTTGCCAGAAACTCCTCTTGCGACATGTTGGTAGCCGACAGTTCATCGAAGTTCTCTCGGATGATGTCCTTGCTCAGGACCGGGAGCTTTCGGAGATCATCCAGATCCTTGATGTCATCCGGAGTCCCACTGCAGGCGTCGAAGACGCGTCGGTAGTAGGGTACGTGAAGAAAAGCGTGCCGGAGCAGCTTCTTCAGTTTCTGATATTGATATCGCCTGATCCGGTCCGTCGGCCAGAACTGAACTTTTCGCAGGTGATCGTGAAGCCGGAAGACTGCTGGCCGTCGAAGTCGCTGATACAAACGGGCTGTGATCATTCTTTCCAGTCTCTCTTGAAAAGCATGCCTCTGTGGGGCCTCGGAAATCCATGTGCCTCCGACGAGTGCCAATGCAGCCTTGGAAGAAGGTTGGCCATACTCACGTTTCCTCTGATTGGCAGATAGGGGGACAGTAGCTTCCCGGAAAGGTTGGCCCTGTGCCTATCGCAGGAGTGGAAAACAGTCGTGGCAAGGCCCGTCACCGGCCCAAAAGCTCCGAGTAAAAGGTTTCATGGCGGCGGGCGATCGTCTCCCACGAATTCTGTTGTGCAACGCAGCACCTGGCCTGGGTGCCTAATCGTGCCGCCAAGGCTGGTCTGCGGAGCAGGCGATCGATTGCCGCTGCAAGAGCTTCCGGATCGCCGGGAGCTACCAAGAGACCGTTCACGCCGTCCTCAATCAGTTCGACGTTGCCACCCACGGCCGTGGCCACGATCGGCCGGCCGGCCGCCATGTATTCCAAGAGCGCATTTGAAAGTCCTTCGGAGAGAGAGGTCAGCACGGCAACGTCCAGTCGGCCCAAGAAGGCGGCAACGTCGTCGACCAGACCCGTGAGTTCGAAATGCTCTCGCATTCCGGACTGCCCGATATGCCTCGATGCCGATCCTTCGTCCCCCATGCCGGCGATTTGGAAAGTAACGTTCGGGTGCGACGTCCTCAGAATTCGGGCTGCACGAATCAAGACCTCCGGTGCTTTGACCGGCCTCAGGTTGGCAACCATGCCTACCCTTCGATGGCTGCCGTTTCCGGTAGATGGGACTGGGGGAACTCTCGCAAATACGTCAAGATCGATTCCGTTGGGGATAACGACCACTGAATCAGGGTCCGCCCGTTCCTGTTCGATAGCAGCCCGGCGGCAGGCATCGCAATTCGCCAAGGTCGCATCCACCCACCAATTACACAGACGTGCGCGCCGACACTGCCACCGGGTCATCGAGTGCCCGAGGCTCCGCTTTGTCCTAACGATGCAAGGCACCCCGGCCACCCTGGCGACCGGTGCCGCGAAATACGTGCTGTCCGGAAAGTGCGTTTGCAGGACATCGATCCGCTGGCGACGCAGAAACCGAGCAAATCGCCGGGCAGCCAGGAAGGTCGCCGGGTTACGGAAGGACCGCACGCCGAGTCGAAAGGTCGGACAATCGACCGGCTGCAAGCCGGGCAACGGCTCACCCTGCCCGTCCATCAGGCACAGGTACGGCCGGATTCTCGAGCGGTCCACCGATCGAATGAGTGCCAACAATTGAAACTCGGTTCCGCCCGGCTTCAAGTTGTCGATCATAAAGCACACTCTCATCGGACGATCTACACTGGAAGGCTGAGGCATGGCTTATTCGACAGGCCGCTTAGAGTTACCGGAACGTGTTGTTTCCACTGGCGAGCGGGCCAGAGAGTCAAACAGTCGTTGGTATGACTGTGCCTGCAAGGCAAACGAGAACTGCTCTCTGACCCGCTCCCGACCACGCAATCCCATTTCGCGCCGCCTGACGTCGTCCGAAAGGACGTCCGCAATGCGCTGCGCGAGCGCCCCGGAGTCGCCCGGCGGAACCAGGTATCCGCTCACTCCATCTTCGACGACTTCCGGAGTTCCTCCGACCGCGGTTGCGACAACGGGCACGCCGGCGCCGAAGGCCTCCAGAACAGCGTTCGGCAAGCCTTCGGTGAAGGATGGAAGCACCACCAGGTCCAGGTGTGGCAGGTATCGGTCGAGGTCCGGACAGAATCCTGCCAGAACAAACGTGCGATCCAGTTTCCTGGCTTTGATCTGGCTTGCCAACGCATTGCGCAACGGCCCCTCTCCAAACAGCACGAAGCCGACCGACAAGCCCGTGCGAGCTACCTCGGCAGCCGATTCCACCAGCACGCCGAAACCTTTTTCCGGGCTCAAACGGCCGACTGCACCAACGATCATGTCGGTTTTGTCCCGAAGAAAGCGTCGCACACGATCGCGATCTTGTTGCTGGCGGTTCGCGAAACGATTCGAGCGAATTGCATTTCGAATGACGGTCGTCCGCTGCTTCGCAACTCCGGCCTTGTGCACCTTGGCTGCTTGCCCTTGGGAAACGCACACTACCCTATCCATCCACCTCAAGGCGAACCGATCCAGCTTCTCGTAGAGACGTACCCGAAAGTTCTCCGCGGTCCAACCTCGCGATACGGAAACTACCGGGATTCCAACGCGGCGGGCGGCAAGCACACCAAGCGTGTTGGCCTTGTACCCGTGGCAGCAAATGACGTCGACGTTCGAGGACCTCAACAGTCGCATTACTTCCAGAAGTGCTGCCAGCAGATGTGGCGTATCGTACTTCAGCGCGACTCCTTGAAAGCCCGCCCGGCGAACATTCTCCAGGAAGGCCCGGCACAGCCCCCCCTCAGAAAACGAGACGACAATCGACCGAAACCGGCCGGACATGCTTCCGGCCAATTCAAGCATTTGCCGCTCGGGGCCACCGAAAAACCGTGAGGCAGTCAAGTGAACGACAACCATCTCTTTTGAGGCTCCTTGCGTTCCCTTAAAGGTTGGTGCGCTTTGCCTGTCCCAGTTGTCGTTGTGTGCGCCGGCCCGCAGATCCCCGTAACGCTTGCCTGTGTCTTGGAATGTGTGACCGTTCACGTCGATCTCATCTCTTGCTGCTGGCGTTCTGCAATCGTGGGGTCCGGGCCCAATCGGATGGCCGAATAATGGCGATTGCCTTGAGCGCCAATAGGAGGTACTGGACAACAATAACGGGAGTCGCCAGCAGAAGCCTCAGCCGTCGAGTGGTAACACCCAGCAAGGCGACCCCCACCCCGACGTAGAGGAGGTATGATGCCACGATTGCCAAGGTGCAATATAAGAGTGCAGTGGACCACGGGCCGGGCGCAATCCAATAAAGCAGAAAGCTAATCAGGGCTGTCAGGAGAAGTTGTGCCACGATCAACGGACGGCTGACCATCAACGCCGTGAGCCCTGCATCGAGCGAGCGCAGCTTTCCCTTCGCCAGCCCAGTCCACAACAGTCCAAGCATCTGAGTCCTGCCGTGGCGAAACCCGCCATGGATCCAGCGAGCGCGCTGAACGGCCAATTGGTCGTTGCGAATCGGAAAGTCCGATGCAACGCGCACGTTGGGGACGAATCGAATCGGCACACCCTTTTTCAATAACTGACATGAATACTCCGTATCCTCGACAAGTGCCCTGGCCTGCCACGGATGGCTCTCCAAAACCTCCCTGTGGAATGCCATGCCGGTGCCCCGAAGGAACACGGCCAGGCCCAGCAGCGACTTCGGTGCATAGAACAGATCGTTTTCCAGCACGTTCGCCAAGGCAAGCAAGTAGGTCACGGCGTTCTCATCCGGATTGGCGACCACGTAACTTGCTTGAAGTACACGCGCTCCGGATTCCAGGTGCCGGGCAAACACGCCAAGGGCATTGGCATCCAGGGCGCAGTCGGCGTCCAGCACCAATACGGCGTCGTGACCATCGGGGAGGATGCGCTGAAAGGCATACTCGAGGGCGGGGCCCTTCCCCCGGCGTTGCTCATCACGTCTAGTCAGACAACGGGCACCGTAGGCAGCGGCGACCACTGTGGTTCGGTCGTCGCAGTTATCCGCCACCACGTATACCGTGTATCTATGCTTAGGGTAGTCCAACGCCGAGCAGGACCGCAGTGCGGTTGCGATCGTACCCTCTTCGTTATGGGCGGGAATAACAATCGCGAACGAGTGCGAAGCACCGTGCGTGATCTTTCCTTCTGTCTGCCGGCAGACGAGTGCGATCGCAGCCAAGATCACGTGATACAGACTTACCACCGTTGCAGATGCAACAAATGCAGTACAAACCAGATGCATAACCAGGATGGCTATTTGGCTTCCTTCAAGCTCGGCTGGCTGTTCGCGGTGTCGCCGCCCAGCGTGTCGATTACATCGCTCAGCCGTCCAAAGCGGAATTTGCAAAGCAAGGCTTCGAGCTTGCGTTCGGTTCGCTGCAAATTCACGTAGTGCCGGAATCGCGACATCCGCGAACCAGCTTGCAGACGAGGTTGATCAGGATCAATTTCCCAAGGATGAACATAGAAGATGAAAGGACATCCGGTTGTTCGATTGATTCTTGCCAAACAGAAAAACGTCCATGACAATGGAAAGAGGCGAAAGTACCCGCCACCAGCGACGGGGAAACTCAGGCCAGCCATCGTGGCCACCGCAGGGGGAAACTCCCAGAGGGTACCGGCACGAGTTTCTATCCGATGAATTTCCCGCGGGGCGCCCGGGATTCCGTAGCGGTCGTGGAAGGCCGGGAATATGCTCGCGTCTATACTGAAACCTTCTCGTGCAAGTATCTCGAGGGCCCAGAGCGATCGGCGAGTGATTGAAAAGCTCGGTGCCCGATAGGCCGTAATCTGTACCCCGATCACCTGCTTGATCGCCTCGCAGGACCTCCGCAGGTCGCTGCAGAACTCTTCCGGTGCCTGGTTATAGATCAAACGGTGCCAATAGCTGTGCGACCCGATTTCGTGTCCCGCTTCGTGAATCTCTCGAACCAAGTATGGATACCGGCGGGCCACCCAGCCCAAGACAAAGAAGGTGGCTCGGACATGGTGACGAGCCAACATTCTGAGAAGACGACGCGTGTTTCCCACGACTCGACACTCATACCGATCCCATTGGCTGCGACGAACGTCCTTTTCAAATCCGGACACCTGGAAGTAGTCCTCCACGTCTACGGTAAAGGCGTTTAGCACGTCCATAGTTGTGTTATCATGTTGCCTTTGGCCGGGCCGGCTTCGCGCTCACTGTAGCTTTCCGCGTTCCGCGTCGTCCGTGTTGCACGGGGGCGGGTCCTGCGGCGGACACCGCGTTCCAAGGAGATGTGCCGGGGCGAATCCCGTGGCAACGGCGTGACCACCGGCACCATGCTGGCTGATGCTTGCCGGAGTAGCCAACCCTGCGGGGCTCCACGCGCTGCCTCTGCGAGGCTGCGACGCATAGGTGTTACCTGGGTGAACCTCGCGCTGGAGCCTCACGAGTCGCAGCCCGCGATCCCCCCGCAGTCCGATTAGATGTAGACACGTGCACAGGAACACCCGGAGATCCACGAGCACTCCTGCACGCTCGATGTATTCTCTGTCCGCCGCCAGTTTGCGCTGCACGCTTTCCAGATCCGTGTCCGGCCCGAAATTGATCTGCGCAAGACCGGTAACACCGGGCAGAACCGCTAACCGGTAGAGGTAGCCGGGAAGCCTTTCGGCCAGCACCTTGACGAATTCGGGGCGCTCCGGCCGCGGGCCAATTAGAGACATGTCGCCCTTGAGCACATTCCACAACTGCGGAAGCTCGTCCAGGTGCAAGCGTCGCAGTACAGCACCCACGCGAGTAACCCGAGGATCATTCGGTTGTGTCCAAACGGCGCCCATGTCCGATTCTGCGTCGTGCACCATTGTTCGAAGCTTGTACATCGCGAATGTCTGGCCGCCCTTTCCTGTCCGAGTCTGACAATAGATGCCGGGGCCGCGAGAAGTCAGACGAACCAGCAACACGAGAGCGCCAATTATCGGCAAGGCGGGAATCAGCAGTATCGCAGTCAGCACCCGGTCGATAACGCGCTTCCGCCGGAAATAGGGCGACACCTTCATCCCGTCGCTGCCTTGCCTTTCCCAATCGGAGAGCGCCTCCACATAGCGGTTCGCTCTATACAAGTGTTGAGCAGGCGTGAAGGACATGGCATCATTCCTCGATGACAATCGTGGGCGGTGATATGAATGACGTCATGCGTACCGCCCGGGCGACCGCATAGCGTTGATCGGCGGGCGCGACGTCTTTGAGAACGTCCGCACAACGACCGTTGGCCTCCCAAGTGCCGTGCCGCAAGGAGACGTCGACAATTCGCATGACACGCGTTTTGAGCTTTTCCGAAACCTGACTGCCGCCGTTCCTCGCACCGCATCCATACGGCGGGCGCCCCCTGGACTCAGGACCGCCATTCTCTCCCGCTGAGGTAACTGCCGTAGCAATAGACGTACTGCTTCTTTGAGATCCCGTTGAGCACCACGCCCACCGGCCGGGCGCCGGACATCACAAGCCGTTCGTAGGTGGTCCTGATCTGGTCGATCCGGCTGGCTTCCCGCATCGCGCATATCAGCGACGCATCCGCAGCTCTCGCCAGGACCAGCGACTCGCTGGCGGCAAGGACTGGCGGCGTATCAATCACGATGTAACGGTATTCGTTCCGTACCTGCTCCATCACTGCTGCCAGATTCCCGTTTGCAAACAGTTTGTGCGGGCTGACCTCGGCCCTGCCGGCCGGCAGTATGTCTATGCAGGCATTCCGGTCGGCCACAATCGCTTCCTTTAGCGTGCTTTCATTTGCCAGCACTTCCGCTAGCCCCGGTGTGCAACGGGTGCCACGCACCCTGTGAATATCGGGAGCACGCAAGTCGCCATCGATCAGGAGCGTCGGTTGCCCGCAAGCGCGTGCTAAGCTAAGGGCCAATTGCACTGACACACTCGTTTTTCCTTCGGCCTTGACGGCGCTCGTTACCACCAGCATCTTCATGTCCTGAAGAGGCCCGGAGAGCATCAGCCCCGTTCGCAAGCTGTCAATGCTCTCCTCGAATATCCGCCGATGTTTGTTAGCTCGTCTGGACAGTGAACCGGCGGAACCGCTTGCACGTACAGGTAAGCAAGCGATTTCTCCGATGACTCGCAGATGTGAATCGCGTTCGAGATGTTCCGGGTCGCTGACACGTCCGGCCGCGCGTTCCCGGTGGACTGCCACTGCAAACGGCAAGCAGAAGCACGCCAGTGCGGCCAGAACAATCTTGCCGTAGGGGATCCACACCACAGGCGAGTTGGGGACGTCCGCCTTCTTCAACAGGGTGACGCGGGCAGGAGCGCGTTGTTCCGTGCCGACCTTGGAGACTCGTGCAGTAATCAGGCCAAGCACTTCTTCTGCACGCACAAGCTCGGATCGTTTGAATTCCAACTCCAGTGTTCCGTTGCTATAACGCTGGATCTCTTGGAGCTTCTCTAGATATCGCTGCTGCAAGAGCCTTTCCATGGCATGATGTGCTTCGAGTTCCGCTTGCATCGCCGTCAACTCGTCCTTTTGCCGAGTGATACCAACCGCCAGAAGCTCCGCCTCGAGCTGTTGCGACAAATAGCGTCGGACTTCCTCCAGGGTCTGTTCGCTCCGGAGTATCTCTTCGTTCAGTCGCCGATAAAGAGGGTCCTTGCGGCCGGCGACGGATCTGATCTCGATTGCGTGAAGCTTCGAACGTTGAGCCGACAACTGTTCCGTGAGGCTCCGAACTTCCGTCCGCTCCTCGACGGCTGCGTCGATCGCCCCCACCGGAACTATGGATTCGCGATTGGCTACCATCTCTTCCAGAGCCTTGGCGCGGGCTTTCAGAATTTCCCGTTCCACCTCCAAATCGATCAATCGGCTCTGCAAATCAACCAGGGGGTGGTTTCGGGCAAGCTCGGCGGAGAGGCCTGCTGCAAATGGATCTCGCCTGATCGCTTGCTGGGTCAACTCGCGCACTTCTTCGCGCAGGCGCTTCACCTGATGGGAACGTCGCTGCCGTTCTTCGTCGAGCAACTCGGCCACTCTCTGGCTCTGTCCGGCTTGTCCTTGTTGTCGCAGCGCAAAGTACTCCTCTGCCACTGCGTTGACGACTCTGGCAGAATCCTCCGGCCTGGAACACGCGAACTTGATCAGGAATAGCTCGGAATCTCCCACTGGGTTTACCCGAAGCTCTTTGCCCAGCCGACGAATCGGGGTTGCTTCGGTGGTGAGTTCGGGCATGCTCGCAATGTTCGGCCGTCTGACCACAGGGCCCAACACCAGCGGGCTACGGATCAGTTCGATCTGTGTCTCAACAAAACGTTTGGCGGCAATCCGGTCATAGTGCGTTTCGAAAGCAAGAAAAGGTGTGCGTTCGCTGATTCGCAGCCATGCCGTTGCTTCATACAACGGTTTAGTCGTTGCGTAAACGATCGTCCCGCCAATCACGGCGAGGATCAGCCCGATCGGCGCGGCAACCTTCCACCACCGACACACTGCACGGAGTACGAATCGGACCGTAACAGCCTGGCGTGGTACGACACTCTTGGGCGGACTATTCCTCTGGTACGCCGGATAAGACCTGACGGAAGGCACGACGTTTCGACCGTTCGAGGAATCCCCGGCATTGCTCGGCTCAGACATTTTGACTTTCCCTTCCGCTGATGGGCTGCCCCGGCATTTGCGACTAAACGTCCACGGATGACGTCCGTCCACTGCTCTCGACAATCCTTCTTGTGTTTTCGACGAGCGCGGAACGCCGCAAAAGGCGTTCCCTACAGCATCGGCCGCGTCCCCACATTTTCGCGCGGTGATTCAGCACACGTCGGCTCATCTGCGGCGCCGATCAGTTCGGCGCGTACTCCGTTCTCGTCGGTTGCATGAGTCTTCTCAGACGCGTATTACGACGCTTCGCTGCATTCGTACCGACACCCCAGAGCTGCGTCATCCATACAGAATGCAAAGCGCGGCCCTCGGTAAACACCGCGGCACGCACGCCTCCAGTCGTCCGTGGCAACTCTCGTGTTGTCATGCACGAATCTTGCGGAACCACGCACGTCGATCGCGGGGGCCTTGCGGCTTACCGGGAGTTCCTACCCTAGTGAAGAACTCGCCTGCTCGGCGCTGACCCAGCGCGACCGGCGTTTTTCGGTGGCTCGTGATGCGAACAGAAGCACACCGCGTGCCACGAAATGAGAAGACGTGCAGGAAAGAGGAACGGCTTTCCAAGAAGGACGGCGTGTGCGCCTAACCCGGCTCCACTGATGGCTTTGCGGAGCTGCACTCACAGTTAGGCATTTGCACGGTGCGTCGGGCGCTTTGTTCTTTTACGCCGATGGCTGGCAGGAAGCGCAAACTCCTTGTTCACACTAATGCGCTAGTCTTTACACTCCAGCGCTAACCTCCAGGAGACATGTCGATGTGTTTGTATATCTGCTGTAAGTTTTGCCGGCTAGGATGCCAACTGGAGAATTCGATAGAAGAAGTGAGGTGGCCCCCCACCCGGAGGCAACGCCGGCTGTGCTGGAGCGACTTCGGCAACACGAAGCAAGGGCCATTTTCTTCTTGGTCGGCAATACTTGGAAGATTTGCGCAGATGTGAGGAAGTCATCTTAGCTCACGTTGGCGTTCGCCCGCTCTTCCATCGACCCCGGCGGGGTGCCAACAATGGCTAATCTATCTGCTGCGGCAAAGTGCGGCCTTCCCACTATACCGTGGTCGCCACGCGGGGATGCCCAGGATTGGCGGATGAGATCCGATGCGGGGGCCGTTCCACGAGCCGAAGAGATGATTGATGTGGTCGAATCGCGTTCCGTTCTCCTTCTTCGCGACGAGCGTTCACATTCGGTTGTGCTTCTGGACCGGTTGTTACCGGCTTTGAAGGCACGAGGTTTTAACCTCGCGCCAAGTCTGCGCCAAATCCTCTGAACGAGGCGCCTTCGCTAACGACCTACTCTTGAAGGAACTTGCAGTTGATCCCCGCCCCGGTGAACGTGACCCGGTTGTTCGACTCGACGCTGAACCGCCCGATCAAGGTCCCGCCGTTGACGGTCACCTCTGGGGTGTTTGTCCAGACCGTATTGAACTGGTCGGCCCATTACGACCTGGTCTGGGACGCCTCGAACCGCTTGGTCGAGGTCAAAGACGGCGCCGCCACGATGGCCCAGTATGAGTCCGACGGCCTGGGCCTGCTGTTTATGGTCTGGCGAAGGCGCCGGGGCCGCTGAGCGGATGGAGCGTCACTACTTGCCGTCGACCATCCGTCTGAGGCGGACGACCTGGGCGCGGACGGCTTCCAGGTCGGGGCTCAGCCGCAGCGCGCGGCGGAAGCTCTCCAGGGCCGAGACGTAGTTGTTCAGCTCCAAGTAGGCCTGGCCCATGCCCGCGGCTGCGGCGAAGTGATAGGGATTCAACTCCAGGGCCTGGTGGCAGTCGCGGATCGACTCGTCGAACTGCTCGAGATTGAACCGCGCGATCGCCCGCTGGTTCCAGGCCTCGGCAAACCAGGGGGCCTTGTCGATCAGGTCGGTCGCCCGGGCGATGACCTGATCGTATTGCCGGGCGGAGTTGAGCCGGATGATGGTCTGCAACTGTCGGCGTTGGCGGCGGTTTCCGGCGCGGGTCCAGACGGAACGGATGCCGTTCTGGGCCAGGGTGCGAACGGTGCGGTCATCGTCCAGTAGGGCCCGACCCATGGCGTGGTTCGCGCTGAAATCAGCGATGAACCCCAGCCCCAACACGGCCGCCCGGCGTACCTGGCGGTCTGGGTCTTGGGCCAGGCGCTGAAGGGTGCCGGGCGTATAACGCCGCGACACCTGGTTGATCAATTCCGCCGAATCTTGGTGATCCAGGTACTGTCGATAGAAGACCAACAACTGCGGAATTCGAGGTGGTTTGCTGCTCACAAGGGTAGTTCCCGCAGATAAGTAATCTCCGGCCCTACTGCCAACCGGCTGCACGAAACAGAAGTTGCCCGACGGGGCACGATCCGCCACATACTTCGATTGTAATCAGAAGCAGGCTATCGCACCAACGAAAATCGCCCCCCCCAATGGCTTTTTGCCCTTTTTCGGCCGGCCGACTTGACGCAAAATAGAGTTAGGTATTCTGAGAAAGCTACCGATCAGCGGGGTTTGTGGCCGCGCCCGGCCTCCCGGGAGAATCTGGAGGGCTGGCCGTCGGTCTTGGCTGCCACCACTTGTTGGCATGTTCTGGGACTCTATTGGCGGATCCGGCGGATGAATGCAGACGGTTTGTCGGCCTGGAAAACCTGGCAAAGTGCCGCGGTCGCACTAGCGGCGGCCACTCTACTGGGGGTATCCTCTCACGATTCCCTCGGGGCAACCGCCTGGCTTACGGGCACCCGTTTGCAGAAACGGCTCGCCCGGCCGGTGGGAATTTCGTGGTCTGGCAACCGGCTGCGGAAGGCGTTGGACAGTCTTTCTCGGACGCAGCAAGTGGCCGTGCTGATCGACCGCCGTGTCGATCCCGGCCAGAAACTCGAGCTGCAACTCAACGAGCTGCCCCTGGAGGCCGTCCTGCACGAGATCGCCCGGCGCCAAGAGTTGGGCGTATCCCTGTTGCGGTCGGTCGTCTATTTCGGTCCGCCGCGGGCAAGTTCACGGCTGCGCACGATCGCGGCGATGCGGACCGAGGAGATTCGACGGCTGCCGGTTGGCCTGCAGCGGAGGTTCCTGCTGCCGAAGCGGTTCGGGTGGGACGACTTCGCCACGCCGCGGGAGTTGCTGGCGGAACTGGCAGAGCAAGGCGGATTGGAAATCGAGGGGGCCCACCGCGTGCCGCACGATCTGTGGGCCGCCGCCGATCTGCCGCCTTTGTCGCTGGTCGACCGGCTGACGTTGATCCTGGTCCAGTTCGACTTGACGTTTCAACTCTCCGGCGACGCCAAGACCCTCGGCCTGGTTCCCCTGCCCGACGAAGTGGCGCTGACGCGCGGCTACCCGGGCGGACCGGATCCCAAGGCCACGGCGAAGAAATATGCAGCGCTTGTCCCGCAGGCCCGGATCAAGGTGGTCGACGGGCAGGTATACGTCAGCGGACTGCTGGAGGCCCACGAACGGCTCTCCTCGGCCGGGCGGCCGCCGAAGCAGCCCACGCCCGGACCGGCCGGCGGGAGTTTCGCCGACAAACGATTCACGCTGCGGGTGCAGCAGCAACCGGCAGAGGCGCTGCTTCAGGCACTGGCCGAGAAACTGTCGCTCGATTTCAGGATCGATCGCCGGGCCCTGCGGGAAGCGGGGATCTCGCTCGAAACACGCGTCTCGCTGAGTGTGAAAGATGCCACCATCGACGAGCTGCTCAGCGAGGTGCTCAGACCCATCGGATTGAAGTTCAGCCGCCGGGGCAGCGTGGTGGAAATCCGGCCGGAGTAGATCAAGAGATCCCATCCGGCGGCCTGCGGGCAGACCGGGGAGTCTTACCGCGTATCCAGAATTCTCCCCTCGCTCCGCTTGCGGGAAGAGGGGTCGGGGGTGAGGGGTTTTCGACTAGGCTCTTACGCCAGCAGTTTGCCCAACTCTTCGCTGACCCGGGTTTGAATCATCCCCTTGAAGATCATCGCCGCCAGGGGCAATTCGGTGTCCAGCTTCACGTGCGAGGCCTCGACCGTGCCGGTTCCGGAGATCGTCATCCCCATCGCCTTGAAGCCGAAGGAAAAGGTGTTTCCGTTCCACTCCTCGTGCAGATCGCTGAATTTGCCCTCAAACATATCCTTCAGCAGGCTTGCCCTCTTCTTCAATCTCCTCATCGCCTCCTCCTGAGTCAAGGCGTGAGGAGTTTCGACGGTAACGCGTGGCATGTGTTGATTCCCTTTTGCAGGTACTGCCCGAGATGCGGAAAAGGGGGCAGGAACCTCTTGTATGCGGCAGCCGGTCAGGAGTTGCGGAAATGGTACGATGGCCCTCCGAGGCCGTCGATCTCCAACCAGTGCCGACGGCCTCGCAGCGCCATCGTACAAAACCTCAGATTTTAACCGGTTGCGGTATATGCGGCGCCATTGAGGTCGTTCCGGCAGGGGGTTTCTTTTCGAATGGCGCCGCCGGCGCAAAAACACGATTATAGTCGCGTGCCTGCGGTTTGCAACTCCCCTCGGAGTTTGAGCCTGCCAAGATTGTATGCCGGGCAAGCCGAAAAGGGGACAGGTCCAATTGGCCCCCGGCGGCCCGAATCGGGCTCGGGTGACCCCGACGACGACCTGGTTCAGCTCTGTGGTGGCCGAGGTGTCGGTGTAGCTGGTGACCGTAACCTCTTGGGACTTCGTCCCACCGGTTCAAGAACCGGTGCCACCCGCGTCCCACCGGTTCAAGAACCGGTGCCACCCGCCGATGTGTCAAGTGCCAAGCGTCGACCCCGTTTCCACTGGCGAGACGCCAGCGCCACTCGCGCTCTTACCCCCAGGGCTGAGCCCTGGTCCAGCCTGATTCCCGAGAACTGCTATCCGATCTTTGCTTTCAGTTCGTTTAGCAGGCCGATGCCTTGGCCGATCTCTTCTTTCTGGCGCTGGGGGTCCTGGGCGATTTCTCGCTCGATGGTCAGCGGGCCATCGTAGCCCAGCTCGTCGAGCGTGCGGAGGAAGGTCTCCATGCCCACCTCCCCTTCTCCCAAGGGCATCTCGGCGCCCCACTCTTCGCCGGGCCGGTCGGCCCACTTGGCGTCTTTGCAGTGTACGCTGCGGACGTGGGCGCCGACCTTCCGCAGGGCCTCGATGGGGTTGCCCGATCCGTAGAGGATCATGTTCGCGGGGTCGAAGTTGACGAAGAGGTTCTTTCGGTCAACATCTGAGAGGAACCTCAGCAGGCCGTCGGCGGATTCCTGCCCGGTCTCCAGGTGGAGCCGCTGGGCGTTCGCCTGGCAGTGGTCGCAGACGTCGCGGGTGACGGCCAGCACGTCGGCGTAGAGGGGATCGGCGGTGTCGTGGGGGACAAAGCCCACGTGCAGGCCGACGGCGTCGACACCCAGCAGGCGGGCGAAATCGGCGATCTCTTTCAGCTCCTGCGTCCGCTCGGCGCGAGAGTCCGGCGGCACCAGGCCCACGGTTCGCTGGCAGGTGGGGATATCGGCGTAGCTTTCGCCCTCGAAGCCGCCGAAGACCACCGTGATCTGGATTCCCAGCTCGGCGAGCTGGGCCAGGAACTGTTCCGCGTGCTGCGGGGTGCGGGTTGCCTTTTGCGGAGCGTGGAGCTGGATGGTGGGCACGCCCAACTCGTGTGCAACTTCCAGCTTCACGCCCAGCCCGGCGTCGATGCTGGCAAATACCCCCAGGGGCCACTTTTCCATGGAATCCTCCTTGTGTCTTGTGTATTGCGGTTTGCGGTCCTGAATCACCGTGCGGGTCATGCACCGTACTTGCCGACGTCGGGTTTGACGTCCTTGCCCAACACGTCGCGTTCGGGCGTGGCGTCGTGGTCGATGTCGAACCACTCTTCCTTGAACTCGATCCGCAGCCCCTTTTGGGCGGCCATGTTGGTGGTCAGGGCGATCACGGCGTCGGCCAGGGCCACCTTGGGGCGGCAGCGTGGCTGTATTTCCGGATCGGCATTCTGGGGGTTATTGCGGATGCACCAGGCCCAATGTTCCTCTTCCTCGGTATAGCCGCGGCTGACGTCCGGGGTAGCCATCTGGCCCACCGCGACCGACTCGTCGCCGCTGGCCTGGGTGTCCATCGTGGGGCCGTCGTCGCCCTTGGTGACCGTGATCTTGCTGCTGGCCGGGCCGCTGGCAAAGAGCATGGCCTCTTTTTCTTTCTCCAGGATCAGCGTGCCCTTGGTGCCGAAGACGATCTCTCCGTAGCCGCCGAAACCGTTCCCGTTGATCGACGAGTATTGCACGCCGATTCTCTTGCGGCTGGCGACCGGATCCTTGGGGTCGTAATCGGGAGCGGGGAACTCGAAGATGCAGTAGACGTGGTCGTTGGCGTCGCGGTCCTGGGGGAACAGCGGCCGGTTGGCGGCGGCGGCCACGTTCAAGGGATGCTGCTTCACTCCGCCGTGCATGGCCGAGATGAAGATACTGGCGGCGTCGAGCTGGTGGCTGCCCAACTCGGCCATCAGCCCGCCGCCGGTCCGGTCCCAGAGCCGCCAGCGGATCAACTCTTCGGCCGCGGGGCGGTCGTAGATCACCTTTCCGCCGGCGTCTTTGTACTGCTTGGCTTCGTAGCCGTAGCCCTCCACCTTGCCGTGGAGTGCTTCGTCGGAAATCTGGGCCTTCTTTTGGGCCACCTTCGCCGCCCACTCTTCGATCTCCTTGGACGACTTGACACTGGCCAGTTTCTTCTCCCAACTCTTCAACTCCTCGATCAGCTTCAGGGCTTGCTCGTCTTTCGGTTTGAGCCCCTCGGGCATCGCCTGCTGCCAGCTATCCCTGCCGGGCCGGTTGCTGCGGTGCCACTGGGCGCGGATGAAGTGCAACTCTCCCAGCAGCCCCCGGCGGATTTGGTCCACGGCGTTGTCGTAGAGGATGTTGTAGTGGCGCTGGTGCCCGGTAGCCAGGTGCATTCCGGTCTGCTTCGCCACCCGCGACATCTCCTTGCACTGGACCACGTTGTGGCCCATCAGTTTTTCGGTCAACACGTGGAGTCCGGCCTTCATGGCCGCGATGGCCGCCGCGCAGTGCAGGTGCAACGGCAGGGCGATGATCACCGCCTCGATGCCGTCGGCCTTGGCGTTTTCGATCAACTCCTGGTATGGGCCGTAGACCTTGACGTGATTGCGGGCGTCGTTTTCGTCCGACCTGTCGTACTTCTCTATCAGCCCGCAACGCGCCTTCTTGGCGGCCGGGCTGTAGCAGTCGCCGTGGAACGCGCGGTAGATGCTGTAGGGGCGGACGTCGGCGATCGATTTGACGTCGATGAAATCGCGGTTGATGGCGCCGATCAGCACGCTGCCCTCGTCGCCGGTGCCGATCACTCCCACGCGGACCGGATTGGCCACGGCGGCCTCGTAGCCGAAGTAGAAGGCACCCAGCCCGCCGCCGGAGACCAGGCCGGCCATGATGCCCTTCTTGAGGAAATCGCGCCGGCTTTCCCCGTGCTTGTCTTTCACGTCGCTGCCGATGGCGGCGTGGAAGTTCTCCTTGCCGACGGCCTTTTCTTCAGGAGTCAGATTCATCTTATTTACCTTCCTTTTCTATCCCTTTTTGTTCTTGCGCGACCGGCAGAGCCGCAGAATGAAGTTCTCGACGAAAAAGTCCAGCCCGCCCCAGCGGCCCACCGCGGTCGTGGCCAGGGTAAACAGCAGGATCATCTCCACGAAGTCCTTGTTGATCAGCAGGGCGTGTCCGGCCGCCGGCGGATCGGGTGGATAGATCGTGGGCCAGGCCGGCTGCGTGAGCACCACCGAAAACATGAACATCCCCCCGGCCAAGGCGGCCGGCCGGCTGAACAGGCCCAGCAACAGGCACAACCCGATGGCCGTCAGACCGTAGGTCACCGAAAAATCGATCAGATCGGTGCGGGTCCAGGAGACGGGCAGTTTGCCTTTGCGGGCTTGCTCCGGCGTGAGCAGACGGGCCAGGGCGTTTTGGTAGCCTTTTTCCGTGGCCTCCAGGCCGCCCAGCCACACGCCCACTTCCCTGCGCAGCTTCTGCCGCCGGTCGTGGGTCCGCCTTTTCTGGTGGGCTGCTCCCCGATTGCCGGCCTCTACTTGCTCTTCGAAGCGTTGCAGGGCCTCGAAGTAGACCGCGATCTCCTCTTGATTTTCGGCCAAGACCGATATCACGGCCTGCTTGTAGCGTCGGTAGATGGCCTCGGCATCTGCCTGCTGGCGGTCGTCCAGCCTGTACTTCGCCACGACCTTCTGTTTCAGTTCGTTCCAGGGCTGATAGAATTTCTCCGCCCGGATGCGCTTGGTGATCCGCAGGACTTCCCGCTTCGCCGGGGTCCGCACTATGTTATTGGCCAGCAGCTTCTCGACGCCCAGACCTTTGACGAGCGCGGGCTCCAGTTCGCCGACCGAACGCTTGATCGCGCCTTCGGCCTCCTTGTCCGCCCCCGGAAAGGCAATCAGCGACTCGATATACTCTTTCTCGATGCCGTCGATGCCAGCTACCCAACCTTCGACTTGCTTGCCCAGATCTTCCCTCTTGCCGGCGTCCTTCTCCCGGTTCCACGCCCCAAAGCACGCGTGGATTGACGGCTCGTTTTCTGCCAGATAGGCTTCGAGCTTGTCCTCGGCCTGCCATAGAATGGGTAGGATCGCCTGCCGGAATTCCTCCACGGGAGCATCGATCTTCTGTTCGATCTGTTCTATCTTCTTCTCGGCCGCCAGCCTCTCGTCTTCGCTAAGCTTCTCATCCTTGAGTACTGCTCTGAGCGATTTAAAGTCCTCCGCGTGGGGCTTGGTCAGATACGCCCGATACCGGGTCTCGGAGTCATCGCGCACCTTCCGCCAGGCGTCCAACGAGCCCTGGCCGCTGACGACCCGCTCGATCTTCAGCCGCTCTCGTCCGTCCAAATCGGGCAGCATGGCGTAAAAGATCGGCGCCGCCGGCCCTTTGGCCTGGGTGAGGAAACCCTTGGCCGAGAACTGGGGGTGCTTGATTTTCCACACTCCCTCGTAGAGAAAGTGACAGCCCAGGCTCATCCGCAAGATCACCATCAATACCACGGCGGCCATGCCGATTTGAAAACGGCACTTTGTCTGGTCGCTTGTCAGCGTCTGATCGCTTCTCAGGGGAAACCTCCTTCGCCCCGTGTGCAGGCGGGGCGCTCTGGCTATCGGCAGATGCGGTCCTTGGCGAATACGTTCCAAGCGAGAGCAACGAACCGCACACCAGGTGGGAAACCGCCGGTTGCTCTACCCCGGTTCATTGTAGTGATTTTTGTGCATTCTCACCAGTGTGCTCCGTCAAGGCCGAATTGACGGGTACAGGGGCAGTTTGCCGGCCCCTGTACCCGCAAAGGCGGGCAAGCCGCCCATGGCACCCAACGGATCAAACCGGGGTTGGCAAACCACTGGTACGGGAACGTCCTTGTCCAACACAGGTGGAGTTGCCCGCGTGACGCCCCCGCACGGCCCTCTGGGTGGCCAACATTCGCACCGCCAGTGGGGATTTCTGCTCGGGGGTGGCCACCGGTGTTGCGGGGTCAGGGCCGGCCGAGTTGATCCGCGTTTTCGGGTCTATGTGGTACGGGGGATTCCCGGCGCGATTGATTTTGGAGCGCGGGAGCTGAAAGGATGAACCAGGAAGCGTGGTGCCTGTTGTGGGAGTAGCTGCGGCCAAACGAATCCTGTCATGGGGCCAGATACGGCAGCCCCATCAGCGGCCAGACAAACCGCACAAATACGGCCAATACGATCATCAGCACGATACTGGCGGGAACACCGGCCAGAAAGAAGGTTCCGGAAGAGAACTGTTTACTCTCGTAGGCAATGGCGTTGGGGGCTGCGCCCACCAGCAACAGGAAAGGCATTCCGGCGGCGACCAGAGCGGAAAACAAGACGACCTCCTGCGTCACACCAAGATGAGGAGCAATCAGCAGGGCCACGGGCAGCGAGATGGCAATCGCGGCGACGTTCATAATCAGGTTGGTCATCACCAGCACGAAGAGCGCCGTTCCCATCACGAACACGAACGCGGGAGCGCCTACAAAGAGAACCAGCCACTTGATGGCCAGCCACTCGGCCGCGCCCGTTTCCCACAAGCAGAACCCCACGCTCAGGGCTCCGCCAAACAGCAGCACGATGTTCCAGGGAAGTGCCTCCAGATCTTCGATCGTGAGTATTCTGAAAATGAAGAACAGGATCGTGGCTACGAGAATAACGGCACTTTTGTTGAGGTGGATCGCCACGTTGTCGGGGACAAACTGCCGCAGGCCCATCACCCCGATGGCCGAAAAGATGATGACCAGCGCCAGGATTTCGGTCCGAGAAATAGGACCGAGTGTCTCGTAAAGCGATTTTGCGCGCCGCCTGAGCCCGGGAATCGTCTTTTTCTCGGGCCTGAATACGATCATGCAGTACACCCAGAGCAAAACGACCATGGTGCAGCCGACGGGCAGCAGGTACTTGGTGAGCTCGAAGAAGGAGATGTCGTCTCCGACAATCTCCCTGTAGAACCCGATGGCCACGGCGCCGCGTGCCGCCCCCAGCAAGGTAATGATACTGCCCGCGCCCGCCACGAAGGCCATGCCGATGAAGAGTCCTTTACCGAATCGGGTGGGTTTTTCGTCTTCGTTGTAGAGGGAATAGATTGCCATCAGCAGCGGATAGATGGTTGCGGCCACGGCCGTGTGTGCCATGATCAGGGTCAACCCGGCCGTAATCACAAAACAGCCGAGGTAGATCATGCTGGTGCGCTCGCCCACCAGGACCAGCATCCGATAGGCGATTCTCTTGGTCAGACCGGTCTTGGAGAAGACCATCCCGAAGGTGATTGAACCGATAATGAACCAGACCGACGGATCCATGAAATCGCCGAACGCCACCTTCGCCGTCGACAGTATTTCGGTGACCTCTCCGCTGACGATCTCCGCGGGTTTCACCACGCCGTCGGTCACGGCCGTCACGACCTTCTGCGGTCTGATCAGGAACAGAACCTGAATCACGCCGATGGCGATGCTGGTAACGCCGATCGGTATCACCTCGAAGACCCACCAGGTGGCCGCCAGCAGGAACAGACCCAAGGCGGCCTTGCCCTGGTGGGTCAGCTCATATTCCACTCCCTCAGGATCCACGGCGGCGGAGAACGGCGGAGCGAAGTAGACCACGCAAAACAGCGCAACGCCCACCAACATCCAGGCCGGCTTTCTCCAGTTTCGCCACCTGGCTCGCTCCGCCAGGTGGACACTGGACGGGGTGGACGCACTGTTGTGATCGTCCGTACGTTTCTTGCCGTTGATCATCGGGAGTGCTTTCCCTCCAGACGCAGACCTGATCGCTTAGGAATCTAACATAAGAGCAAGCTCACCCAGCACGTCCACTGAACGCACCACCCCCACGACCCTCTTGCCCTTGAGCACCGGAAGCAGGCTGACGTTCTGGTCAACCATTTCGTATACGGCCTTCATGATGTGATCATCATGGTTAATCGTGACCTTGATGGGTACCATGAACTGCCTGACCAAACGGTTGGCCCGTTTGCGAATGTGTGCAATCATCCTGTCATACGAGAGTTCGGATAGATTGGGATCAATATCTACGTCGAACAGCTTTCGCCGGTATTTCAGCGACCCGCTGACAAGGAATCTGGGCTCGAGTCCCCGCATGATGTCCCGGCGCCTGAGCATTCCCAATAGATCGTTGAACTCCTCATCGAAGACCAGGGCCACCCGAGCGAGAGACAGTTCCTTCGTGTTCAGAATCTGCACCGTCATTTTCGTGATGGCGTCGCCGAGCGTAAGCGAGTCGGGTATGCAAGGATACCGTTCAAGAGGAACCATTATGTCCTGCACGACCTTTTCATTCATCGTATTGCACCCGCTCCCGTTCAGAAGGGATTACCATCACTTTGTCCCCAAAACGCCCTCGATTCTTTCCTTCCACCGCTTGTCAACAAGCAGCATCCTGCTGGCCCAGTCGGGCACCGACGCGCAGCGTTGGTCGGTGGGCACACTGGGCCGGCGTGAGATTCTCCCCAGAACCGACGTCTCGCCAGGCTGTAACTTCTGACATATCAACTGTCTCACGAACTGCGGTGCGGTAGCAAACCCGCCCTTTCACTCGCAACTTCCATCCACATCAGACGCCAACTGAAAGCAGAACTCCGGCAAAGCTAACAGAACCCGGCCCAACTGTGAACCGGGGGGCATCTCCCTGGGTAAGCTGCCGGCCGACCGTCGCTGAGGCGAAGTCCTCGGGGTGGGCCGGGCATACTCCACTGGTGGCGTCAGTCGATTCCCGGGGAAGTTCAACGCAAGTGTGCCAAGCACTCCAACTCTCCGCGGCCATTCCTTATCTGTATAGTACGGCGGCACTGGCAAGATGCAATCAGCTTGCGGCGACCAACTCCTCTGAATCCGCTGGGGCGAGGCGAGCCTGTGTCTTGGGGGGCCGTCCGAGCCGTCGCAGCAGGCCGGCCTTGGCGTCCATCACCAGGCTGAAAAGGGTGGGTACCAGAAAGAGAGTGAAGCCGGTCGAGACGACCAGTCCGCCCAGCACCACGGCGCCCAGACCTCGGTAGAGCTCGCTGCCGGCCCCGGGAAACAGCACCAGTGGTGAGAGGCCCAGCACGGTGGTGGAGGTGGTCATGAAGATGGGCCGGATCCGCGTGCGGACGCTGGCCAGGATCGCGTCGTTGGGCCCCATGCCTTCCTCGCGCATGTGGTTCAGCGACTGGTGGACGATCAGGATGGGGTTGTTCACAACGGTTCCGATCAGGATCACGAAGCCCAGCATGGTCAGCACGTCCAGCGATTGATACCCTCCGGAGGAGAATCCCAGGGCTTTTTGCAGCGGGAGGTAGAGATTCAACAGTGCCAATCCGGCCAGTCCGCCGACTGCACCCAACGGGACGCTGAAGATGATCGCCAGCGGATAGAGCCACGATTCGAACAGGGCGGCCATCAGCAGATAGGTGATCAGCAGCGCCAAGAGGAAATTCCAGCGCAGTGCCTTCCAGGTTGCCCGCAGCTTGTCGGCGGTGCCGCCCAGCCGGATCTGGTACTCTCCGCCGATTACGCCGCTTTGGCGAAGCGGCTGCACGATTTGGGTGTCGATATTGGCGATCGCCTCTTCCAGCGGCACGTGCTCGGGCGGCATGACCGCAATCGTAATCGCCCGCTGCCGCTCGCGGCGATTGATTTGCTCGGGCCCGCCGGCCAGATAACTGGTGGCGGCGGCCCTCAACGGGATCAATTCTCCGGAGGGTGTGGCAATCGGCAACCCCTCGAGGTCCTGGGTCCGCTCGACGAACCTGGCGTTGCCGACGATGGTCAAGTCGATCTTTCGGCCGCCCATGAAGTAGTCGCCCGCGTAGGCGCCGTCGACCAGGGCGTTGAGCGCGTAATCCAGCTCACTTTTGCTGAGTCCCATGTCGGCGGCCTGCTCCCACTTGGGCAGGACGTGGATCTCGGGGCTGCTCAGGTCGAGACTCGGTATGGGGAAGGCGACACTCTCGGGCACCACGCCGGGAATCTGCCCCATGATCTGGCCGCCTATCTCAACCAGTTTCTCCGGCTCGGGGCCGGTGATCTCGATGTCGATGGTCCGAATGCTGGAGAGCCCTCGGCCGAACAAGCTGGCCTGCGAGGCGCGGGTGATGGTGCCGGGAATCGCGTTTCCGACCTGGCTCACCAACGGCACCAGCTCCCCCGCCCGCAGCGGATCCGCCGCCCGCAAGCCGAAGAAGATCATTCGGTCGCTGGCCACGAAGAAGTAGTCCTCGATAACCGGAAAGGGCAGGCTGGCGGCCTGCGGATCATCTTTGTTTACGTCCCAATATGGCCTGGTCTCCTCTTCCAGCTTGGCGCCGAGCTGAACTTGCCGCTTGATGTTGTAACCGGACGGAGGCAAGAGTTGGCCGAAGACCAGGTTCCGGTTTCCGTTGGGCAGGTATTCGACTTCCGGAAGCAGCACCCAGCTCAACAGCAGCGCGGTGCCCACAAAGCCGACCACGGTCGCCAGGCGTGCAAACGTGCTGCCCTGAATTCTCGCGTTCAGACCCACCACACGCTCGGTCAGCGCGCGGCCCAGCGCGGTGGTGCCTTTCATCGCACGCCCGCCGTTGGCCGGCTGGTTGTCCCGTGGCCGAAGGATCCGCGCCGCCGCGGTGGGTATCACGGTGATCGAAACCAGCAGCGAGAGCCCCACGGCCGAACTGATCGCCAGCGCGATGTCGCGAAACAGTTGCCCCGCTTCCTCTTCCACGAAGAGCACGGGCAGGAAGACCGCCAGGGTGGTCAGCGTGGAGGCGACGACCGCTCCCCAAACCTCCTGGGCCCCGCGAACGGCGGCCACAAACGGCTGCTCGCCTTCCTGGTAGCGTCGGTAGATGTTCTCCAGCACCACCACCGAGTTGTCGACCAGCATACCCACGGCGAACGCCAACCCGGCCAGGCTGATCACGTTCAGCGAGCGGCCCATCAGGTTGAGCATCAGGAAGGTCGCAATCAGGCTGGTGGGGATCGCCAGCCAGATCACGATGGTGGAGCGGACGCTGCGCAGCGCCAGCAGCAGCACGCCGATGGTCAGCAGGGCACCGATGGCGATGCTCTGGTTGACCAGCCCGATAGCCGAATAGATGTAGTCCGTCTCGTCATAGACCTGGCGCAACTCGAGTCCCCGGGCTGCCAGCAGCTCCCGGTTCAGGCGGGCGCGAACTTGGCGCAGCCCGGCCATGGTATCCAGCACGTTGGCTCCCGGCTCGCGCACGCAATTGATCGCCAGGCAAGAGGTGCCGAAGTTCTTGACCAGGCCGGTGGGCTTCTTGAAGCCTCTCTTGACCACGGCCACGTCGCGGACATAAACGGCAATCCCGCCGCGCCGGGCAATGATCACGTCGGCCACGTCGTCCGGCTCTTTGAACTGCCCCATCACGCGGACCACGTAGCGTCTCTTTCCGTCCCAGATGTCGCCGGCGGTGGTGTTTCGGTTCCGCTCCCTCAGCGCGCGGCGAATGTCGCCGATCGTCAACCGTCGGGCGGCCAGCCGCTGGGGGTCGACGATCACGCGCATCTCCTCTTCCCGACCGCCGAATATGTTCGAGTTCGACACGCCATTGACGCGTTCAAAGGCCGCCTCGATGTGGTCTTCCGCAAAGAGGCGGAGCTTGGGTACGTGGATCAGTAACTCGTCGAGTTGATCCTTTATCTCCGGACGATTCTCTACCAGCTTCTGCAGCCGGCGGCCTCTCTGGCGGGCGTCGGGTGCCGAACGGACCGGCTCCAGAATCTCTGCCAGGTCGGGATGCGCCCGGATGAACTCCTCGATATCCTCCAAAGGAGGAAACAGCTCGGCCGGCAGCAGTTGCTCGAGCCGCGCCTCGAGCTTCGGATCGTCTTCGGCCAGTTGCAGAAGCCGGCGGGTTCTGAGGCCGGGGTTCTGGGCCAGCCGGGACGGTTCGAGAAGTTGCTTCAGGTCGGGGTGGTCCCGCTGAAAGGCGGCAATGTCTTCGGGCGAAGCCACGCGCGGGCGCAGGATAAACCAGGCGATCGGGCTGTCGTTGGTCCCCGACGTGCTGATCACCGGCTCGTCGGCATCTTCCGGATAGACGGGGACCTGCTGCAGCCGGGTGTTGACCTTCAGCATGGCTTCGGTCAGGTCGGTGCCTACGCCGAACTCCAGGGTAATCCGGCCTCGGGAGTTGGCGCATTCGGACGACATCTTCGTGACGCCCTCCACGCCTTTGAGCTGTTCTTCCTGCTCCTGGACGATCTCGCGTTCGATTTCCTGCGGGGCCGCGCCGGGCCAAACCGTGGAAATCGTGATCGTGGGGATCTGGACCTCGGGCGTCAACTGCATCGGCATCCGCAGCAGTCCGATCACGCCGAACAGTACGAACAGCAGAACGCCCACCGAGACCTTCACCGGATTGTGAACAAATGCTTCGATCAGTTGCATGGCAGGGTCACCTGGCGGGACTCTCGGGGCGTGCTTTCACCGCAGGCTGACCCGACTTCACAATGCTCACCGGCTGGCCGGGAAACAGCCGCTCGTTCCCTTCGATCACTACCAGGTCACCCGGCTTCAGCGGCCCGCGGACTTCGATCAAGTCCTTGGTGGCGGTTCCCAACTCGACCGGCACCCGCCGCACCATGCCGTCGGGAACCGGACCGATGGGAGGACCATCCGGAACTGGTGAACCTTTGGATGGCGGGCCTGCCCGGGGCCCGCTGGCGGGCATCGGGTCCACCACGAAAACCACCGGCGATCTCCGCCCCAGCACCAGTGCGTCCTTGGGAACCAACAGGGCGTTGGCCTTGCTGCCCACCGGCAAAGTCACTCGGGCGAACATCCCCGCTTTGAGGAGCACACCGCCGGGGCCGGGGCGATTCGGCAACTCGATTTTTACCGGGAAGCTCCGCGAGCGGACGTCGGCCTGCGGCACGATCGCACTGACCGCGGCCTCCCAGAGCTCGCCCGGCAAGGCCCCCATTGTTATGGTCGCCCTCATCTCTTTTCTGACCTGGGCGAGGTAGGCCTCCGGCACGGATATCTCCACTCGGACCCGATCCAATCGGACAATCTCCACCACGGGCCCCCCCTTGGCAATCCACTGGCCGACCTCGGTGTGTTCCTTGGTAACGTACCCGTCGAAAGGTGCCCGGATGGTGTGCTCCTTGATTTCATCCTGCAACCGAAGCAGCTCCTGCCGCTGGACTGCAACCTGGGCCTCGGCCTGCTGGAGCTTCTGGTCGCGAACTGCCCGGGCGAGCTCCCAGGCCAGTTTCGTCTCTCGATACTTTTCCCGGCCGGCCAGCGCGGCCGAGACCACTTCTTCCAACTCGTCATCGGAGATCGCGTTGCGCTTGGTCAATTCGCGCGAGCGCTTAAGCCTTGCGTCGACAAACGTCATTAGGGCTTCGGCCGCCTTCATGCGGGCGTGGGCCTGATCGATTTCGGCGGGCAGGGACTCGATCAACTGGTTGCGCGCGTTGGTGTGTACTTGAAGCTCCGCGCTGGCGGCCGCCTCTTGGATCTTCAACTGCCGGTCGCGCAGTTTGGCCAACACGCTGTCGCCCTTCTTGACCTCGTCGCCCTCGCGGACCAGCAGTTCGTCTACCAGGCCCTCCACCGCGCTGGCTACCGTGCTGGTGCGCAGCGGCACGACCGTGCCCACAAACGTTTGGCCGGTCTCCAGTTTGCGCTGCTGTACGCTGGCGACGACCACTCGGGCCACCGGCACCTGTGCCTCGACCACAGCGGCCGGGCCGAAAGTCAGACAACCGGCAAGACAGCCACAGAGCCAGAGGGCCGCAACCCGCTCGGACGCCCTCCTGCCGACCCACAAGCGATACCTATTCATCGACTGCTCCCGCGTGCAACGGTTTTTCGGGCAACGGCAGACCAGACCCGTTATTAATGGTAAGTCACCGCCCGGACCCCGTCAAGTTGGGGGCTGGCTGCCGGCGAAGCACGCTCGGGCCCGCGCAGTTAAATGCACGCGGGCGGACCGACCCCGACCAGTCGGTCGCCGGCCTTCATCAATACTCGAAGGGGTCTCGGACACTTACCTCCCGGTCAAGAGCCGGGGATGCCGCCGCTGAGACCTTAGTCCCGTCGATAAACTCGGCAAACTCGGCGCGGAGGGAGTCGAACCCTCGACCTGGACCTTATAAGGGTCCTGCTCTCACCGCTGAGCTACGCGCCACAACGTGAGTGGGGTCGGAGGGACTCGAACCCGGGCACCGACGCGCAGCGTTGGTCCTACCGGATTAAAAGTCCGGTGTGCTGCCAGTTACACCACGACCCCCATAGCCGATCGGGCGGCCACCGTTGAAACAAAAAACCCGGGGTCGCTGGCGACACCGGGTTTCGTCTGTTTTCCGCGAATCTGTGGCCAGGTGTCACCGGCACAAAGGATGCTCGGGCAGGGCGCTGGCCTGCCGGTCGGCTATGCACCCGAGGCATTTCGTTTCGCCGGTGAAACTGGACCACAATGAAATCATCGTTACTCAGACTGTAAGCACATGGCTGTAGGAGGCGACTCCAGTCGCCGATTTCACAGGGATATTGGCCATTACGCCGCGAATCCGAATCGGCGACTGGAGTCGCCTCTACAATGGTTTTCCCAGTTATTCGTCCTGCATCCGCCGATCAACTCAAGCCGTGCCGGCCCCTTGCCGGGCGCGGCCTCTCCTCTCTATTGCCGTTAGACGCCGCAAACGTGCGGAAGGTTCACGGTTTTCCGAGATCCATCCTGGGGCGCCCGGCTCCGGGATAGTAGATCCGGCCGCCGCGCGGATCGCAGCGAGATCCGGACCAAGCTCGCGAGTTGCAATTGGTGCCCGACTCCGAGTTGCTTTAAGCCGAGTACCTCGGGGCCCGGGCAGCCGCGGCGCGACCGAAAACCGCGTAGAGGCCTTTGGTAGGGCTGGTCAACTCGATGGGGTGCGAAAACGCCCCACTACCCCTCTGAAGGTCACATTCCAACCCGCCTTGCAGATCTCGTTGAAAGCCTCTCCTAACTGCGTTTGCGGCCGATGATTGACAACCCTGGCCCATTAGGCCAGACTCAGGGCCGATTCAAATCCCTATCAGTGGCCAGATCACCTGCGAGCACGTCAACCGCATCCGCACCGAGTGCCGGTAGTTCTTCACCGACATCAAGAACGAAGCAATTCTCCTTTACGACTCGAAACAATGGGGTCTCGTCGGAGTCTCACGCCGTCTACGTCCATGCGGCAGGCCTATTGCGGTTCGTCCGCGAGAATGCCCTCGATATCACGGGCGGCATGCAACAAACGGATGACCTCGATCCCTCGTTGTGTCGGCTGGTAGAACACGAGTTAGTTCTCGAAACCTCGCACTTGCCAGACCCGCACACTGCGCAGGGTGTTGTGCTGAAACTCCTGCCGGGCACCCAACTCGGGCGCCGCCGCCAATTGCTCAAACGTGGCTCGGGCCGCATCCAGCAACCGGGCTGCGGCGGCCAGACTGTTCCGTCCGATGTAGGCCGCCTGCGCGTCCAGGTCCCGCACTGCTTGTGGACGCAGGACAATGCGAGTACTCACGCCTTCTTTGCCCCCTGAAGACGCTCGGTCAACTCGGCCTTCTTCTTCTGCCACCAGGCCTCCGAGATTTCCACGGGTTCGCCCGACTCGAGGCCCTCCAGCAGCAAACCCTCCAGCCGTGCCTCGAGAGCTCGCTTCTGGTCGCTGCGAACCAATTCGCGGATGTACTCGCTGGCCGTGCTGTACCCCCCTTCGGAGACGATCCGGTCAATGAACGCCCGCATCGAATCGGGCAACGACACGTTCAGCGTGGACATGATCTCGTTACCTCCCACTACCAATATACGGCAATTGGCAAATTATGTCAATATTTGCCATGCAGCGCGGCTTGGCCGGCAAGTGAGTAGATCCGGACCGGCTCACTTCTCAACGGCTGACCTTGACCTCAAACGAAACAAACGATGTATGGGTGTCTGATCTATACACGCTCACCGCCTTGGGCGTGGTTGCGCTGAGAGTGCGCGCGAAACGCAGCCGCGGCGCGACCGAAAACCCCGTAGAGGCCTTTGGTGGGGCTGGTCAACTCGATAGGGTGCGAACAATGCCCCCATACCGCTCTGAAGGTCACATGCCAAGCCACCTTGCAGAGCGACTTCAAAGCCTCTCCTGGCTGCGTTTGCGACCGATGATTGACAACCCTGGCCCGTTAGGCCAGGTTCAGGACTGATTCAAAATGCCTATCAGCAAGATGGGACAGCGAAGACAACCGCGATCACGACTCTCGCCGGCTGTTGGGGATATCAGCAGGTCGGGAAGGTATCTGTTGCGCTCTCTGCTCATATCCGCCAGACCGGGATAAACGATTACGGAAGAGATGCGTAACGAAAAGCAGAACTCGTTCAGTTGTTTCTCATTGGGGGACGTTATACACTGGTCGGAGTGGAGCCCTGAGAGTCAGCGAGGTGTTTTTGGCGGATGTGCCAGCGGGAGTTCAGGAACCAGACCCGAAAGAACTGAAGGGCGATCTGGCACTAGCTTCCGCGTTTGGGATTGCATGGCGGTAGGGAACGCCCTCGGTGGCGTTCCGGGAGGTAACCAAATACGTGGCCATTGGCGGAAAAAGTCGCCAGAAGGGTCGTCGGAGGGTTGCATCAGGGGTGGCGGGGGATCAAAACACCTATCAGTCGTTGCTAGGGCACTTGGTTTCGGAAACTTGTTGTTAATGAGTCAAGTTTCAGTTGTCAGTTATCAGTTGTCAGTCAAGATGTAAACGAAGAGCCGTCAGCCATCAGCTTTCAGTCAAGGAGAAGCACGTTTCACAATCCTCTTGCTGAAAGCTGACGGCTGATAGCCGATAGCTGGAGACTGAGAACTGACCACTGATAGCTGAGAACCTAATCGATATAACTCGTCGGCCTGAGGCTCCGCCTCGCCAGGTGGTAAACTCACCCAATCCGGAGGTTTTTTTCATGGGTGAAATCAATATTGCTTGGGGGTGGATTTGCATGATGATGGGCTTGATTTCTGGCTCAATCCTCGGAATGTGGTCGTTTAACGGTCCACTACCCCTTCCAAAAGGTTATGACAAATATGACTCCCTTCCAAGACGACAGGTCCGTCTCGCCCACGTTGCCACTTTTGCACTACCAATAATCAATATTCTTTACGGAACCCACTTGGATCAAATCCAAGCTTCGCTTCAGCTCAAGGAGATTGGTTCTTATTCAATGCTTGTTTTGATGATTGGAATTCCAACAACCCTTGTAGCCGCTTCGTATAAACCAATTTTGAAATACACGGCAATCATTCCAGTCACCGCTGGTTTTATTGGCCTCGGCATCATGGCCTCTGGCTACCTCTAAAGGTGCAAATGGATGAGGCTTATGGAAGCAAAACGAGTTTCCCAAATAATCGAAATTACGTCTAAACGTTCCCCGGACCGGGTCGGCTTGGTGGCATCCGGAGCTCAAGGTCGCTCCTACACCTATTCTCAAGTCAATGAAATCGTTGACAATGCAGCCTCCCACTTGGTGAGAAAGGGATTCACAAAACAAGAATTCATCCTTTTGATGATGGAATCCGGCCCGGAGTGGCTGATAAGTTTTTTGGCCATTCAAAGAGCTGGACTTGTGGCGATTCCTGTTCCTCCCGAAATCCCGCCCATGTTTTTGGATCTTATCATTCAAGAAACTCGGGTTCGAGCCGTGATTGGAAATAGGCGAAGCCTAGAAAACGTAAAAGCGATCATGCCGATTAGTTTTAGCGACATGAAAGCAGAAACTGAGCAGGTGGATTATTCAGATAGGGTAATTCAGGCAAATGACCTGGCCTTGGTTTCTTTTACCTCAGGCAGCACTCAAAGCCCCAAGGCCGTTGCCCTCACTCAAAAAAACATTCTGGCGGATATGGATTCCATCATGAAAGCCTATCCGGCCAATGAGGAAGATTGTGTATTATCGATGCTCCCGCCGACCCATCTTTTTGAACTCACCGTTGGACAGCTCGTCCCCTTAAGTTTAGGAGTTAGAATAGTTTACTCGGATTCTCTCCTTCCCCACAGAATTCTCAAGAACCTCAGAGAAGAGGGAATCACCCACACATTAGCTGTACCCGCACTCCTTCAAATGCTCTTTCAAGAAAACCTGGATGAGTTGATTGATGCTCAGATTGTCCCGAACGATAGAAAATCCTGGAGATTGGAGGACTTTTCAAATCATATCAATAACATTTCCGATGATAACGATCGACATCCATCCGCTAAGAACCTGAGAAAGTATATTGGTGAGAGCCTGAGAACTATTGTCGTTGGCGGCGCAGCCTTGGACCCCCTTTGGGTAGGCCTTTGTCATTCCGTGGGAATCAACCTAATTGCCGGTTATGGCCTTACCGAGGCTGGTCCGGTGGTAAGCCTTGGTCACGGAATGCAAGTCCCTCGTGGCTCAGTGGGAAAAGCGCTTCCTGGAATTGACGTCAAAATCGCGGATAATAGCGAAATCTTGCTGCGAGGCGATAATGTCACGATCGGCTACTTGGGTGATAAAGAAGCAACCATGGAGCTACTAAGAGATGGTTGGCTTCACACCGGCGATCACGGCTACCTCGATGAGAACGGTTACCTGTTTATTGGCGGCCGTCTTAAGGAAGCCATGGTCACGGCCAATGGGGAAACTGTCTATCCCGATGAAGTTGAGCCCTATTTCAGGGACAAGATGTTTTCTGAAATCTCAGTGGTTCCTCTTATGGGTGAGAATAACAATGACCGCCCTACTCTTATCGTAAGACCTGCCAAGCCGGAATATACAGAAGAAGAAATTCAACGCGCGTACCAAGCCCTGCGGGCCCAGGCACCGGCCCGATGCAAGGTGGCGGGACTCATTATTACCCACCGGCCCCTGCCACGAACGGCACTGGGGAAAGTCAAAAGGCGAATACTTGCCGAACAAATTAATGCAGGAGTATGGATTCAATGACAACTGAAGATAGAATCCGTCAGATCATTCAGGAATTGACTGGAAAGAGTTTAGATAATACCTCCTCTGACGAAGACCTTTTGGAATCTTTTGGTTTAGACAGTTTGGCTGGACTAAAAATGCTCGCCACAATTGAAAAAAAATGCCAAGTCGTTTTTCCAAATGAAAAACTCGCCGAATTGCGAACTCTTAACTCAATCAAAAACGAAATCGAAAACTCCAGTTAGGTTCGGAAGAAAATGAAAGTCTGTCTTATCTCCATGTCGGGTGTCCGTATGGCCACCAAAGACTTAAAAGAACTGGGCCTGACGATGCCCCAGTTTTCAAGTCGAGGAAAGGTTGTCAAATCACTTCCAGGCCTCGGTCTGTTGACCGTGGCGGCCTTAACTCCAAAGGACGTAGAGGTCGTTTATAAAGAAATCGATGATCTGCCTTCCATTGATGAACCCCTAGAGGATTGTGATCTAGTAGGATTTTCCTCACTCACGGCTCGAATTTACGAAACCTATGAACTGGCTGCAAGATACAGAACTGCTGGTATTCCTGTCGTCTTAGGTGGACTTCACGTCACGATGAATCCAAACGAAGCCTCCGAGCACGCTGATTCGATTGTCATGTATGGAGCTGAAGGGGCCTGGCCAAGACTGATTGAAGATTTCAGAAATGGCGAAATGAAACCTCGTTATGAAGGACTCCGATCAAAGGTCTTTGACGATGAAAACTATGTGATGCCACGATTTGATTTGCTAAAAGGTCGTCAGTACAACCGACTTACCGTACAAACCTCCAGAGGCTGTCCTCTCGATTGCGAGTTTTGTTCGGCAAGCATTCGCCTCACCTCGAGTTTTCAACAAAAGCCCGTGGAAAAGGTCGTCGCCGAGATTGAGGAAGCCCTTAAATACTCGGACCATAGATTCTTTGAATTCTCTGATGACAACACATTCATTAACAAACAATGGGGTAAAGAGTTCCTAAGAGCCATTATTCCTCTAAAGATCACTTGGTTTGGGATGACGGATGTCTCCGTGGCTGATGACGATGAATTGTTGGAGCTTCTCTCCCAAAGTGGGTGCGTTCAAATCCTCATTGGATTTGAGAGCCCAGATCAAGAAAACATCGCAAATATCAACAAAAGCAACTGGAAGAAGAAAAGAGTTCCTACCTACAAGGAAGCCATCAGGAAAATTCAATCTTATGGAATCACGGTCAGTGGTTGTTTTGTGATGGGCCTTGACGGCCAAAAACCTGATATCTTTGAGAAGGTCCGGGATTTTATCAGGGATTCCCAACTTCTTGAAGCACAAATAACTGTGATGACCCCTTTTCCCGGAACTCCGCTTTATGATCGCCTGAAGGCCGAAGGTCGACTGCTTCAAGAAAAATACTGGGACCGATGTACGCTATTCGATTTGAATTTCAAGCCAACTCATATGACGGGAGAACAACTCAAGGAGGGAATGCTCTGGCTCTTCAGTGAAGTCTACAACAATGAACAATACCTCTGGAGAAAGCGACGTTATATCGATATATTGAAAGCCCGAATGGACAAAGCCGAATTCGAGAGAAAGGAAGCGAACTGAATCCACAGCGAGTGACGCTAAAGAAGAACCGCTCAACCGAAGTCACCATAAACCATGGTTTTCTCCTGAGGGTGGCGGACATCATCCCCACCGGCCACAGCGCCGTCGAGTCGACCTTCCGAACCGGCCGGCAAGCTACGGGTCGGGGTCAACTCTCGACACTTGACACTTCCTTGGCTAGGGCCTTTAGACGGCGCGACAGGGCGCGATCGCTGTTTGCTTTTTCGTAACCGTTCACGGCTTCGGAGAATTGGCGCTGCATGAAAATGGGTTTATCGTTACTATTCTCGCATGGACGCGAAAGATCGTATCATCCGAGAGCAACGCGAGCTTATCGAGAAGCAG
>SDBV01001303.1_pt1 | contig 37722 bp, 32 predicted proteins | sample 2277081 | NCBI WGS metagenome assembly SDBV01 (sample SAMN10402039, study PRJNA504765) | marine sediment metagenome | isolation source: marine sediment core GS10_PC15, 223 cmbsf | place: Arctic Ocean: Southern Knipovich Ridge | collected 2010 | reverse complement strand
TCCCCGGGAAGCACAGGCCGCCGGAATTTGACCTTGTCCAGGCCTGTGAAGAACACGAGTTGTTTTTGGGGGTCGCTGGATTCGTTCAGCAGCATTACACCTCCCACCTGTCCCATCGCCTCGATGATCAGCACCCCGGGCATAATCGGGTACTCGGGGAAATGTCCCTCGAAGAAGGGTTCATTGGCCGTCACGTTCTTGATGCCGGTAACCAGTTCGCCGGGGACAAGTTCGAGGATACGATCGACCAGCAGGAACGGATACCTGTGCGGGAGAATTCTTTTGATGGCGTTGATATCGAAGACGAAACTCGTGTCCTCACGCCGTTGATATCTCCTCGTCAGTTGGCGCGTGCTGAGTATCTTGCGCATCTTGCGGACCATCTCAACATGGGCCGCATGACCTGCCCTCGCTGCCATCACATGTCCTTTGATCGGTAGCCCGAGGAGCGCAAAATCCCCTAACAGGTCGACTACCTTGTGACGCACAGGTTCGTTGTAGAAACGCAGTTTCCTGTCGTCGAGGATTCCGGTCTTGCCCAGTTTCGCCTTGTGCTTGATGCCGAACAGTTTCCTCAGCCGATCGAAATCGGATGGATTGACGTCCCGATCGACGATAACCACGGCATTATTGAGGTTTCCGCCTTTGATTAGGCCGGCATCCTTGAGCTGTTCGACTTCGCTTAAGAAAGCATAAGTTCGGGCGGCGGCGAATTCGGTCTCGTATTCTTCCTCCAGGCCATACATCGATGTATACTGCGTGCCCAGGGCGGGATTGCGGTAATCAACCATGTAGGTTATGCGGAATATATCCGAGGGTATGATAACCAGATCGATCCCTTTTTCCTCGTCATGGTATATCAGTGTTTCGTTGATCTCGAGGAACTCCCGGGGGGCTTCCTGCTCGACAACGCCTGCCTTCTTGAGCAAATCGACAAACGGCTTGGCGCTGCCGTCCATCACTGGCGGTTCTATGTTGTTCAAGGTGATGAGACAATTGTCGATCTGCAGCCCGGCGAGTGCTGAAAGCACATGTTCGACAGTATGCACCTTGACATCGTTATGAGCGATCGTGGTCCCACGGGAGATATCGATTACATTGTCGATATGTGCTTTAATCTGAACATTTCCGTCAAGGTCAATCCTCTCAAAGGCGTAGCCGGTTCCTGGTGGGGCCGGATTGAAACTCATCGTCGTCTGGACCCCGGTATGGAGACCTATACCCTTAATGGTAACCTTCTTGCCGATGGTTCTCTGATGTTCCAACAATGCTGGATTCTCCCTGTTACTTTTCCCCCTCTTCCCCCGATTCCAGTTTTCGCAACCGTTTGAACAGGTCTGGCAGGCGGCTCAAGGAAGCTTCTATTCTACGCCATTCTCTGATATCGCGTGCCGGGCTGCCCCCGACAATCCGGTTTTCTCCGGGATTGCGATGTACGCCGGATTTGCCTGCAATCTTGACGCCGTCGCTGATTTTCAGGTGCCCGGAGACCGCAACCGCTCCACCGATCATCATGTTCTTTCCGAGGGAAGTGCTACCGGCAATCGCCGATTGCCCCGCTATAACAGTATTTTCGCCAATATCGACGTTGTGAGCGACCTGTATGAGGTTATCGAGCTTGACCCCCTTGCGTATTCTGGTCTCACCCAAAGTCGCCCGGTCAACCATAGTCCCGGCGCCGATCTCCACATCGTCTTCGATAACTACTATGCCCACCTGCGGGATCTTGGCATATCCCATTTCTTGCGGCGCGAAACCGAAACCATCGCTCCCGATGACAATACCGTCCTGGAGGATAACTCGATCACCGATACGGCATTCCTCACGTACACTCACCCGGCTGTGAAACAGGCAATCACAGCCGATTGTGACATTCCGGCCGATGAAATTCTGCGAGCGCAGTACCGATCCCGACCCGATCTCCGCACCCGCTTCGATCACACAGAGCGGACCGATACTCACACCTTCACCGAGCTTGACGTCCTCTCCGATTACCGTGGTCGGATGGACACCGGGCTCCGGCTTGGGCGGTTCTGGATGAAAAACATGTAGAGCTTTCAGGAAAGCGCCGTACGGGTCGGCAGTAACAAGGTAAACCGCATCTCCTTCTTCGGGGGGGTGGTCGACAATGACCGCGCCGGCGCGTGTCGTATCGAGGAATTTTCGGTAGGAGACGTTCGCTACAAACGACACCTCATCCGGGTTGGCAGATTCGATCTTGGCGACGCCGTTGAGTTCCAATGAGCCGTCACCGGCCACTTCGGCCTCAATGATCTGCGCCAGTTTATCAGCGGTAATCATTACTTTTTCAGGTCTTCAAGCACGCGATCGGTTATATCCAGCGTGGGATCAGCGTAGGCGATGTTCGATCCGACGGCATCGAAAATGATATCGTACCCCAATTCGGTGGCAATTGCGTCAATCACCTTCTGGATCTTCTCATTGACCGGCGCGAAAAGCTCCTGATTCCGCTGGAAGGCACGTTGTTCAATGGAACTCTGGAAATCGCGGAAAGCCATGTATTTGCGCTCGAAGTCCTGTTGCTTCTCCTGTTTTTTTTCCTCAGAATAGAACATCATCGCCTGCTGGCTCAGCTCATCGTTCAATGCGGAAAGCTCTTCCTGCATCGTCTGTGCCTGCTGTTGCCATTCGATGATTTCTTCATTGAGTATCTTCTGTGCATCCACGGCTTCCGGGTATTCCTCGAGGATTCTTGCCGAGACAATAATTCCGATCTTGGTCTCTTTCGCAAGCCCGGTAGATATACCGCCCAGGACAATACCCACCAATAATGTGGAAAATACTCCTATTTTACATAGGTATTTCATACATTTCTCTCCACTTTGAAAAACTAAAAGGCCCGTCCGAACTGGAAGTGCGGCACCCACCTTCCCTTTCGACGACCGTCACCATCGATGTAATCGAATCCGTAACCGTAGTCAAGGCCGATCAGCCCGATGAATGGCATGAACAGCCGAACGCCAAGACCCAACGAACGCTTTAAATCGTTGAAGTCCGTCTCCTCTCGCGCCAGCCAGGTATTTCCCGCTTCAGCGAAGGTAAGCACGAAAACCGTCGGATTCATGATCACCGGGATTCTGAGTTCAAATGTCTGCTTGAACAGGCTCTGACCCCCGACCGCATATCCTCCTATGCTCGTCTGAGGACCTACCGACCGTTCCTCATATCCACGCAACGATTCACCGAAGCTTATACCGCTGCCACCCATGAAGAAGTAGTCGATGTACGGAATATTTTCCGGCGCGCCCGTGAGGCCGAACAACAGGCCGCAACGGGTTCGCGAAAGGATGACCAACTTGCTGGTAAGCGGCAGGTACCATTCGCTGTTGACGAAATGCTTATGGTACTGGTCGTCACCGCCGAATATACTGCCCGCGAGCTCGACCGAGTAGGAATGTACGCTGCCCATCGAGGGAAATTCAGGGTTGTCCCGGCTGTCGCGCGTGAATATCTGTGTGACCGAACTGCTGTAACGCGGATCGTCTTCTCGCAGCCCTCGGGGGTTGGATTGACTGAAAGCGTCGGAGAAGTCGCTGTATATTGCACGCTCGAACTTGTAGATCCAATCGCCGCGCGTGTAATCGTCCGGCCACTTGAATCGGCGTCCGAGCCTCAGGCTCGCGCCCGTAACGTGCTCATCGAATCCGTAGTAAAGCCCACCACGGCGCAGGTCAAAAAAGGTCACACCGGCGAGCGTCGGCGTATTGAACATCCAGGGTTCAATGAAGCTTATCGAAAAGTTGCGGTAAATACGGCCGAAGTTCCAGTCGAGGCTGAGGCGCTGGCCGTTTCCGAGCAGGTTCGGAACCGCGAACCCGATTGCACCGATGACACCGTCACGCTCGCTGTACCCGACGGACATGTTCGCCTGGTTGGTCGGTTTCTCTTCGACCTGGATATAGAGATCAACCTCATCTTCGCTGACAGACTGCACATCGGGCACGATATTGCCGAAGAAATTGAGAATCGTCAGCTCGCGGATGCTCCTTCGCAGCTTGGAGACGTCGAAGGTTTCGCCCGGGTAGAGGACGAATTCCCGCCGGATGACCTTCTCCTTTGTGAGGTTGTTCCCGACCACATTGATCTTGCGGACCCGGAACTGGTTGCCCTCGATAATCGAAAAATGAATGTCGAGCGTATTCTCACCAACCGGGAGCACAATCGGCTCGATTCTCGAGTAGATATATCCCTTTTCGTAGTAGAGATTGCCAAGACGTTCGGCATAGGTAAGTGTGAGTTTTTCCTCGTTGAAAACGTCGCCCGGTTTGAAGATGATGTTGCTCATCAATTCATCGTCATCGAAAAGACTGTTGCCCTCGAAGGTTATGTCTCCGAAATGATATTTTGTCCCCTCTTCAATAAAGATGGTGAGGATCATTCGCTTTCGATTCTCGGTATAAGTTGCCGAATCGCCGAGAATCTCGGCGTCACGATAGCCGTTGTTGCGATAGAATGCGATCACCAGATCGAGGTCCTCTTCGTACAAGTCACGGTCAAATGAGCCGCTCCTCAGGAACCCGCGCTGTTTCGTCTTTTTCAACCTCTTTCTAAGGGTTCTGTCCTTGAATGACGCGTTACCCTCGAAATGGATCTTCTTGATGCGGACCTTTTTCCCCTCCTTGATCCTGATATTCAGCGTTTTGCGCATCGGGTCTTCAGTATCGAGCATCTCGATATCCACAACCGCAAGGAGATATCCCTTCTCGTGATAGGTATCGAGGAGTTTCGTCTTTGTCTTTAGCAGTCGTGCAGGACGAATTACCTGACCTTTGTAGAGGCTCAACAAATCGTCGATTTCATCGTCTTTGATCTTCTTGTTGCCGGAAAACTCGTATTCCTCCAGCCTCGGATATTCTGAGACTTCGATGAGAAAATATCCGCTCCCGGACACTTCTCTTTCGAGCAGGATATCGACGTTGCGGAACAGGTTCAGCGCCCAGATCCTGCGAATCGCCTTCTGAATATCTTCACCAACGACGATTTTACCGACCACCAGGCCCGAATTGGCGATGATCAGTCCCGGATCGGCGGTGATTGTGCCTTTCACCCGCACACCGAGCACCTTGATTCCGGGACGCTGCGCGGGCGTCTGGCTGTATGCCGAACTGATCGCCACAGAGAACGCGAGCAGCGAGGCAACCAGCAATGTCTTGACCAGTCTGACAGTATTCATAGTATCCTGGTGAATCTTTAAGCTGTGAAAGTTACGTGGTTTCGCAAGCAAAGTAAAGGACGCCGACACCCTGGAGAATGCCTCATGGATACGCTGGGAAACGTGGGTATTCTCTTCGCGCGAACAACCGAACCGGGTAACTGCGTTCCGCTGTCTGATCCGTCAATTACTGGTGGACCGCTTCACATGAATCTGTCCACTATCAGAATTGAATGCTGTATTTCAAACTCAGCGACCGATTGTTCATCCTTTCGAGGTTATCATATTCCCACCCCGCCTCGAGTATGAAATTGGGGGAAAGCGTCCGCAGCCGGTATTCGAGATTCCACGATTGGAGCAAGCCGAACCTGCTCTGATCCGATTCGGACACCGCGCTAAAAGCAGGATCGCCGCCGAGATATCCGGTATAACTGACAAAGACGTCCCGCGTCAGATATTTCCCGAGTGTCAACGTGGTCGCCTGCCGGTATCGAGTGGCTTGCAGGTTCTCCGGCGGCGGGAGTGTCGCCTCAAACTCTTCGACCTCGTCAGTCGTCAGCAGATCCTGGGCGAATCGCTGGGCAATGTTCGGATTGATTTTGACGACATCGAGGCCGAGCATCTTCTCGACGTCCCGTTCAATCGGCTTCAGCAAGCGTCGAGTCAAGGCGCGATCTACCGCACCGCCTCCGATTCCCGCTATACGCTCGGCCGTCGCTCCTTCTTCACCGTATACCAGCAGGCTGATTAGTTGTCCCTGGCTCGTGTTCTGATCATCTTCGAGCATGAAAGTGAATTCTCCCCACCTTCCTCGCGTGTTCTTCTCGCCGGTGACCGGGTCCACCACATATAGCGTAAGAAAAATCGTCCTCGATAAGTTCGTCTCCTGATCGACGATTCTGGTAGTTGCCCGCCCGCTCGCTACAGGAAGAACCGTGGTCGGGTCAAATACGAGTTCTGCATTCTCCATCTGGAACACGAAATCAAGAAATTCAATCGTGCCCCTTGTCGAAATCAATTCCCCGATCAGCCTGAAGGAACCGTCCGCCACCCTTCCCACGATCTGTATTGGCGGCACGTTTTCTTGATGTTCGATTTCCAGATCGACATTGATCTGGCCTATCAACCCTGAGAATGCCTGCAGGAAAGGCGCGTTCTCAAGGCCTCTGATCTCCCTTATATATCCGACGTCCTCCTTGACGGCGAGTGTTGCATCCCACCTGGCGTTCTTAAACAACCGCGTGACCGTGGATTGACGGCCCTCATCGGAACCTGATTCGAGTCTTGGATACGTAATTTGGGTTCTCGCTATCGTCATCGCACCGGTAAACAGCAGGCTGTCTGCAGGACCTGAAACCATGAACCATTCCCCGCCATCGAGTCCGGAGAAAGTGACTCTCGCGAAATCCGGCGTGCTCATTATTCCGGGTATGCGCAGTGGCAAGCCCTCATCGCGGTTTGTTTTCATTTTGATTACGCCAAGATTAACGTCCAATCCCTTGATAATTAACGGCATATAGGTCGGATCGAGATCATCCACCATCTCGTTCCTGATGACCACCTCCGCATCCTGGCCGACGAATCCATCGAACCGGTTGATGGTCGCGATTCCGTCCCAATCAACCTCAGCGTCGATGAAGAGGTTCCTCACTCCCGGGAGAACGTCTCTGAAGTCAACCGACCCTCCGTCTACCCTCAACGAGCCATATGAAGCAGCGAGCTTGCCGGCCACCATCGTGAAACTCCAGTTCAATTCTCCCGATCCTCTGGGATTCCGGAAGTAGTGCGATATCTGCGGCAGCAGTTCCATTATCGCCCCGCTGAGGACCATGTTTATTTCACCGGCACCTCTCTGAGGGACGGCTCCGGAGAGCTCAAAGAGGTATCGGTCGCTGCGGGTCATATTGAAACGGCGGACATAGACAACCAATCCAAGTCTTTCCGTCGTTTGTCCTTCGAGGTTGAGTGCGACGTCGTCAAATGCAATTCCGAGGACTTTCGCGCCGACTATTCGCAGATCGACCGTCCATGAAGGCAGTGTCAACTTCCCGCTTATTCTGCCATTCAGCGACATTCGTCCTCGGAGCTTGGTATCATCGCCGGTCAAGGCTCCGGCCAGTACGCGCGCGTCCGATCCGGGTGATTGGATTTCGAGATCCAACTCGTCATTCGGAATATTGTATTTTCCGGACAACAGGAGAAGGATGGTTTCAGCTCTTCCCAGCGAGCCGTCGCGCACCACCAGATTGCCAAGCAGATCGGTATCGAGAGTGAGCAGACCCCAGTACTGAGCGAGTTCAAGGTACCTGCCATCGAACAGTTCGAAATGCGACACAATATCTGGTTGCTTGAACGGTCCATTCAGATCGAGACGTCCGTTTATCGTTCCTCCCACGCTTCCTTGAGGCAGAGAGATGACCCTGTGAACGATGTCCCCGATATCAAGATCCTCCACTACCAGCGCCATCTGTTCGAAAGATCGATTCTCAAGGTCAACTGCCCCGTTGATCACGAAATAGTCCTTGAATGTCAATCTTTCAACGGAGAGCAATTTCTCCCGGTAATTAAAATCCAACTCGCCATTCCCGATCAAAGACTCGTTACGCAGAAGGTTGTAGCTGTATATGCCGGTAATCGAATCATCTGCCTGCTTGAGTACGCTTCCGTAGAGGCTGACGCCGAAGTTTGTTTCGCTGTCCTGAACGAAAATTGAACTTGTCACCGTCTCCAGCGCGATATCTCCTTCGATTGTCAGGTGGAAGCGTTCAGTCCATTCAGGAACGCCCCATTCCGGCTCGAACCATCGCGCCAGCAGATGAGGTTCATTCGTATAGACATGCCGAGCCCGTCCGCGCCCACTGATAAGTTCAATGCTCGCGTCTCGTTGATATGGGGAGAAGAGGTCAAGACGAATCCGATATCCGTCAAGAGAATATTCCGCCTCTATTTCGCCGAGCGAGGGATCATCCGCAGAGCGGATATTTCCATCCCCCTCAACCTGCAAGCCTGAACCCCGTTGCTTTGTAATCGCGATATCCACATTGACCGTCTTCTCGCTCAGGGGCCTGGCCCAATCAGGAAGATCAGTAGCGTCGCACAGGCCGTGTAGATCGAGATCGACGTCCATCTGAAATTCTTCCTTCGGCCACCATGCGCCGCCCCCTTCGAAGTGCAGTCCGTACCAGGTGCCCAGGATACCGTCGAATGAAAAGAAGGGATACCTGCGGCTGAATGAGAGATCGAGTTCAACATCGCTCAATGGGCCGATAAGAGTTCCAAGGCGAGCGGCTTCGGCTCTGCCCACTGCTTTCCAGTTCCCGGTTGAAGGCGTCCAGTCAAATGTTAATTTGGCGGAGACTGGCCCTTCCGGACCGATTCCAGGCTTTAAACTTGCGAATTCCTGGAGAAAAGCACCCATTCGCCATTCCGGGATATTCATTTCAGCCTGGACGCGAAGAATATCCTCGAGCGACATTTTAACGCTGATTTCGGCCTGATCACCTTCAAAGAGGCATTCGCCGATCAGCGATTCCTCTCCCTTGCCAAGCTCCCCATTAAGCGTGATTCCGGTCAGATTTGGGCCGTTTTTCAGTTTTATGGCTCCCGAATCCCAGCGAAAATCGGCGGAATATTCCAGCGTGTCGCTGTTGAACGCGATTTGCCCCGAAAATGCGAGGTTTCCGGCCAAATCCCTAACCGGAGATGTTTTCGGCAGTTTCGCCAACTCGAGATCGAGCTCCGCAATTTCGACAGCCAGTCTGCCCGCAAAGTCAATCAGGTCCGCGTTTCCGCTCAACAAGATGCTCGAACCTTCATCATCGTAAGCGGTTGCATGGAATTCGTACAGGAGGTCTCTGAAATTGACGCCTCTTACCCACCCTTCGAGATCATTGAGTACTAACCATGAACCGCCGCCGGCTGCGTTTATGGTTATACGCCCATGAGTAACTATGAGCTGTTCGAGAAATTCGAACCGTGAAATATCCGGCTTTGTCATTGATTTTGGTTCATGCGGGCGTTCATCTGATCGGCCGAGACGGATGTTGACTTGCGGGTCGGATATTGCAATACTCTGAATGATCCTTTCCATCCCGCCCTGGTGGGTCAGCAGGTTGGAGACTTTGAGCCGCAGACTTATTTTCCGCGATTTGACAACAACGGATGAGTCCTCTGAGGTGTAAGAGACTCTTCGCAGAATGAGATAAAAAGGTCTGACCTCGGCAAATCCGATACTGATCGAACCGGGAATACCCGAGGTTGCTTTCAGCAGTTCGTTTCGTAATCGTTGCGACCTGTTAAGGTATCTGACCGTGACGATGACGCTGAAGGCAAAAGCAAGTACCAGCAGCGCAACGACGAGTATCCATGGACGTCGCCGCATGGCCGCCTCAAGCAATCATTTTCAAAAAGACGTTATCGGGATCGAGGGCGCCCGCCACGCGTGCAGAAAGCTCCTGGAAGCCATTTGCAGTCGTCCGAAGTTCCTGCGATACCCGGCCAATCGGGGGCGAATCCTTTGGCGTCAAACGCAGGTAAACACGGTCGAGCCAGCCCAACGCTCCGCCGCTGCCCGCAAAGAGGCCGGCGACATCGAATCCACTCACGTTCTTGCGTACTCTCCCTCCGAATCGCAGGCTGTTTCCACGACCGTCGACAACATCCACTCCCAGGATCAGGTGCCTGATCATGATTCCCCGTTCTCCACATATCAGACCGCCCACGGTCCCGGGATATTTTTCGGGCCAACCGTCAAGGCGGAAACCCGAATCGTAGACCTGGTCGGTAAGAACTCGCGAAGGGACTCCCGTCTCTACTTCAATCGCCAGGTCCCGAGGATCCGGATCGGTGATCACTTCACGGGAGAGCGAAAGCAGTGTGATCACACCGCTTGGAACCACATGTTTCTCCGGAAACGCGTGTCCTCTCCCGACAGGGAACAGCCTCCAGCCATTCGATCGACCCCAGGCAACGGCTCGCATCACGTCTTCGCTGGATCTCGGCATCAGGGCAGGATAGACGGCCTCCTCCACCCAGATATCGCCGAATTCATCGCGGAGGGTTTCGAGCGTGTTCAGTTTGCCACTCACGATCCTACCAGTTGTTCACTTATGGATCCAAACCGGCGCTCCCGGTGCCGATAATCGAGTATCGCCTTGTAAAGTTCCGCCTTGCCGAAATCCGGCCACAGTATCTTTGTTAGATACAGCTCGGTGTAGGCGCATTGCCACAGGAGAAAATTGCTGAGACGGCGTTCACCCGATGTCCTGATCAGAAGGTCCGGATCGGGCAACCCGGCGGTCTCCATGGCGGATGACACCATCTCCTCGTCCACCTCTTTCACACCATTCGCGATAAGCCGGTTGAACGCCCCGATGATATCTTGTCTGCCGCTATAGGAAATAGCTAAGTTTAATGTTAGCTTAGAGTTATGAGCAAGACGTTTCTTTGCGGCGATAAGTTCTTTCCGCGGAGCCGCAGGCAGATCCTCGAGATTGCCGATGGTCTGCAGTTTCACCCCGTTTGCGTCCAGGTCGTCCACCTCCTTGCGAATCGAAGAGAGTAACAGCTTCATCAGTGCGGAGACTTCCTGTGGCGGACGGTTCCAGTTCTCGGTCGAGAAGGTGAAAAATGTCATCACCTCGATGCCGAGTTCGACGCCGGCTTCGATCATCGCACGGACGGATTTTACCCCCTCCTTGTGTCCAATTGCGCGCGGGAGGTTGCGTTTCTTCGCCCAACGGCCGTTCCCATCCATGATGAAAGCGATATGCCGGGGCAATTCACCCGCTTGACGCAACTCCTCCACAAGCATTTTCAAGTCTTCGATACCCATCGTCTACCATAAAAATGCGGAACGAACTGACGCCCGCTCCGCCTATGAAGTCAAGCGCTCATGCGCTTATTTGCAAACAAGAGCCCTGTCAGCCCTTTTGAATCTTTTTCAAGATCTTGTTGATTACGGCAGATTTACTCTTCTGTCCAATGTTTTCATATGCAGCACGGAGAATCAACCACGGATCCTCCTCTCTGATTTCGGGATCATACTCCTTAATGTTACCCCCGGGGAACAGCATAGGTTCCAGGACCACCACCAGCGTTTCCCACTGTTGCTGTGCGAGCAGTGCGCGAGCCACGTTCATACGCGCTTCGTCATCGTCCGGATTGATCTCCAGTGCCTTCAAATAGGATTTCGAAGCTTCTTCGAATTTCTCCATACCGTGCAGAAGAATTGCTTTGTTGTAATAGAGATCCGCGTTATCCGGCATTGTTGTAATCGCCTCGTCCCAAGCGGCGATTGCGGATTCCCGATCGTCTTTCTTCTGGAAAGCGAGGGCCTTTTTTTGAATCACGTCCATTCGCATGCTGTCGTCGACAAGCGTGTCGGGCATGGCGAGAATCTCATCTGCAAGGCGGATAACATCATCCCAACGTTCCTGCCGCCAGTAAAGCAGTTGAAGGTTTATACGAAGTGAGACATCCTTACCTTCCGTATCCTGAACTATTGATTGATTCAGGTACTCCTCGGCACTGTCGAGCTTCTCGAGCTGCAGGTATGAGAGTCCGATTCTCTTCAGGGTTTCAAAGTCATTCTGTTTAATTTTCAGCGCAACCTGAAGTTTTTCGATGGTTTCTTCATACTTGCCTCCGTTAAAGTGCTTCACAGCAGAGTTGAAAACAACACGCCATGCCTCAAAACGCGTGGCCTCGATGTCCTTGTCATGGACATCCGTCAGCGATTGCGCCTTCTCGAACGCTACGTTCATCTCGCTCCACGCCCTGAGATCGGCATTCACCTTTCCGAGCATATACCAGAGTTCGGGATCCTCGGGGGTTACCGCCGCGCCCTCATTGAGTACCTTCTTTGCATTCTCGGCGTCATTCTGCTGCAGGTAGATCTTGGCTGAGCGTACGTATGTGCTTTGGCACCCGACCAGAACGATAAACAGACCGAAAATTATCGCAACCGCTATTATTCGACTCTTCATCCTATGAAGCTCCTTTGGTTGTTAAGCCCATCAGGGCGCTATATATGGCCATGAAAATCTCTTTATCTATAAGGTAACAATATATTCGCTATGCTCATGAGGTGTCAAGAGTTAGCTGTCGGCGAAGCGGTAAGGCGGATATGCTACGCCATCCTCGCGTATGAACGCCGATATCAATTCTCCGGGCGTAATATCAAAAGCCGGGTTGAAAGTTCCTGCAAACTCTATGGTGACAGGCCTGCCACGGTAATTGGCCACTTCATCTCCATCGCGATATTCAATCGGAATATCTTCCCCTGACTCGGCGCTGCAATCAAACGTCGATGACGGTGCGGCGACGTAGAAGGGAATGTCGAACCGGTCGGCGAGAACGGCAAGTTGAAAGGTTCCGATCTTGTTGGCGGTGTCGCCGTTTTTCGCAATCCTGTCCGCACCGAGGATGACAAGGTCCACCTTCCCTTCCTGCATCAAACGTCCTGCCGCGCTGTCGCAGAGCAGGGTCGAAGGAATCCCCAGTTTGTCCATTTCCCACATGGTCAGTCTTGCGCCCTGGCCGAGCGGTCGTGCTTCGCAGGCGTATACGTGCTTTATCCTGCCACCTTCATGAGCGCGCCTCAGGGTACCGATTGCCGTACCGATACCATAGGAAACAAGCGCACCCGTATTACAGTGGGTCAATGCGACGTCACCCGGTTTGATCAGCGAGAGTCCCGCATCCGCGATTTCTTCACACATCCGCTCGTCTTCGGAGGCGATCGCCTCCGCCTCTTCCGCCAGCTTCCGGCCTTTATCCTCCACGGAAAGTCCGATTGCCGCCTTCTCCATTCGCTCCACCGCCCAGTGAAGGTTCACAGCCGTCGGACGCGCAGATCTGATCGTCGACAGCGCTTCCTTCCAGGCCGCGATATCGCCATGGTACTCCCTCCAGGCGAGTACTGATGCAAAGGCGGCGGCAACGCCTATCGCGGGCGCCCCCCTGATAGCCAGCCGACCGACAGCGTCGACTATTACGCGCCAATCTTGTGTATCAACCACCTTTTCCTCGAAGGGTAGAAGTGTCTGTTCGAGAAAATGAAGGGCCTCCCCGTCCCATTCCAATCCGCGAATATTCTCCATTCCGGCTCTCAAAAGGTGGTCATCTCTTGAAATTTTTCGACACGCTGATCTATCTCTTCAGTGGTCAGCACTTGCGTCCGCCACATAGAGAAGTCTTCGACCACATATGAAGCGACAACCGAACCGTAGACCACCGCCCGTCGCCATGAAAGAGGATCGCCGAGATCATGGCCGGCGAGGTAGGCGAGAAAACCTCCGGCGAAAGTATCGCCTGCCCCCGTAGGGTCTTTAACCGTGCGCACCGGATAAGCGGGTACGAAAAAAATGTCGCCATCGTGTCTGACGAGCGTTGCTCCGTGCATCCCCTTTTTTACGACTATCGTCTCCGGGCCCCTGGAGATCAACTCCTCAGTCGACCCGAGCAAATCATATCTGCCGGTAAGCTGCATGGCCTCCTCGTCGTTTACGATCAGCACGTCTACCCTGCTGATTACTTCAGCCAACAGCTTCGGCGTCCCGTCAATCCAGAAGTTCATCGTATCGAGAACTACAAGTTCGGGCTTCTCAATCTGATCGAGAACCTTCAATTGGAGGGCTGGATGAATGTTACCCAAGAACACCAACGGTGTCGAACGGAAACCGTCCGGTATCTTGGGATCAAACCGCTCGAAGACACCAAGACGCGTAAATAACGTGTCGCGCTTGTTGGGATCTTCGTAATACCTGCCGCCCCAGCTGAAGGTTTCACCCACAGCGGTCTCCAGACCCTCGAGATCGATGTCGCGCTCCTTCAGGAAATCGATCTTCTCCATCGGGAAATCATCGCCGATCACTGCAACCAGACGCACAGGTGCAAGCAAACTGGCCGCGGTAGAGAAGAAAAAAGAGGAACCGCCGAGGACGTTATCGACTTTACCGGACGGTGTTTCGACACTGTCGAGCGCTGCTGAACCCACAACAAGGATGTGCTTGGCTCCCATCTTCCTCTACCCGTAGCTTGAACGCACTCCAATTTCTATGTACTGGATCAGGTGTGCGATTTCTCGGTAATGAAACTGAAAGTGATACTCGCTCTATTGTTCAGGCAAAGCTTGAAATCGAAACACAGAGCGGCGCAAAAAAACAAGATATTTATTATTTAACAATTACATACAAACGAAGAATTCAAGATATGCAACTTCAAGTTTCTTCTCGCTGCGCAAGCGCGACAGGCTGATCACGACGCGGAGGACGCGGCGTTAATGTCCTCGATCCTTTCAACAGCGGCATCGCCCCACAAGCGTTCGAGTTGATAGTAATTTCGGGTCTGGGGCAGAAATACGTGCACTATCACATCGCCGTAGTCCATCAGCACCCAGTTATGGTAACTGTAGCCTTCGATATGAGACGGTTTTTGCGGATTCTTTTGCGAGCGCAACGATCGCTCAACATGATCGACAATCGCCTTTACGTGTACATCGACAGCACCGGTCGCAATAACGAAGTAGTCAGCTATTGCCGTCAGTTGCCGCAGATCGAGGATCATCACATCCTCGGCCTGCTTGTCCAACATAACCTGTGCGATTTTTCTGGCAAGCTGGAAGGAAGACAATTCAGATCCAATATCAGGGTTAAAACTGGAGCGATGAATAATCCGAACCGATGATTACCGTTAAGTCGACATCGACCAGGGAAGGGTCTTCCCGATAGAAGACCCTCTGCCTCGATACACTCATGACTTGCGCCAATCTCTGCGCTTGTCCGGTTAATCCGGTTCGGTCGTAGATGAGCGTACTCGGATAATCGTGACGGTCTGCATTGGCGACATCGCGAACGTCATAACCCTTCTCTCTAAGCCCGTCGGAGATTCTTGCGGCGACTTTCGGCACGCCGCAGCCATTAAGCACCTGAATATATACCCGCCGGTTCAGAGGCACCTCTGGTGGCAGCTTGCCGGTTTCCGGCTTGTCAATAACCGGAACGATGTCGGAAACGTCGTAATCACCGTACTCACCGAGATAATTCTCTGCCTCCAGTCCGGAACGAGATCTTAATCCGCTCAAACCGGATATATCGACGAATTGTAAAACCAGGAATACCGCCAGCAGAACTACTTGTAGGGAGACCAGAAAAGTGAGGGTGGAAATTTTTCGCTCAAGACCTGCGGTTGATTTCCGGCTTGAGCCATCGCGAAGCATTACCCGGTTCATGCTTCTCCTCGCCTTTGTTCAATCCATATTGAACAATTAATGATTTGCACTTCGTGGCAATTGGTTAACGATCAATTCCGGCGGAGGGATCTCTGTTGCCGAAGTAATCGTACAGATACCGGTTACTCCAGTAGTTCGAATAGGGATTTAAACCGTACAACCCTCTCGAATTCTTATGGATTGAAAGAAACATTCTCACGTTTTTAGCAGGCCTCCAGTCAAGGTCGGCGCCGCCAATGAATTGTCCGTTCGCAAATGTATTTGCCAATGGCGATTGATCGGGGGAATAGGAATTATAATCCGAGAATGGATCGTTGGCTACCCCTAGATGAAGACGGAGCAGGAGCGGCGCGTTGAACCGGTAGGCCATTGTGTTCATATAGTAGCCCTGCGTGTATCCATCGCTACCGGAACTCATATATGACATCCCGATGGAATGGCTCATCATGATCCTCGAGGGATCGAGAAGGCCGTTGAGCAGACCACCGCCGGGATTGGTCGGCCAGGGGGTCGACAGGTAGTCTCTTGTCGAGGGTTCGCTTGTTTCCCTGAGGGGAGCCTGAGCGAACACCGCGGCAGTCGAGACAACGGTCAGGAGAATGCCTGCGATAATCCTTCTTGTAAGCATCGTCTCCTCCTTTCGCACGAAAGGTAGGCCGAACCCTACCTTAAATCAAGTCGCCTCAAGGCGTCGCCGATATATGCTGTCCGCCTTGTCAAGATCCTCGGGGTTATTTACACCTTGAATTTCTTCGAAATCCGCGGCGAAAGCGGCTACCTTGTCACCGGCGGAAAAGAACTGCTGAAAGACATCGGTAAGGTAGTACTCCCCCTGTACATTTACGTTATCCAGACGTTCGAGTGCCGCGAAGAGACGCTGGAGATTGAAAACGTATATGCCGGAATTTATCTCGTCAACCTTGAGCTCCTCCGGCGAACAATCCTTATGTTCGCGAATTGCTTCGACATCCCCGCCCGGGGAACGGAGAACACGTCCGTAGCCCAAGGGATCGGGAGCCCTGGCGGTGATAACCGTGGCGATTGCTCGCTGTCCCTCGTGATACTCAAGTACACGCGATATTGTTTCGCCGCTGAGTAGCGGAACATCGCCCGAGAGGACGATCACCTCTCCTTCCCATTCCTCGAAGAATCTCTTGGCCTTCCCGACTGCGTGTCCGGTGCCGAGTTGCTCCTCCTGCACGGCGTAATCCACCCCCGACTCTTCGACAATCGGTATCAGCAACTCCCGCATATGGCCGACCACCACGACAATCGGGTCAGCCCCGGCATCTCGAGCCTGCCGGATGACATGCAGCACCATCGGTTCGCCGCCAACCTTGTGCAGCACTTTCGGCATTTCGGATTTCATCCGTTTCCCATGACCTGCCGCGAGAATTATCGCTGCGAGTTTCACCATGGCTCCGTTATGGTTCTAGCAGCACGTTATCGATCAGCCTCACATCGGCAAACTTCACGGCAACAGCGAGCAGGCACGGACCGGTTACGCTGTCTACCGGCCGGAGCGTCTTCCAGTCCACCAGTTCGATGTAATCGATCACACCCTCCGGCGCAAGTGAGCCAATCGTGTCACTCACGGAGTTCATCAGTCCGGCGCCGTCGCGCTCGCCCTCCTCGAACTTCGCCTTCGCCTCACGAAGCCCTTTGTGGAGCGCGGTTGCCTGGCTGCGATGTTCAGGCGAAAGCCGGACATTGCGGCTGCTTATCGCAAGACCGTCGGCTTCGCGCACAATCGGGGCAACGACGATCCTTATACCGAACTGCAGGTCTTCAACCATACGCTGAATAATTCGCGCCTGCTGTGCGTCTTTTATGCCGATAACCGCGACATCGGGCTTTACCGCGTTCAACAGCTTCGTCACAACCGTGTTCACCCCACGGAAATGGCCGGGGCGCCTGGCTCCGCAGAGGTGATCGCCGAGTCCTTCGACCGAAACGTAGGTCGCGTAACCCTCCGGATACATTGAATCTGCATCCGGCATGTAAACCGCATCGACTCCTCTTTCACGGCAGAGCCCGAGATCACGTTCGGTATCGCGAGGGTATGCATCGAAGTCTTCGTTCGGTCCGAACTGCGTAGGATTTACGAAGATGCCCACCGCGACCAGGTCAGCCTCCTGCCGGGCCCTGTCGACAAGACTCAAGTGTCCCTCGTGCAGGTATCCCATGGTCGGAACGAAGCCTATCGTTTCCCCGCCGGCCCTGGCTTTATCCGACCATTCGCGGATGGCGTCAGCGTCGCCGAACAACTTCATGAGTGGAAACTCTCATCATCAGAGGGAAAATCTCCGCTGCGGATATCTTCAACATATTTTGCGACTGCCTTGCCGACGAGATCCGTTCCCTCAAGGTATCGACGGGCGAATTTGAATTTCTGGGGACCGAGGCCGAGCATATCGTAGGCTACAAGGATCTGTCCGTCGCAATATGGTCCGGAGGCGATGCCTATCGTCGGGATTCTGATCGTTTCCGAAACCTCTTTCGCGAGGTCAACCGGTATCTTCTCCAGCACAATCGAAAATACTCCCGCTTCCTGCAAAGCGAACGCATCACGTCTGATACGTTCCGCCTCGGCCTCCTCGGCGCCTCGGAGTCCATATCCTCCGAACGCGTGCACCGACTGCGGCGTCAATCCGAGGTGACCCATAACCGGTATTCCCAGCGAAGTCAACCGCGAAATCGTCTCCACCATCGGCTCGCCCCCTTCGATCTTCACCGCCTCGGCCCGGCCCTCTTTCATCAGACGCACCACGGCCTCGATGGTTTGTTCAGGGGAGACCTGGAAGCTGCCGAACGGCATGTCGCTGACAAGCAGGGCATGCTTCACCCCCCGGCTCACCCATTTTGTCAGGTAAACCATCTCATCCAGGGAAATGGAAAGGGTATCGGGATGTCCAGCGATGACCATCGCGGCCGAATCGCCGACCAGGATCAAGTCGAGACCTGCCGCATCTTCGATGGCTGCGAACGTGGCATCATAAGCGGTAAGCGCGGCGATCTTCCGCCCTTCGGCCTTCATCCTGATTATCCCGGGTGCCGTAATTTTCCTCGGGCCCTTTTTAGCGGGTTTTTTCCCGCCGTCCGCCTTATTGTTTCCCATCGCCGTTACTCCTTTAGGCCGTGAGAGATTATACCCCCGCCCCAGAGGGCGTTGTCGCGGTACCAGACCGCCGACTGCCCCGGCGATACCGCCTTCAGCGGCTTCTCGAACCGAACTTCGACCGCACCCTCATCCACTGGAAAAACGACCGCCGGATTACCCGGATCGTTGTAACGGATCTTCACTGTACATGGCTCTGGCCCGGTCGGCGGATCGTAAGATATCCAATTAACATCTTTTACAACGCAACCGCTGCATTCGAGTTCACCGATACCGCCGACAACCACGGTGTTTGAATCCGGCCTGATCTCGTTCACATAGTATGGTCCCAAGCCGTCTCGGATATTCAAGCCCTTCCTCTGTCCGACAGTGAACCCGAAAAAGCCCTGATGCCGTCCCAATTCCCGCCCGGACGCATCGACTATGCCGCCCTCGCCGATACGCTCCACCTCTTCACTGTATACATCGCGCAGATACTGCACATAGCTGTCGTCGATGAAACAAGCCTCCTGGCTCTCCTGCTTTTCCGCGGTCTTCAACTCAAGGCGCGAAGCTTCCGCACGAATCTCGTTCTTCGTCCATTCTCCCAGCGGCAGCAGCGTTTTGGACAATGCCTCGCGTCTGACCTGCCATAGCGCATAGCTCTGGTCCTTTGTCGTATCCCTGGCCATCTCGAGCCGCACTCCAGCGTTGCCGGAAAGAATCCGCGCATAATGCCCTGTCGCGATGAAATCACACTCCATCGCATCGGTTTTATTGAGAACGCCGCCCCATTTTATCTTGCTGTTGCAGAGTACGCACGGGTTCGGGGTTTCCCCGGAAAGGTATGTCCTTTCGTAAGGTTTCACCACCTCGGTCAGAAAAGAATGTCGTAAATCGAGGACACGGTGAGGAATCCCAAGCTGTGAGCAGACAGCGCGGGCGTCGGCCTGGTTGGAGAGATCGCAGCAACCTCGCTTGCCATGCGGATTGCCTCCCATTGAGGGATAATCCATCAGCAACAGTGTGATGCCGATGACATCATACCCCTGACCCTCGAGCAGCGCAGCGGCAACCGAACTGTCCACCCCGCCGCTCATCAATACTGCAACTCGCTTACCTTTGCGACGCATGTCGAAAGTGGCGCTTTTTCATTCTATACGGCCATTTTCCGAAGACGGTTGACATGATAGCCGACCCTCCCGGCCGCGTAATGTAAATCATCTTCAGTTGTGGACCTGCCGAGCGTGAAGCGGATCGAGGATTGAGCGGCTCGCTCGTCCAGGCCTATCGCTATCAGCACATGCGAGGGATCGGTGCTTCCCGAACTGCAGGCCGAACCCGTCGAAACCGCGATTCCATCCAGATCGAGGGCGAGCAGCATCGACTCGCCTTCAACGCCGGGAAAAGCCGCATTCAGATTGGCGCCCAGCCGGTTCTCCAGGCTGCCGTTCACTATCACTTCGCCCCTCACATCGTCGCAGATCATGGCGAGAAATGAATCGCGGAGGGCGGTAAGACGGCTGTTCTCATCCTCGATCACCTCGCTGCAAATCCGGACGGCTTCACCGAACCCGGCGAGGCCCGGCATGTTTTCGGTTCCCGTGCGGACGTTGCGCTCCTGGCCTCCCCCGAAAGCCCGCGGTTCAATCGACACGCCGTTACGAATGTACAGGGCCCCGATCCCCTTGGGGCCGTATATCTTGTGGCTCGAGACCGATACCATGTCGATCGGAATCTCATTTACATCGACAGGCAGCTTTCCGAACGACTGCACGGCGTCGGTATGGAAGAGCACCCCTTTTTCTCGGCAGATTTCGCTGATTCCATCAATCGCCTGGATGGTTCCGATCTCGTTGTTGACGTGCATTATACTCACAAGAACCGTCTTCTCATCGATCATCCGTTCAAGCAGATCGAGCTCAATGAAGCCTTCGCCGTTGACAGGCAGGGTACTCACCCGAAAGCCTTCATCTTCGAGCGCAGCAGCCGACTTCAGGACTGCGCTGTGCTCGATGGCGCTGACTATCATGTGGTCGCCTCTGTTCTGCTTCCGCGCTTCGTGCATCGTACCGAACAGCGCGAGATTGTCCGCCTCCGTGCCGCCGGAGGTGAAAAACACGTTCTCGGGTTCGGCGCCAAGCATCGAGGCGATCTGCGCCCTCGACCTGTCGAGAACAATCTTCGCCTCGTTACCCTTCCCGTATTTACTCGAGGGATTTCCCCACTCCTGAAGCATCGTTTCATGAACAACCGCTGCCACTCTCGGGTCCACCGGCGTGGTTGCGCTGTGATCGAGGTAGACAAAACGAGATTTTTGGAAATTAGACATCTCACTTCCAGTTTATATGTTGAATAACAAATATATAACGCTTATGCGTATATGGTTATATCAACTCCTCGCGCTCTTTACCACGGTTCCACCAGTCGATAAATGACCTTAAAGCCCTGCCGCGATGACTTATGCGGTTCTTCTCCTCCGACGAAAGTTCGGCCAGTGTAAGCGAACCGCCTTCGGGCAGGAAAACAGGGTCGTAGCCGAAACCGTTCTCGCCGCGCCGCTCGTTGATGATCACCCCTTCGAGGACTCCATCGAAGCGTAACTCCACCTCGCCATCGACATATGCGATCACCGTCCGAAATCGCGCGATCCTCTTCTCCCGAACGGTTCCGCCGAGTTCCGAGAGCAGCTTCCGAACGTTGTCCTCGTAGCTGGCCTGATCACCGGCATAGCGCGACGAGTAGACACCCGGTCCGCCACCCAACGTATCGACCCCGAGACCGGTGTCATCGGCAATGCTCGCCATTCCGCTGCGTTCGAAGCCGGATCGGGCCTTCAGCAGGGCGTTCTCCCACAGGGTTTCGCCGGTCTCCTCGACCTCTTCATCTTCGGGCTCGGGATGATGCAATTCAACGTCCTCATCCAGCAGCGCCGCGAGTTCGCGAAGTTTATCCCTGTTCTTGGTAGCAACGAAAAGATGACGCGACATTTATCAATGCTCGAATATTGTTGAATAATCCGATAACATCAACCTACAGTTGGATTGCTGTAAATCAATCGCCCCCAGGCAAGTCGCTTAGAAATGAAATCCCGGGGCCGTCCCAGTCGATTCCGAAGAACTTCGCCAGTGTCACCGCGACGTCGCAGAAGCCGCTTCTGACGCCGAGGTCCTTTCCACTCCCGCCGTTGCCCTTCCAGGCAAGCAATGGCACGTGTTCACGGGAATGGTCCGTACTCGGTGTCGTCGGATCGTTGCCGTGATCGGCTGTCACTATGAACAGGTCTTCCGGTTTCGCGGCTTCCAGCCAGGTGGGTATCTCCGCATCCAGTTCTTCGAGACCCTTCCGGAAGCCTTCGACGTCGTTGCGGTGCCCCCATTGCATATCGAAATCAATCAGGTTTGCGAAGACCAGTCCGGCTTCTCGTGATTCTATCCGTTCGCGGATGCGCGAAATCCCTTCGGAGTTGTTCTTCGTATGCGTGCAATCGTTGAAGCCCCGCCCGGCGAAAAGGGTGTCGACCTTCCCGATTCCATGGACTGGAATCCCGGATTCCGAGAGGATGTCCAGTACCGTGCTCTCCGGCGGCTCGACCGCGAAATCCCGGCGGTTAGGTGTCCGGACGAAGTCCCCGTCGCTACCGACGAACGGCCTGGCGATGACCCGTCCCACCCTGTGTGCCGGAGGCAACTCCCTGTGTATCTCCCTGCAAATTCGATAGAGTTCCTTCAGCGGCACAATTTCCTCGTGTGCGAGGAGTTGCAGTACGGAATCGGCTGACGTGTACAGAATCAGACTGCCCGAACGCAGATGTTCGCTCCCCAGCCGATCCATGATTTCGGTGCCGGAAACAGCTTCATTGCCGATCACTTCACGATTGCTGATCCGCTTCACGAGGTCGACGATCTCGTCTGGAAATCCTTGAGGATATGTTGGGAATGGGTGTAGATTGACATACCCGCAGAGCTCCCAGTGGCCGGTAATCGAATCCTTCCCGCTGCCCCGCTCCTCCATTCTCCCGAAAGATGCCAGCGGTGCCTCGACAGGCCCGACTCCCTCGATCCTCGACAGGTTTCCGAGCCCAAGTTTCTCGAGATTACCGAGGCGCAGACCGCCGGAAGCGCTTGCGAGGTTTCCGAGCGTATCGCTGCCTTCGTCACCGTAAACAGAAGCGTCGGGAGCACCGCCCACCCCGACGCCGTCTAAGATCACAAGGAATGCTCTTCGCAACTCAGGACTCAAAGATCTCTTTTTCCGTTGAAGGCGCAATATCCATCATCACCGCGCGGTAGCGGTAAACACCCGGCTTTCCGGGAACCTCCACCGGTTTGAGTACGCGGACGCTGGTAATCTCCTCGCCGGCCTCGTTGACGCGTTTCGCTAAGCCTTTTCCTTTTGCCAGTTTGGAGGCGAACGTTTTCCCCTTGGCCATATTGAACTCCTATCTCATTTAAAAACTTACGTCACAGCTTTGAAAATTAAAGCTATGACGTACTTGGAATCAAGCTCGCGTTCACGCAGCGCGAGTCACTCTTTTCGTTCCGAGCTCGTCGGGCAGTATTCAATCAGCTCAAGGTTGCGTACTCACCGTTTGCGGGTTCCACTGCGGATGGCCTGAAGCATCTCTGGCGGTGCTGTCGTCTTTCGAAACCGCGGAATCCGATTCCTCCGCCGCCAATTGAGTCGGGGAGCCGCCCCGCGCCGTCTTTTCCTCGGTTGGTGGAGAAACCGCCTCGGAATCCGGAGTGCCCGTCATCACGCTCCCGGGCGCGACGGTATCCGGTTGGCCGTCCCTGGTTCCCCATATTCCCACCGAGAGCACCATCACCAATACGCCGGTGGCAACGCCCGTCACCATCATGCCCCGGCGCAACCATGGGTGTTCCAGGAGAGGCTGTTTATTTTCCAAATGGTTCTGGGCGTAGACTCGCATGCGATAGGTGAAATCCGCCGGAGCCTTCTCCTCGCCCAGATCGGCCAGCATTTGCCGAACCTGGTGCCCGCCCTCGGCGAAGGCTTGGCATTTCGGGCAACTTAACCGGTGTTTTCCCAATGCTTCAACCGCCTCCGCATCCAGTTCATCGCGGATCGGCCATAACTGCTCGAACTCTTGGATGTCCATATCACCAACTCAAATCAAGTTTCTCGTTAACCTCGATAAATCCGTTTGAATGACCTGCGATCGTATCTCGTATACGCCGTTTCCAATTCCGGGTTCCAGCCAGACAGCATAGTGGAGCCAATCCGGCTCTCCTGCCGGTTGCTCGCTTGCTCACCGGTCCTCTTTACGCTTTCGTTTACTCCATTGTTCCTTTTCGCCGAGATCGAGTAGCGGACTCAGCTTTTTCTGCAGGATGGCCCGCCCGCGATGCACTTTCGATTTGACGGTTCCGACCGGCACATTCAGAATCCCGGCGATCTCGTCGTAACTCCTGTCCTGCACATCACGCAGGATAACCGCGCCGCGGTACACATCGGGCAGCCGGGCGATTTCTCTGGAGACTGTTCTCCTTATCTCGTCGCGATGGACTTGATCGTCCGTTCTCGCCGTCTCATCGACCACATCCACCGCCTCATCATCCCTTGATTCCCCTCCGGTTTTGATCGGGACACTCCGCCTTACTCTCTGACGGCGCAATTCGGTTTTCGAGAGGTTACCGGCGATTGTATAGACCCATGTCGAGAATCGGGCTATCGTCTTGTACCTGCTTCGGTGACGCCAGACCCTGATAAACGTCTCCTGCAGGATATCCTCGACGTGTGATCCCGAACCGAGGAAACGAGCGATATATGTATTCAAGCAGTGCTGGTATCTTTCGACGAGTTCCTCGAATGCCGCCGCGTCATCTTCCTGAACGCGCTGCATTAACTCTTCGTCGCTCAACTCCTTCAACGCCTGGTTGTCATCGATCATCGAGCGCTCTCCTCGCGATCGAGAGCAACCCTGTGAATCAGACGCTCGATAAGCCGAAAAGTGTCGAAGGCTCTGGTCTTACGTTCGCGGTCAAGTTGCAGCAGCCTTTCGAGCGCTTTTTCGGCTACTTTTTGAGGCAGCGATTTCAATTCGTCCGAAGCCATATTCCACTGGCGACGGGTGTTACCCGACCAGGTTCGCTTGGCCGACGGCACATGCTTCGAATCGTATTCGCGTTCTTTTATCGCCAGCCTCAATCGCTTCCCGACCTGCGCGAGTATAAACCCGGCGCCCCGGTCACGATCGAGACTCGCTTGCAACCGGTTGAGATCACGCAAGGCTTCGCATCGCTGCCCGGAAGCGACACGGTCGAAGAAAGACCAGATGTTGACTTCGGGTTCGATGCCCCATACCCGCTGCACCACCTCACGCGAAACCCTGCCGTTCTCCCCGGCGAGGAGCACCGCCTTCTCCAATTCCCCGGCGATTTCGATCAACCTGATGTTGCGTCCCTCGCTGATCAGATCCAGCGCATCATCGTCGATGGTTGCGCCGAGTTCATCGACTTTCGCCCTGATCCACTTCTCGCGCTCCTTTCCACGGGGCGTATCGCAGCGAATAACCTTGCTTTGCTCGGCGAGCTTGTCCACCCACTTCTTTTTCGCATCACTCTGAAGGAGCAGGATGAGTACGCTGCTCGGCACCGGGTTCCGCACATATTCGATGAGATAATTCTGTACGGAGGATGTGAGTGATTCCGCTCGTTTGACTATGATTACCCTTCTTTCGGCCATCATCGGGAGCGCCCCAAGGGCTGAGGCAAGCCGCTGAAGATCGAGATCGTCCCCATGAAACAGGTCGAGGTTGAAATCCCGGGTAGACTCCTCAACGAGCAGTTCGTGTGCAGCCGTTTCCACCTCGTCGAGCAGAAGCGGTTCATTCCCGATTGCCAGGCATACCGGTCCCAGCTTGCCTTTTTCTATTGTCTCCCGGAATTGCCTGCAAGTAATGGCGGTTTTCGACAAGCTCCGTCTCCAAAGTGACTTAGTGGACCGATGCATGTGAATCGATCCACTATGGTCGATTCAGGCGAAAAGATAAGTCCACGGCGATGAACTTCGCTACTCACCGTTGACGGCTTTCAGATTCACGCTGCGTGTTTGTATTGAAGCTGGTAGAGACGCCAGTATATGCCCTTGCGTGACAATAGCTCGCGGTGTGTCCCCTCTTCGCACAATTGTCCCTTATGGAAGACGAGGATTTTGTCGGCATGCTGGATCGTCGAAAGTCTGTGTGCGACGACAATCGATGTCCGCCCTTTGAGCAGTTTCTCCATTGCATCCTGTATCAGACGCTCGGTTTCGGGGTCCACCGAGCTGGTCGCTTCATCGAGAATCAGAATCCGCGGGTTCCTGACAAGCGCACGGGCGAACGAAAGCAGTTGTCGCTGCCCGCTTGAGAGCGTACTGCCCCTCTCGGTCACCATTTCGTTATAATCGTCATTCAGCGCTTCAATGAACCTGTCGGCATGAACCGTCTCAGCGGCTGCGCGTATCTCCTGAACGCTGAAATCCTCCCCGAGCGCGATGTTCTCGCGAATGGTCCCGCTAAAGAGGAAAACCTCCTGGTGGACATATGCGATATGGCGCAGAAGCTCGTCCCTCTTCCAACTGCGCACGTCCACCCCGTCGACCAGCACTTCACCATCCGAGACATCGTAGAAACGGCCGATTAGGTTTGTCAGCGTGCTCTTGCCTGCTCCTGTCGCCCCGACAACGGCCACGGTCTGACCCGGCTTGATCCTAAGCGAGATTCCCTTCAACACCTCTTCCTCGCCGTCATAGCTGAAGCTCACCTCCCTGAGTTCGATCTCGCCCTTCAGCTCGCGGTCGTTCCGGGGATTGACAGGGTCGAATATCACCGGTCTTGTATCGAGAAGATCGAATACGCGTTCAGCGGACGCCATTCCTGCCTGAAAGATATTCCATTTCTCCGACAGGTCGCCTATCGGATGGAAGAAGCGCTCGCCATACTGAAAGAACGCGACCAGAAGCCCGATGCTCAGTGCCCCGTCGAGCATCAGATAGCCGCCGCGCATCAGGATGAAAACGATCGACAATGCGCTGATCAACTCGAGGATCGGAAAGAATGCGCTGAAAAGCCTTACAGTTCCAAGATGCGAATTCCGCAGACGTCCGTTGATTTTGGCGAAATGCCCGTCCGTCCGCTGTTGATGGTTGAAAAGCTGCACGATTCGGATACCTGAGAGGTGTTCCTGCAGAAAGGAGTTGATCGCGGCTGTCTGCACTCGCACCTCGCGGAATGCCGCCCGCAACCGCCTACGGAAAAAGAACGTCACCGCAACGAGTATCGGGATGACTGCAAAGGCGACCAGGGCGAGTTTCCAACTCAGGATAAGCATTGCGGTCATGATTCCGATCAGCATCAGCAGGTCGCCGAAGACGACCACGATTCCACTCGAAAAGATTTCGCTTAGCGTCTGAACGTCGCTGGTCACTCGCGTGACCAGCCTTCCGACCGGGTTGCCGTCGAAGAAACTCAGCGCCTGTTTTTGCAGGTGGGTAAATATTTCACGGCGCAGATCATAAATCACCTTTTCGCCGACCCATCCGGTAACCAGCGCCTGTGTGGCCCTCGCTGCCGTAATAATCAGGTGGATGGCGAAAAAATACGCGACGATCTTCAGCAGTCCGGGGAAATCCCCGACGAGGATATGATCGTCGATCGCCACCTTCGTCAGGTACGGCCCAAGCTGTTCCAAGCCGGCTATTGCCAGCAGCAGGCCCACGCATCCGGCGACGCGCCAGCGGTATGGCCGTACATAGCTCATCAACCGCACCACCAGCCGGTGTTCGTAGATCTTGCCGAGTTCCTTCTCCTGGTGGATCGATGCACGTTTTTTCATGCAGCATCCTCCAGTTCACGGGCAAGCCTCTGGTGCTGGAATATCTCTACGTACACCCCCTCTGCCGCCATCAGGTCTTCGTGAACACCGCGTTCCGCGATGCGCGCCTGGTCGAGCACGATTATCTCGTCAGCCTCGCGCACACTCGAAATACGGTGGCTGATGATGATCGCGGTACGTCCCTTGAGGAAACGCCGCATGTTCTCGAGGATTTTCTCCTCGGTATCGGCGTCCACAGCGCTCAGCGCATCGTCCAGCACGATTATCTCCGGCTCCCTGATCACCGCTCGCGCTATCGCGACCCTCTGCTTCTGCCCTCCGGAGAGAGTGATCCCGCGTTCGCCGACTTCCGTCTCGAGGCCGTCCGGAAAGTCCGGCAGGTCCTGGACCAGCCTGCTGATCTCCACCGCCTTTTCGACCACCTCGGCCGATACATCCAGACCCAGGCTGATGTTCTCTCGAATTGTAGTGCTGAACAAAAAAGGATTCTGTGGGACAACGGCGATTTTTTCGCGCAGATCATGTTGCCGCCACCCGTTGATCGGCACTCCGTCCACGGCTATTTCACCCGCGTCGATCTCGTAGAGTCTCGCCAACAGTGACACTACGGTGCTCTTTCCGGATCCCACCCTTCCCACGATGCCCAGCGTTTCGCCCGAGTTCAGCTCAAAGCTCACGTTCTCCAATGCCGGACGATTGGCCTTGTGATATGTAAACGATACACCTTTGAAGCTGACTTCACCCGCAATGGCGGAGGGCTTTGCCGGGGATTGAGGGTCTTTCAGCCGCGGTTCGCGTTCGAACAGTTCGAGCAGCCGTTTCCAGGAAGCGCTTCCTCTTTGGATGAGGCTGACCACCCATCCAATTGAGATCACCGGCCAGGTGAGCATCATCAGGTAGGTAAGAAAGGCAACGAGATCGCCGATCCGCATTCTGCCCTGGATGATCGCATTCCCTCCCAGCAGCAGGATAGCGGCAACCGCGCCGCCCAGCAACAGCATGATGATCGGCATCATAACTCCTCGCAGGAAGACGAGCCTTATGTTCTCCCTGAAGAACGAACCGCTGCGCTCATCGAATTTTCTCTGTTGCGGTTTTTCCTGGAGGAAAGCCTTGACTACCCTGACTCCGGCAAGGTTTTCCTGAACCATCGCAGAGAGGTCGGAGAACGCCTCCTGCGATGCGGTTGTTGCACGGTGGATTTTGCGTCCGAGGATGAAAACTGTGAGCGAAACCAGGGGTGCCATAGCCCCGACGAGGAGCGTCAGACTCGGATTGATCATCGCCATCAGCGTCAGTCCGAAAACCAGGCCGAACAACGTGTTCACGGCGTACATCAACGCCGGGCCGATCACCATTCGCACCTGTTCTATGTCGGAAGTGGACCGCGTCATCAGATCACCGATGCGCGAATGGTCGTAAAAAGCCGGCTCGAGACGGAGCAGATGTCGCAGCAGGCTTTGCCTAAGATCGAATTCGATGTGCCGGCTGATCCCGATCACGGTTCTCCGCATAAGGTAGCGAAACGCTCCCGCAACGAGTGCAATTCCAAGGATCATCCCGGCGAATTGCCAGAGAAGTGCGATTGAAACCCGCTCCTCGATGCCGTTGATCGCCAGGCGCAGCACCCAGGGTTGGGCCACCCTCGAGGCGTTGGCGAGCATCACGAAAGCCAGACCGACCGCAACTCGCCGCCAATAGGGGCGGATATAACGGATTATTTTATTCCAGATTTTCACAGAAGCAGATCGTTTGTTTACATTCAACCGATGGCCGGGTACGAATTATATAGTTGTTCTCGATAATAATCCGTCATTGCGAGCGCCTGCCAGGGCGAAGCTTTAGCGAAGCCTGGAACCGAAGCGAAGCTCGCGTGCATCGAAGATGCGCGCAACCGAAGCAATCTCCAACATGTTGTACATATTGGATTATTAAAGGATTACATCGTCGCCGTGCTTTCTCGCAATGACAGTTTACTCGGGATAACTTTCAAGAACTCCTATTGAGTACCGCCCCGAATCATAATATACTCTTCCTGCAGGATGCCGGTTCCCGGCGAAAGATTTCATATGTTACATCCAATTCCATATTTGGCGCAAAGGATTGCTTGCCGTCTTGAAGGAATATGGAGCTCGATGTATATTGTCTGTTCAAAAGTTTCTCATACCCGGGGAGAACCGTGCTGAAAGCATTCGCATTATTGTACAGCGCGTTGTCTGGTGTCATGTCTCTCGGACTGATGCGCGTTCGCCGGTGCAAGGATCTTCGCCCGAAGAATCTTCCGCGGATTGCAGTTGTCATTGCCGCACGCGATGAGGAGGAAAACCTGCCTGCCCTCATCTCGTCACTCGAGGTTCAGGCCTATCCGCGCGACCGGGTCTCGTTCTGGATAGTCGATGATGAATCGATCGATGAGACCCTCAAGATCGCGCGGGAAGCCGTCAGGCGCGATAAACGCTTCCACGCGATCAAAACCAACCTCTCCTCCGATATTGCGAGCCCGAAGAAACGCGCTATCGACGCAGCCATTCGCAAGGCGGACGCCGACTGGATTGTAACCACCGATGCGGATTGCACTCCCGGACAGTTCTGGTTGCAGGCCCTGGCGTGCTACATGACGCCGCAGGTCGGCGTGGTGCTCGGGTTTTCGCCGTTAAGCGGTAGTAACGGCCTGATCGAGAAGTTGGCGGAAGGCGAATCCTGGTCGAGTGCCGCGCTCTGTGCCTCTGCAGTCGGACTGGGTTATCCTTTCAATGCCGTAGGCCGCAACCTCGCCTTCAGACGCCGGATGTATCTCGATCTCGGCGGTTACGGAGAGGGCGGCAGGATGGCTTCGGGCGATGATGACCTCTTCGTTCAGAGGGTCGTCGCAAAGAGCGACTGGAAAATAGGCTTCGCCGCGGATGCCGATGCCCATGTATGCTCGAAAGCGCCGAGTGGAATGGATGTTTTCAAGGCGAAAATCCGGCACATGTCGGTGGGTCCCCAGTATGCACCCGGGTGGCTGGTTATCGGCTTGATCGGCAATGTCCTTTTCATGGGACTGGCTCTGGCGACGGTCGCGGCGTTGCTTGGACTCGTCAATTCCCGGCGCGTCATGCGTGCCTGGACCGTTAAATGGCTCTGTGATCTGATAATGGCGATAAGCGCTCTCCGCGTACTCGGAGACTCCAGGCGGGGGCTCCTTGCCATGGTGACGATGAGCTTTGCGCCATTTGCTCTCTGGGCGATTTGGCCGCGTTCGCTGTTTGGAACCATTGAGTGGAAAGGGCGCAGTTTCGAACGCGGACGGGCGTCCGGATCGCAGGAAGATGAAGTTGAGACGGTTCACACTTCATCCCCGGAAATTGAGATGAACGCGGATGAGTAAAGCCTATCGCGAGGGCCGTGAAAATGCCGCAGCTCACCGTGAATCCGCGCCTATAGCCGAAGATGCACAGGTGATTTCCTCTCGGAGACCGGGCAGGTCTCCACTCCCGAATGCACTCGTCGCCTGGGGGATACGCCTCCTCAAGGCGGGTCTCTCGGTGGCTCTGTTGTCGATCCTGCTGCGCACGATTCGCATGGAGGCTTTGCACCAGGCGCTTGGCGAGGCGGACTTCCGGCTGCTGATTGCCGCCTTCGTGTTGATGCCGGTCAATCTTGCGTTTCAGGCGCTGCGCTGGCGGACCCTGTTGCTCACCGAGGTCCCAAGGATCTCGCTGAAGAGGAGCTTCGGCAGCGTCATCGCCGGCATGTCCTTCGGCTTGATAACGCCCGGCCGGGTTGGCGAAATCGGCCGGGTCTTCACGATCCCAGCGCCGTCGAGGACACGTCTCGCCGGATTGCATATCCTTGACAAGCTCTATTTTTTCGGTGCCGTCAGCCTCAGCGGACCTCTGATGCTCTTCCTGATGCCCGGTTTCAGCGAATTGATCCCGCAATCGATGCGGATCGGCATCGGCGTGCTCGTATCTGTACTGCCCGTTCTCTATCTTTCGTTCGCCCTCAGCCCCAAGCCTCTCAAGGGTGTGTTGGTCACATTGCAGCTGACTTTCAATCCCAAGGGCCGAATACTCGAACTGCTGCGCGCTTTTGAAGGTCTAAGGCGCAGTCACTGCCGGCGAGCGCTCGGCCTTACCATCCTGCAACTCGGCGTGATCTACACTCAGTTTTACCTGTTAAGCCTCGCGTTTCAACCCGTTAGCTGGCTGACTGCGGCGCACACCTATGCCGCCAGTCTTTTCGTCAAATCGGTTCTCCCGATTTCCCTGGGAAGCCTTGGCGTCGGGGAATGGGCCGCTGTTTCATTTTATACGCGCTACGGTATCGCCGAAACAACCGCTTTCAGCGCCTCGCTGATGATCTTCGGCATGAACGTCCTCCTTCCCGGCATGTTGGGGCTTGTGGTTCTCTTGCGTCTCAAGATCACTCCCCCGAAGCTGAGTTCCATCAAGGGATGGGGTAAAGCGGCGTGATTCTCTACTATTTGCTCGCCTGGTGCACCGGCCTTATCTACTTCGCCCTGCTTGTAATCGTTTGGGTCGGCCTGAAACGAATGCCCCGTTCCCATTATGAGAAGGACGATGAAAAGTTGCCGACCGTAACCATTGTCGTCGCGGCCCGCGACGAGGAGACCGGGATCGGTCGGCTGCTCGACAGCCTTGAAGCCCAGGATTACCCCTCGGATAAATTCGAAGTGATAGTCGTCGATGACCGCAGCAGCGACAGCACCGGCGATCTGGTCAGACAGCGGGGAGACAAGGGCGTCGGTTTCCAAGTGTTGAGGATACGTGATGGCGAGTCCACGGGACGCGCGCCGAAAAAATACGCTCTTGGTCGCGGAATCGAACGGGCAACAAGCGAAATCATAGTGACCACCGATGCAGACTGTTGGATGAGTCCGAAATGGCTCCGGGCCCTCGTTTCCCCATTCGTCGATCCGGAAGTGCACGGCGCGACCGGTGTCAGCCGTTTCGTCCGGCCCGATGACGGTCCCAAACCCTGGTGGTCGGATTTCGAGAGCCTGGAGCATCTCTCCTATTCGGTCATGGCGGCCGGAACCATCGGCGCCGGTCACGTCTTCAATGCGCATGGCAGCAACCTCGCGGCCCGCAGGAGCGCATATGACCGCGTTGGCGGATATGAATCGAAAGACAAGATTGTATCCGGTGACGATGTCTTTCTGCTCCAGGACATCGCCGATCATGGCGGCAAAGTGGTATTCATCGACCGCCGTGAAGGCTATGTTTTCAGCCAACCCGTGGACACCGTCTCGCAGTGGGTGAATCAGAGGGCGCGCTGGAGTTCGAAGAGTTTTTACTATCCCCCGTTTCTGAGGATTCTTGTTATCGGTACGGCGGGGTTCTTCGCTTCGCTCGCTCTCGCAATTCCGCTGGCCTTTTTCGGCCGCCTCTCGCCGAGATTGATCGTGGCCATGTACGCCGCGAAGCTGGCCGCCGAAACATGGACAATGAAACTCGGGACAAAGAGGTTTGGCGAGCCCCTTCCCGTTCTGACGTTCCTGCTAACCGAGATCCTGCTCGCTCCCGCCATAGTATATGCGGGAGCCAGGGGCCAGTTCTTCTCGTTCAGTTGGAAGGGACAAACTGTAGGGGGCAGGTCACGGATGACCACCGGAACTCGGCCTGCACGGGATAAGCACTCATGATTCACGTAATCCGGCGGACGCCGCGTCTCATCGAGCGCCTGTTCCCCTCGTTGATCTGGGGCGACGAAGACCGGGTTTCCGGCCCGCTTTATCTGACCTTCGACGACGGACCTGATCCTAGGTCGACTCCTGCGCTGCTCGAATGCCTTGGAAAACACGGAATCCGGGCTATCTTCTTTCTGAACGGCGACCGTCTGCTCGAATCTCCGGAACCGGCGAAAAAAATCCATGCAGCCGGCCATCTCCTCGGATACCACGGTCATACTCATCGAGCCTGGTGCTGCCTGCGCCGGTCTGCGCTTCTCCGGGAAATGGACCCTGGATCGCTCAAATCGCCTGTTGCCGGGCTATTGACCGAACGGGAAAACGGTTACCTCCTGCTGAGACCACCATATGGACGCTTCGATCTCGCAACGCTGAGAACTGCAAAGCTGCTGAATGCGGTTGTCGTAATGTGGAGGCTGGTTCTTGGAGACTGGCTGGCAGGCAAGTCGGCTGATACAATCAAGTACGGATTGGAGTCGATGGTCCGTCCCGGTGACATCGTCGTCCTGCACGATGGAGGACCACACGGCCCGGAGCTTCCCGAAATACTTGACCAGGTGATTCCGGCCTGGCGGGATCGGGGGCTGCGGACAGGCGATCCCGCGGAACTCATCGGGAGGGCGCTCGAATGATCGGCATAGTCATCTTCGCTCTCCTTGTTTTCACTGCCGCGATCATCATTTTCGGCTTGTCGCGAGAATGGCCGAAACACGAGCAGACACCGCTGGTCACAGTGGTCGTCTGCGCTCGTGACGAAGAAGAACGCATCTTCGACTGCCTCATGTCGCTCGCTACGCAGTCATACCCTGCAGATCGCTACCGCCTGATTGTCGTCAACCATCTTTCGCGTGACCGTACCGGCGAAATCCTGGAGGAATTCACCCGGAATGCGCCCATCCCTACCAGGCTGATTCATATCAACGAACCGGACGAGGAGTTAAAGGGCAAGGTGCATGCTCTCGCCGTCGCCCTCGATCACGTCGAGACCGAACTGGCATTGATTACAGACGGCGACTGTATCGTCCAGGAGAATTGGATCAGGACCCTCGTTTCCTACTTCGATGAGAACATTGTGGGAGTCGGCGGACTGGTGACCGTGGGGCTCGATGATGCGTCCGGGAATTGGGTTTCGCGGATGCAGCATGTCGATCACCGCTATTATCTTGGGATACTCGCAGCCTTCTCGGGACTGCGTGCCCCTTCACCCGGGAAAAGACCGCTGAGGAACCTCCTGCCCAAGCCTCTTCGGAACATCTTGAGCCCTTTCCGCCCAAGCTTTTGCATCGGCAACAATCTTGCAATTCGAATGTCTACCTATCGCGAAATCGGAGGGTATCGCGCGATAGGGCCCTCGCTGATTGAAGATTACGCCCTGGTGAACGCCATGGTCGGCAAATCGCGCAAGCAGCTTGCAGTCGTTCTCGACCCTGAGGCCCGTGTCTTCACCACGCCGGAGGAATCGCTGAGAGGGCTCTGGCGGCAGAAACGCAGATGGGCGACCGGCCTGAATGTCTTCAGCCCTCTAAGCACAATTCTCTTCAGCCTGATCTTCGTAATGCGCATCGTCATCCCCTGGATGGTGCTCTTCGATCCACTGGCGGCTCTTGCCAATCTCGTGCTTGTTGTCATCGGCGATATCGCCATCATCCGCCTTGTCAGCCACAAGACCGGCGACAGTATATGCATCCGTGACATCATCATCCACGAAATCTACCAGATTGTACTCAATCATGCTCTCCTCTTCGCGTCGCTGACACGCTGGCCGGTGATCTGGAAGGGCGACCGATACTGAAGCCGATATTGATATGTAATTGATTATTATCAACCTGACTGGCAGATGCGTCCCGTATTATAAGAGATCGCATCACATCCTGTCCTCTTCATCGCTTCAGATCACGACGCATCTGTGAATCGGAATGCGACCTCCCGCTCCCCATGCCGGCCGGTGCGTTGCCGGTTGCCCGAAGTTCCGGGCTTGCGTATATTTTCGCACCGTCGTTCAAGACCCAAATCTTCGTCCACCGGGAGACATCGATGAACCTGCTCGACCAACTGATTGCAACAGCAATACCCCTGGTTCCCAAAACACTCGTCCGCCGTTTTGCGAGCCCATACATCGCCGGCGAGAAGCTCGAAGATGCGGTGAATACCGTGAGAGACCTGAATCGTCAGGGCGCCTGTGCGACCCTTGACCTGCTCGGCGAATCGGTGACAAGAAAGGAACAGGCTGGAAAAGCCGTCGAGACTTACATCGAAGCAATCGACGTTATCGAAAAGGAGAGACTTGATTCGAACATCTCGATAAAACCAACCCAGCTCGGGTTGGGGCTGGATTTCGATTTCTGCCGTGAAAACTTTTCACGGATCGTCGAGGAGCTGAAAAAGCGGAACAACTTCCTGCGCATCGACATGGAGGACAGTCCATATACAACCCTCACTTTTGATCTGTACAAATCCGTGAGGGACGAATACGACAATGTCGGCGTGGTCATCCAATCCTACCTTCGACGTTCGATGAACGATCTCAATTCACTTCTGATTCCCGCCGAAGCGAATCTCCGCATTTGCAAGGGCATCTACATCGAGCCCATCGAGATCGCCTACAAGGAATATGAACTCGTCCGCAAGAACTTCGCCCTTCTCATGGAAAAAGCACTTAAATCGGGATTATATGTCGGCATTGCGACTCACGATGAAATGCTCGTTTGGGAAGCCTACAGGATCATCGACAAGCTCGGTTTATCGTCCGACAAGTATGAATTCCAAATGCTGTTGGGCGTCGCCGAAACTCTTCGCAGCAAGATTATCGCCGACGGCCACAAGATGCGCGTTTATATCCCCTATGGAGAGGACTGGTACGCGTATTCCACACGCAGGTTGAAGGAGAATCCGAAGATCGCCGGATATGTCTTACGTGATATACTGAAGTTTAAGAATTCTCACTGATTGGACAGCCCCCCGAATCATCGCCGATCATTAGTTGACTCCTGCGAAAACCGCCTTGATTTTGCCCTGTTTTCAACAGTTTTATCGTAGAAAACGATCAATTATCACTTAATTATCCATAAAACTATCATGGTTTTTCCCGTAAAAATACCCATTCTCGCTAAAAAATTGCCGCCCGGGAAGTCCCGAACGGCATTTCTTTATCGTCAGTTCTCCAGACAATTCATCCCCGGTGAATCGTTGAAATGGGTTTGCTCATCTGACGGTCAGGGTTTGAGCCATCGATGAAGAACCATAACAATCAAGGGGTTACGGAGAAATTCGTAACCCTTTTTCATTCATGTGACAATTTTGTGACAGTAAATCAACCCTAACCATCGGTGATATATATTGCATTTGGTTGATATATAAACTATATTCATATGTAGAATTGTATTATTTTCGGGGAGATCCAATGGCTACAATCGTCAAGCGCACTTCTGAAAACCGAACCGCTTCTTACCTGGTGCGAATTCGAGTCAAAGGCCATCCGCCGATCAATGCCACCTTCCGCCGGTTGATCGATGCTCGACGATGGGCGCAGGCAAAGGAGACAGAGGTTCGCAATAATAAACACTCTCTTTCCGCGGACGCTCTCAAGATAACGGTCACGGAAGCTATAGTCCGCTACAGTAAAACCCATCTTACAGGTCTCAGGAGCGCGGAAAACCGCCGAGGTCATCTAAGTTGGTGGTGCGATCGGATAGGAGAAACACTCCTATGCCAGGTCACTCCTCCCATGATAGCCGAACTGCGCGATGAACTCGCGGAGGATAGAGCGCCTGCGACCGCCAACCGCTACGTGGCGGCCCTTTCACGTATATTTAGCCTCGCCCGCACCGATTGGGGATGGGCTGATCATAACCCCTGTCAAGGTGTCCGGCACCTGAAGGAACCTCGAGGGCGGGTCCGGTTTCTTTCTGAGGACGAGTGCCAGCAGCTGCTCGAAGCATGCCTGAATCGCTCGCGGGATCTGTACTTGGCCGTCGTCCTGGCGCTGTCGACCGGTGCCCGTCAGATGGAGATTTGGGGTCTCAGATGGAATCAGGTTGATTTTCAGCACAAGCGGATAATCCTCACGGAAACGAAAACCGGGGAGATACGATCTCTATCTCTGCAGGATCACGCCCTGGAGTTGATGTGTGAGCGGTCCAGAGTCAGACGTCTTGACACGGATCTCGTTTTCCCGAGCCTGAAGTGTCCTGAGAAGTCTTTCGATTTCAGGCGCCCATTCAATGATGCTCTCGCGAGCGCCGGCATCGATGATTTCCGTTGGCATGACCTCCGCCATACCGCGGCATCGTACTTTGCGATGAGCGGAGCGACCGATAGAGAACTTCAGGAGTTCGGCGGGTGGAAGTCTCCGGAAATGGTAAGACGCTATGCTCACCTGATGGAGCAGCACATGGCCGGCAAGGTTGCGAAAATGAACCGGAAAATGTTTAAGCGAGGGGCTGAAAATGGCTGATAAAAGAGAGACGCTCAAGGAAATCCGCGACAGAAGAGATTATAGGCATCGAACCTACAGCATCAACAGGCACACCGAGAATATTATCGATCGCCTTCTATCTGCGGCGATTGACCGGGGACTGCTGCGCGAAAATGCAGTGGTACGAGAAAAATCCCATTTGATCCGCTTCGCCATCGCCCATCTTTGCCCCACCTCGTCAGATAAGGATATCGACAAGGCGCTCAGAACCA
>SDBV01001302.1_pt1 | contig 37743 bp, 31 predicted proteins | sample 2277081 | NCBI WGS metagenome assembly SDBV01 (sample SAMN10402039, study PRJNA504765) | marine sediment metagenome | isolation source: marine sediment core GS10_PC15, 223 cmbsf | place: Arctic Ocean: Southern Knipovich Ridge | collected 2010 | reverse complement strand
ACTCATTTTAGCTTTGGTCGCCATAGGCATCGCTTTCGCATAGCTTCAGCGGAGCAAAGCTTGCCAAAGGCGATGCGGTCTTCCCTGCCTCGCGGCAGGCGGGCGACTTCTGACATTATTTATAATCTTACATTAAATTCGTGGTAGAACCATCATATAAATCATGGCAGGCAATTTAGGAACCGTAAAGAAATAACTTACCCATTTTGATCGTTTCCCGAATCAAGTTCGGGACAGTCCTTTTTCCTTTCTACTTCGTTAAAATTTTCGACCATAGCGCTGCTATGCTCTCAAATTTTGCCTTGGATAAAGAAAAAATAATTGAACAAAATTTTGTGCAACTTATTTCATTACAGTTCCTTACTTCACCGGTCGAATCAAATAGCTAAACTCATAAACCCCCGGAAACACACGATACTCCGTGAGCGTAGAAAGTGAGGTATCGCCCAGGCCATTGACCTTGTGATCGATATTCAAAAACACTTTATCCGATTTATGTAATTGGAAAGGATACATCGCCCGTTCCAGGTGGTCGGTAGAGTAGGGGTGAGCGCTGAAATTGAAGTTGACCCCTTGAATTTCCAAGCCAATCCCTTCCTCGTTTGTCATCTTCACATAGCTGACATCTGAGCGATTTCCATAGTCCTGCGGGATCAGGTAGGGTACATACATTTCATCGATTGTGGATTGATACGTACCAATTTTATATCCTGTTTTCCGATCGGGATAGTTTTCCTGAGGGCCGCGACCAAACCATTCTACATGTTGGAATTCCTGTGGTAACTGAAATTGCAGGCCAACTTTGGGCAGCCATTGCGGCAACTTGCCCTGAGGCATGGATTTTAGACTCATTTTAATTTCTCCATTTGCATGGATGCGGTAGGTATAGTAATTTCTAAATCCCCCCTCTTTCGTAGAGGTGTAGGCCGTTTCAATTACTTTGATCACTACACTTGTTTCATCAGGTTTATAATATTTAATATCATCTACCTTGTAGTGGAGTTGGTCAATACCAAAAGTGCGCCAATGATTGTCCCGGCTTCTGCCAAGTCCATCAGTTTTTTCCTGTGTGCGGTGCTTCCAATTGCTCCACCGGTCAATGTCATTGGCCAATGGCGCCCGCCAGACATTGAACACAGGACCTCCCTGCAACAGTTCGTTCCCTTTGTATTTCATTCGATTGATCCGGCCATTGTTTTTATCAATTGAATAGTCGAACATTTCGCCCTTGATGTTGATGGCGTCCTGCGTTTCTTCCACATTAATTGCCGGGAGAACAGCTGATTCCGGCGCTGTATGAATTTGTTTCTTTTTGATTTGAAATTGTTCCCAGGCCATTTCATGCCCTTTATCTGCCCAGACAGTTTTAGTTGTTGTGCTGAAACTGATTTGAAACCATAGATCCCGATTGGATTCCAAATCAATTCCTTCAATCGGCAAAACCAGAACTTTACTTTGATGGGGAGCTAATTCGATTTGAATTGTTTTGTTTAATTGGGCGTTGGCTTCTCCAAATGAATAGTTTACTTCCAATTCGTTCAAATCAGTAAAATTTAAGTAGTTCGTTATTTTTACCTTTCCCTCGTTCAAGTTGATGGCTTCAACCTTTACAGGCTGTGCGGATTTCTTTACCTGCCACATCTCGGGCTGGGTGGTTCTGTCTGCCCAGATCAGCCCGTAGGTTCGGCCTTCCAATCCGGTCATGTAAATTTCTCCTTCCTCTACAATGCTTTCGAAATCCAAATACAGTACCACATCCTCCTCTTTCATCGTGTTTAACTGCTCAAACGGTATGGCCTGATCATAAATGCGCACCTGATCGATGATGGCGTTGCATAGCATGCCATTGGTCTCGCTCTCATGATTTTCGGAATCACGTCCAATGGTCAAAGGAAATGGTGAATCAAGGATGTTGCCGTCATAGCTATGCGTATCTTTCAGTTTTCCATCGACATACAGCTTCAACGCTAAGCCATCGTATATGCCTGCCAAATGATGCCAGTTGCCTTCCCAGTCAGCAGGAACTTCGCAGGTAGCCGATTGCCGTTCACTTCCGTGAATGAAAAACTCAATGGTGTTTACATCCTTTTGAATCAATCCATAGGCATGATTTCCTTTAGACAAAAAGTAATTGGTATGAATGAATTTTCGGGGCTTCACCCACAGTTCCAGGGTGATCTCCTTACCTGCAATATCCAAACTCGGATCACGATAAAACTCCACCCACTCATCGTGGCCTGAAAGATCGAGCGCCTTGCCGAATTTGCCATCCACTAAATTTGCCCTGCCCATGATCGCTCCGTCATTGCCCTTTGGGGACTGATCTTTAAGAATTCGCAAGGCTTGCTTTATGCTCGGGCTGACCCAATCCCAGATTGCGCCGCCGGTAAGTCGAGGATACTTGCGGATGAGCTCCCAGTAATCATCCATCGCACCCATGCTGTTGCCGGTGGCAGCGAGGTACTCATCCATAAATGAAGGTCTGTTGTCTTCGCCCGGATCTTGCCCGGCCAGTTTTTTGAGATCAAATGGCGTCCAATACCTTGGGCCGATAATCTCTTCATAAGGGATTTGAAAGGTATTTCCCCCATACATCCAGTTCGACCGGCTTGGGTCGAGACGTCGGCCTTCTTCCATCAGCGCTTTAATGTTATCCCCAAAACCGGCTTCATTGCCGGCGCTCCAAAAAACAATGCAGGGATTGTTGCGATCTCTTTTTACGATCTTGGAGGCCCGGTCTACAAACATGTCTTTCCATGCCGGGTCTTTGGCCAGGTAGGTATGTCGATGGCACTCATCGCCCGTTTCGTCCACCACATAAATGCCGTATTCATTGGCCAGTTGCAGGTATTCGATGCTGGGTGGATAATGAGAGGTGCGCACCAGGTTGATGTTGAACTGTTTCATCAATTCAAAATCCTTTTTAATGGTCTCGACATCCATGGTTTTACCTGTTTCCGGATGATGTACATGGCTGTTTACCCCATTAAACTTGATGGGCATCCCATTGACATAAATGGCATTTCCCTTTACCTCCGTTTCCCTGAATCCCATCTTTGGCGCATAGGCCTCAGTGACTTGCTTGTCCTGATCCAACAATTCAATCGTCAGCGTATAAAGATTTGGTTTTTCTGCTGACCACTGCCTCGGTTTCGCAATCAATTGTTCAAAGGTTAATTTCTTTTGTTGTTTAGACTTTACATTTAATTTTTGTGTTAACGCATTGGATAAAACAGGCTTTTGATCCTGATCAAGTAGATTTATACGTACTTTTCCTTTTAAGTTCTGACCACTATAATTAGAGGCGTCAACTTCCACCTTCAGGATGGCATTTATATAATTCTCATCGAAATCAGTTGAAATGTAATAATCCCTCATATGAATTTTAGGCGTGGCAAAAAGGTACACATTTCGATAAATCCCTGACAGCCGCCACATATCCTGATTCTCCAAAAAGCTGCCATCAGAATAGCGCAATACTTTTACGGCAATGGTATTTTTTCCTGGTTTAATAAATTGAGTTACATCGTACTCCGCAGGTTCAAATCCTCCCTGGTTGTAGCCAACTTCCTGGCCATTGATCCACACATATGAAGCTGATTTTACGCCTTCAAAGTGCAGGAACAATTGCCTGTCACTCCATTCAGCTGATACGTCAAAAGTCCTGAAATAAGAGCCGACAGGATTGTAGTAATCCGGAACGTGTGGCGGTTTTTCAGGGAATTCCATGGTGACATTTCGAAACATCGGGTGACCATATCCTTTCATCTGCCAGTTGGAGGGGACTTCGATTTCATCCCATGTTTCTACCATAGTTTCACTTTTATAAAAATCTGTTGGCGCCTCTGCCACAGTCGATACCCAATTGAATTTCCACGTTCCATTCAAAGATTGATAATATGCGTTTGTATCCCGACTACCTTGCAGGGCTTCTTTCAAATCTTCATAAGGAGTGAGGGGTGCGTGAGCTTCACTTTGGTTTCGCTCAAAGACAGCAGGATTTTCCCAATCATTTTGAGCCTGAGTGGTCACAATACTTAGGATGGCGGGCAAAAAAATGAGAAGTCGTTTCATGTGGGTATTAAATTAAATATTAAAACAGGATTTGCCTGCGGCAACGAAATTAAAAAATCCTGGTTTATAAAGAAAATCGAATCGAAAGATAGACGTCAGGAGACCAAAGTGAATTGTTGAACATGAAAAAGTTATTTCTTTGTCGGGGAAAGAAATATTGATCATTTTGAAAGTGAAAAAAACCGCTGAGACGGAAAGACGCCAGGATCCCTCAGCGTCTTTCCGACTCAGCGGTTTTATAAATTTATGGTTCTACTGTTATTTTAATGGAAACATTTTATGTAAGAGACGGAAGACCGAAGTCAGGAGTCAGAAGAAGAGACTTCCTGAAAAACAACTATTAATGTTTCGTAAACCAGCTTTGGACTTTTTACTCATTTTAGCTTCGGTCTCCAGTCTTCCGACTTCTGACATTATTTATGATCTTCCATTAAATTCAGGATAGAACCAAATTTATAATGCAGGTTAAATAAAAAATCTTGCCTTTATCAATAACTCAATCCATGCCCAAATGGGTATAAAGGATTTTCCGAATCGTAGGGTACGTCTTCCATTTGCTTTATAACCGCTTCTGCAGATGAAGGAATCTCTATGGGCAATTTTCCTGTCGGATTGAATTCACCAAAAATCATCTCACAAATTATATCGTCTTCAATCTCAAATTCTGCGATCATCGCCTTACTGGCGGCATCAATTTCCGGAACAACAGGGGGACGACCCAAGGTAAGGATGGTAACAGTTGGCTTTTTGTTGATCAGTTCTAGTTTTTCTGCCAATTCATCCTCTGGGAAATCAAGCCGGCCTTGCGGGAAAATTTTTTCCAAGAAACCTCCACCTTTAGGAGGAGAGGTTGGAGCGACAAATTTAAGAAGTATAAAGTCTGCTTCGTCCGGAGAATCAACAACACTAGCATACTTAGAAACAGACTCTGCACTTATTCCCTCAACAAACACTTTTATGTCTAAGGACAAAGGCAATACATCCGCTTCATTTTTAAGGAGGACCATAGATTTACGCTGTGCTTCCCTGCCTTTTTCTTTGAATTCCTGATTTTTGAAAACGCTTAGTTTACTTTCATCCAAATATGGATTATCAAATATTCCCAAGGTGAATTTATCTTTCAGGATTCGCCTCAATGATGTATCAATTCTGGACTCAGAAATTGATCCTTCGTTTACCAGCTCGATCACCAAATCTGTTCGCGATTCTCCTCCAAACATATCACATCCAGCATCTAATACTTTCTTTACACGTTCTTTTTCTGACAAATGCTCCACACCCCAGGCGGAAGCCTCTTTAATTGGCATATCGGTGATAATGGCCCAGTCTGTACATACAACTCCGTCAAATCCCAATGAATCTCTTAGAAGCCCGGTTATAATGTCTTTATTGAATGCAAAACCAACATCCTCTGAAGTTTGCCCATTAGGCACTCCATAGTAAGGCATAATTTGAGCCGTCTTAGCTTTGAATGCCCCTTCTGTAAAAGGGATCAGGTGATAATCGAAGTTATCACCGGGATAAGCCTGGCCCGGACCTGATGCGAAGTGGGCATCCCAGCCATCTTCCTGGGGGCCTCCACCTGAAAAGTGCTTTGTCATACACGCCACACTCGTGTTGCTTAAACTGTCACCCTGAAAACCAAGGACGTAAGCTTCAGTAAGTTTTGCGCTCAAATAAGCATCTTCACCAAAGGTGCCATTTACGCTTGCCCAGCGCGGTTCAGTTGCTAAATCAGCCATTGGATGCAAGGCAACTCGTAAACCCACAGCCAAATATTCCTGTCGGGCAATATCTCCAAATTCCCTTACCAATGCCGAATCTCTTGCAGCACCCATACCCAATTGTGAAGGCCATCTTGAGAAAAAACGAGTGGATATTGAGGTGCCAATATTCATTTCTTTTCCATGCCTTGGATCTGTGGCAATTGTCACAGGAATCCCAAGTCGCGTTTTCTCCGCCATTTTTTGTAGCTTATTATTCCATGTTACCATCTCTTCAGCACTCGTTGCCTGCAGTATATTAAAATGATTCATAAGCTTTCGTGCCACCTGGGTGGAGGTGCTTTCAAGCAAAAACGAAAATGGGTTCGCGATTGATGGAATTTCACTCAACTCCCCATCTTTACCCATGATCACCATATGAATGAAAAGCATCCCTGCCTTTTCTTCAATATTCATTTGACTAATTAAATCCTCAGTTCGGGCTTCAACAGTCGCCCTGGAATCCTCATAAATATCCAGCTTGCCATTTTTATTCAGATCTCTGAACTGATAACCTTTGATTGTAAGAGTAGGCGCTTCTTCGCCAAGTAAGGCTATATTATTCTTTGACTTAATTGACAGATTGATATAAATGACTACAGTAGCGATCAGCGCCAATGCAATGATAGCGCCTAAAATGATTCCGATAACTTTAAATACTTTCTTCATAATCATAATGTGTAAATTTCACACAATAATAATAAATAATTCATTAATGTGTTAGTTTTACACAATAAGATTTAATTTTGACCCATGCAGCAAGGTGTTGAAAAAATGTTTGAATCTATGATTAGCGAGTGTATTCCTGGACATTCGATCGATTGTGTGGTGTTGGGGTATGAAGATAAGTGTTTAAAGCTCCTTTTATTAAAATGGAAAAATACCTCAATATGGTCGCTTCCAGGTGGATTTATCCAAAAAGAAGAGCATATGGATGATGCGGCAAAACGCATCATGGTGGAGCGTACGGGACTCGATACGGTTTTTCTAAGCCAGTTTCACACCTTTGGAAACCATTGCAGACGCAATGTGGATGACTTGATCAAAAAGCTCAATAATCAATTTCTGCATGATACAGCAACAGTCGATTGGTTCAAGCAGCGATTTATAACCACTGGATACTTTGCGCTGGTTGATATCCGAAAATCCCATCCGGTACCTGATGCGCTTAGCGAGTCCTGTAGTTGGGTTGACATCAACAAACTACCCGATTTAATATTTGATCATGAGGAAATCGTTCGACTGGCAATGTCGCACATCAGAATCCAGCTCAACTATTTGCCCTTTGGTATTTCCATGTTGCCCAAACGATTTACAATGACGGAGCTTCAAAAGCTCTATGAAGGGTTTTTGGGGAGACCTCTCGACCGGGGCAATTTTCAGAAAAAGATGCTCAAGCTGGGGATCTTTATGCGTCATGAAAAGCAATTATTGGGAGGAGCGCATAAAGCTCCCTGGCTGTACAGCTTCGACCGAACAAAATACGAAGCATTGCTCGAAAAGGGGATTGGTTTTATCTAATGAAATTATCCATAGTGACCCACTTAGTAAACCAGCAACCAGATCACTATGGATGATCCCTTAGCTTTCTTATTTTCTATTGCTCTCTCAACTGCTGCGCTGGATTAATCTTCACTGCCTTAAATACCTGTGATGAAACCGTTGCGAGCGCTGTCAGAATCAGGATGAGGCCCGTTACTATAAATGGCAATGCATTCATCGGTACATGATAGGTATATATTGATGAGATGGTAGACTCAGTCATTAAATAGGCCAGTGGAGCCCCGATGATACAAGCCACAACAATTACCCACATAAATCCTTTGCTTATTTGTACTCCAATTTCTTTTACAGAAGCTCCCATCACTTTTCGGATGCTGAACTCTTTCATTTTTTTGGAAACAAATAAGGACACCAGACCAAATAATCCCATACAGGAAATTAATATAGCAAGTCCGGCAATGGCGACCATAAGCTGTGATACTCTTTTATTTTCATCGTAATGAAAGTCAAATGCGGAATTTTGAAAAACCCCTTCGTATGGATTGTCAGGAAATCTTTTTTTCCATGTGTCTTCCACATATTGCTCCGTGACCACTGCTTTTCCTGCTTTGGTTCGGATCGCGATATAATTAAAATCTTGTTCCCCGCTTATCTTAAACAATAAAGGTTTTATTTCATTTGAGAAATCTTTATAGTGAAAATCTTCTGTAACACCGATGATATAATGCGCTTTGTTATCTAATATAATCTTGGTACCGATTGGATCACTCAGTTCCAGTTTATTGACAAATGCCTGGTTTACAATCAAAGATTCGTCCAGATCCGTGGTGCTGTTATTTTCAAAAAACCGACCCTCTTTTAAGCGAAAGCCCATTGCATCGAGATACTCGTATCCGGCAAGTAATTTCAAACTCACATATTTCTCACTTTCATATTCAATGGCATCTTCCTCCATCTGTCCCAGATTGCGCTGTGCACCAGAAACAATGCTTATATCGGGATTTTGGGTAAAAGCATCTTTTAACTCACTGTATTGATCATTATTGACCAGCGGAACTATAATAGTTTGCTCCTTGTTGTACCCCCAATCACGTTTTTCGATATAGTTGTTATTGAGCACAAAGACCACTCCCAACGAAATGGTGATAAAGGAGATAATAAGTTGTACGCCCAATAAGGTTTTGGTAAAATAGTTTTTACTGGTTAGCTTAAGATTTCCTTTGAAAATTTGTACCGGTCGGAAAGCGGATATGAAAAATGCCGGATAAGCTGCCGAGCCAATACTGACGATAAGGAATAAGCCAATCATAAATATCCAAAGTCTGGAATTAGCAAAGTCAATCACCATTGGGCTGTTAACACCAAGTGTGGCATTGAATCCTGGTAGTGTAAATCCCACAGTAAGCATATAACCAAAGGTAAAAGCCAAAAAACAAAGGATAGTATTTTCAAATAGAAACTGTATGATAATTTGTTTTCGCGTGCCTCCGATCGTTTTACGCAATCCGATCTCCTTTAACCTGGAAGTCGCAGAAACTACTGAGATATTCACATAATTGAATGCTGCCAAAATAAGAATAAAGGCACCGATGACCGTAAACATAATACGGGCTACCGGAGGGGCATTATAGATGATCATCTCTTCTTTGCCGTAGGCATCAAGTGCCATCCTGGGAAGGGGATCCAGTAAAAAGTGGCTTATCTTTCTGTCCGGGTTGGCCTCATTTTGAATTTTGGTGTAGGCAATCATCTGATCGGCAACATGTTGATCCTGATCGGCTTGTCTCAATGTGATGAACGTGGCATGGGTATGATTTTCCCAATTTTCATCATCCAGCATACCAAAGTTCCGTCTGTTTTCAAATGGAATAAGAATATTAAATCGCATCGTGGTCATGTAATCAAATTCATCCGCTACAGCACCAACCAGATATGTTTCTTTGTATTCTTTGCCATTGAAGCTAAAAAGTATGGAGACCTGCTTCCCCAAAGCCTCTCCCTCTCCAAAATATTTTTTTGCCATTTTTTTACTCAAGGCAATTTTATTTTCTTTTAGCACATCCTTGGTTCCGGATAAAAGATCAAATGTAAACATGTTCATATAACCGGGATCGGCAAAGATGACCGACTCATTGAACACTTTGTCTTCATATCTAAAATCACCACTTGAATAATTTAATCGAACCGCATCCTCCACTTCAGGAATATCTGCGATGACAGAAGTAGAAAGTGCAAAAGGAGTATTGCCAAAAATGCGTTCCTCACCTTCGTCTTCAATGACACTTTCTACCAAAAATTTTCGATCAGAATTTTCATGCAATTTATCCATGTTGTATAGCCGATCCATAAAGGTGAATATAACCAGACAGGTACTAAAGGCAATCCCTAATCCTATGGTATTGATCAAAGAAGTTTGTTTGTGCTTTATGATACTGCGGTATCCGATTTTGAAATAATTCCTAATCATGGGTAAGGGTGTTTATATGTAAATAGTTATAGCGTCCATTAATTAATAAAAGTATGTCGCACCTTTATTACAAACTGAATGCCAAACATATAACGTCTTGATAATCTATACTTTACGCTATTTTCAATTAATTAACACCTATACGAATTGCCCGAAATCGGTCATCACCTCACGCTTTCGAACAATTGGGTTGTTCTGTATGCATTCTGCTATAAAGGTAATTTGTGATGAAATTGTGTAATTTATTCAATTGAACAAGGAACTGATGCAACTTGCGCTGTGTTGATTACCAGAAGCCGATATTCTTTAATTGTGAGTAAGAAATCATTGAAAAAAAAGCACATCTATTTGCTTATTGGATGCACTGGCGCGGCAAATCATTTCTACATTTCTGTTCAAAGCACTGGACTAGTTCTTGTTTGTCATATCCCTGATCAGAGTCTCTCAAAGAGGACCCTGCTCAATTAAAGCCCTTAAGACTAACTCAAAGAGTCCAGATCATTATAGTGGACTATATTAAAATTACATGCATTACTTTCTTCATAAAATGACGCACTGGAATGTTTATACCTCAAGTGCACAATAATATATTCATTGGTAATGCTGCATTCTGTGATCTATTTCAAAAAAGGCATTAATAGATTTTGCGTTCAATTAGCGCTTGAAATCTTAAGACTTCGATCAAGAATATTTTTCTATTATATTCACCTTAATTATAAAGTAAGACCAGAAACATGGACAGCATATTTCAAATCTCAACGGACAAATCAAGATTGGACATAGAGCTGATACACGATTATTTATCTAAAGAATCCTACTGGGCGAAAGGGCGAAGTATAGAAACCGTAAAAAGATCCATTGAGCATTCCCTGTGTTTTGGTGTTTATGATGGGGATGCCCAGGTTGGATTTGCACGGGTAGTTACGGATTATGCCGTGTTCGCCTGGGTTATGGATGTCTTTATTTTGGATGCATATCGAAAAAAAGGATTGGGGAAGAACTTAATGCATCATATCACACATCATGAAAAGCTTCAGGGGCTTCAGCGGTGGGGATTAGGAACGGATGACGCACACGGACTCTATGCGAAATTTGGATTTACACCCTTGAATAAACCAGGGAACATGATGGAGAAATCAAATAAAATCTGAACTCATTTATTTCACAGCGCTGGGCAAAACCAGTAATCAAGATAGAATCACATCAAAAATGGAATACTGGAATTATGGAATATTGCCCTACATGTCCTTATTTGCACAGAGGTGAAGGAAGCAATCTTTTGTAATAAGGTATCAATGCCGTAATTTTCAAGGCTATAAAAAAAACATTAATTATATCCTGGAGTACTCGAGTATAAATTAATAATTCTACAAACTACTGAAATGAGAAAAAAGAACTGGAAACTTAAATTAGGAATATTTTTAATGGCGCTGGCGGTTCCAATGTTTTTGTCTTTACCGGTTGTTCCTTTTCTGGACCTGGATAACAAGACTAAAATTTCGATCTCGACCATATTATTTATAATAGCTGAAATTACCTTTTGGAGTGGTGGATTATTAGTAGGTAAGGAGCTCTTTAGCAAATACAAATCTTATTTCAATCCAAAAAACTGGTTTAAAAAGAAAGTGAAAGAAAATAATGAATTAAACGCCTGACATTTGTAGGCATAGATTTATTGCAGTTCATTATATTTATAGAAGATTATCAAAAACACCTAAAGAAAAATTCAGATGAGAAATTTTGCAATCGTATGGATCTTGACCATACCCATCTTTTTGGCATCCTGTTCACAAACGAAGACGATTGATATTTGCTATAATCCATCATCTTCAATTATATCTTATGGAGTAAGCCGTTTATCTGCTGTGCTTCAATCTTCAGGATATACTGTCGAAACGTGTAGAGAAAACCATAACATTACCCAGGGAATTGTAATTCTATCTGAGGAGCAAGATTTTGAGGAACATCAGGCCAAATTATTATCTTCTAAAGTTGTTAAGCTCAAACCTGATGGATTTAGCCTTTTTAAGGACGGTGAAATCATTTATATAATGTCGAAAACAGAAAGAGGATGTTTGTACGGCATCATGGAATTGATGGAACAACTTGGCACTTCTGCTGATTTTTCAACATTAAACGAGCGACAAATTGATCCGGCGTTTTCATTTCGAGCGATCAAATTTAATTTACCCTGGTCACCATACCGTCCCGGACCTGCCACCGAAGTACACATGGAAACATGTCGGGATTTAAAATTTTGGGAAGCTTATCTCGATATGATGGTTGAAAATCGATTCAATGCCTTGTCGCTCTGGAATACCCATCCGTTCCCCTATATGATCCGGGCGAAGAATTTTCCAAAAGCCACACCTTTCAATGATCAGGAATTGGAAGGGTGGCGGACATTCTGGAAAGCGCTTTTTAAAATGGCAAAAGACCGGGGAATTGAAACCTACCTCGTCAACTGGAACATCGTGGTTTCTCCTGAATTTGCAACTGCCTATGGGGCAAAAGAACATAGTGACCAATCGGAGTTGGTAAAAACCTATACCAAAGAATCCGTAACCCAAGTGATCAACGAATATGAAAACCTCACAGGCTTGGGTGTGACCCTGGCCGATTGGATGGGGAATTGGGGCGATGATAAAATGGCACCAAAAGAAAGGGAAGATTGGATCGAGAATACCTTTGTAGAGGGCATGAAAAATGCAGACCGGAAAATCAAATTTATTCATCGCGCTGTTCTTGCCGGAGATCCCAAAGAAATGCGCAGGGTGATTGATCATGCTGATCTTCCTGACAAGACCATTGTTGAGGTGAAATTCAACTGGTCGCATGGCCATTCTACACCAAAGCTTTCACTGACTCATTCCAATGATGACGGCGCCATCATGCGGGATTTCTGGGATCCCAAACCGGAGAACTATTTTATTGCATGGATGATCCGAAATGAGGATTTCTTTGTGCTGCGTTGGGGAGATCCTGAATTTATCAGGGATCATATAGAAACCAATCATCTTGAATATGTAGATGGCTATTTTGTGGGTTCTGAAGGATATATCCCTGCTAAAGATTATTCACATAAAGATCATCCCCATAAAACCTGGGATTATGCATTCGAAAAGCAATGGTTGTTTTATCATCTTTGGGGTCGTCTTACTTATAATCCGATGGAAACGGATACCACACTTGCCTTAGCATTTGAAACGAGGTATGCGAATGTTGATGGACTTACCTTGCTTAATGCTTATTCGCTGGCCTCGAAAGTCCCATTATACCTGGCTTCATTTTATAAAGGCACATGGGATTTTACCCTCTACAGTGAGGGATTTCTCGCAGCCTGGCAAGCCGGGTTCGATGACCGAAAATCTCCATTTATTTCCCTGGAAGAAATGATCCGGCATGAAACGCTTGATTCACGTTATCTGAGTATTGCCAAATATTGTCAGCTGAAAAAGGACGGTTTACATATAGATAATGAATCTATTACTCCTTTGGAATTAGCTCAAAAACTGCAAGAAACATGTGCCAATTCTATATCAATTATTAATACACTGAGGTTACCCGAAAATATACCAACGCTGCATTCGGAATTGGATGACCTGGAAACATGGTGTTACCTGGGGTTTTATATAGCGGATAAAATACGTGCCGGTGTTGCTTTTGAAACCTATAAATTGACTGAACAGGAACAAGAAAAAGATGGCGCGTTGGAGTATCTTGAAAAATGTGTCGGGCATTGGGAAAATGTTATCCGACTTACAGTCGATCGTTACAAGCCGATGCCTTATGTGAGTATGGGGCATCACGAACCACGTTGGCCTGAGTTCACAGCATTTCATTGGAAATATTTATTAAAGGATGTGGAAGCGGATATCGAATTTGTAAAAAGCGCGAAGTAGAAGAAGTGAAATTGTTCACTGATTTATAAATTTATACAAATAAAATAAACTGTTTTGTATTCATACATTTTAGTGCCAATTTAGATGTACACAAAATCAGATCTTATGAAAACCAACTTTTCTTTTACCTGCCTTTCTTCATTCATTTTTATATTAATGGCTCATTTTTCTGACGCCCAAACTATTAGTCTTTTTAATGGAGAAAATCTGGATGGATGGCATGTGGATGTGCCTGAAATGGATGAAAATCCTGACGCTATAAATCCCTTTATTGTTCGTGATGGAATGCTGGTGAGTCTTGGTACACCGGGTGGCCATTTGATCACGGATGCTGAGTACGCAAATTACCGACTTCATATAGAATATCGATTTGCTGGAAAACCCGGAAATTGTGGAGCGCTTGTTCATGCATCAACTCCAAGGGCGCTGTATAAAATGTTCCCAAAATCATTGGAAGTGCAAATGATGCATAAAAATGCGGGGGATTTTTGGTGTATTGTGGAAGATATTGTAGTGCCGGATATGGAAAAAAGAAGAGGTCCAAAAGAGGAGTGGGGCATTACGGAAGGTAAAAAACGGCGGATACCTAACCTGACGAAAAAGTCCGAAAACAAAGTAGGCAAATGGAATACGATGATGATCGAGTGCCTTGACCGGGAAATAAAGGTTTGGGTGAATGGTGATTTGGTAAACTACGGTTACGACTGCACTACCAATAAAGGTCAGGTTGCTGTGCAGGCAGAAGGATCAGAGGTTGAATTTCGGAAATTGGAGTTGACACAAATATCGAAATTAACAGATTGATACCCGCAGTATAAAAAATATGGTTCTACTGTTATTTTAATGAAACTCGTTAAGAAATTAATTATTCAATGAATAAGCCCATTTCCATATATTGAATATATAGTTCCTGATTTTACTTTGTGTACTCCATAATTCCCAGAATTCCCTGAGATTGGATTACCTAAAATTGCTTAACCACAATGGGAACAATGGACACACTGAAATACACACAAAATAAAATGCATTGCTTATTCCATTAAACCCGCCTGCGGCAGGCAGGTTCGTGGTGGAACCATTTTTTATTAAAATCAATAATTTATTTGTCAATACTGAAATCCCGATTAACTTTAGATCTTCTAAAAAAATAAGTACTATGAAAATAAATTTTTTTAAATCTACATTATCCCTATTGGTTTTATTAATGATTACCTCAACATCATTTGCTCAACAATCATCCCTTTTCAATGGCAAAGATCTCGATGGTTGGAAAATCTACGGAACTGAACTTTGGTATGTAGAAAATGGTGAATTGATCTGTGAAAGCGGACCGGACAAAGGGTATGGCTATCTGGCTACAGATAAGTTTTACAAGGATTTTGAGCTTACGCTGGAATTCTTTCTGCTTGCCAATGGCAATAGCGGTGTTTTTATTCGATCGACTATCGAGGGCACAAAAATAACAGGCTGGCAAGCTGAAGTCGAGCCAACTGGTGAAGAAAGTGGTGGTATCTATGAGTCCTATGGTAGAGGATGGTTGATTAAGCCAGAAAAATCGAAAGGCGAGGCTCAGAAAGAAAATGCCTGGAACAAAATGAAGATCCGTGTAGTAGGCGATAAAGTGACCACATGGATAAACGGAACTGAAATGGTTACTTTAACTGATGAGAAAATCGGAAAAGCCAATGGATCCATAGCCCTTCAAATCCATAATGGCGGTGGAATCAAAGTAAAGTGGAAAAAATTGAAGATAAAGGAGCTTTAAGACCATATGGCTATAAAACGGGGCGTTATAAAAAACGCCCCGTTTTTTTTGATAGAAAAAGGGTGTTTTTCATTTCGTGGGTTACACGTTGAGTAACTCTGCGGATACTTTGTACACCTTTGCGTGATAAACCTCTCCAAAAAAGTAAGCTGTTTTCTGATTGAATATCTATTCTTTATTTTTGGATTCAACAAGATCTTTTATGGATACACCATCAATCATTACATCTTCCAATACTGCCTCTCCATCTTTTATTTTCACCTGGGCATATGTGATCGTGTTGAAATCCAATTGAGATTCAGTATATATTTCTTCAGCTTCTAGGGCTTTGTACTCTTCCATATAATACCGATCAAAAGGGTAATTGATTGTAATAGAGGTGGTATCATTGTACGTTCCTATATATCCGATTTTTGCTTTTACATAATCGATAGCCCCACTTGGTGCCTCCAGAGATAAATTTTCTATTTCTGCAAATCCTTCATGGTTTTCACTTAGCAGTACAAAAATGTCATCCCCCCTATTGAATTGTAAAGAATCAATGGTTTTGAAGGTCGTCTGATCAAAACTCAGGATGACATATTTTCCCCTAAAGGGGTCATTTGGATCAATAGGAGCTGTTCTGAATTTAAATATCTTCCCTGTTTTGATAATATCTTCCCGCTCAGCGATCATGGAAACCGGAATATAAATTTGTGCGGCTGCAACAAAAATAAAAGCAATTAGTAAAGTGTATTTATTCTTCATTCTTCCTTCTTTTTTTTAGCATTAGATAATTTGCCGTAAAAAATCCAACTCCAACCATGATAAATAATACGCCACGGATAATGAAACTGATTTCTGTATCAAAAAACCTGCACATTACCAGGGCCGTAATAATGAGCAGCCCGTAATTGAGAACTCCCAGATGATTCTTGACAGCTCCTTTCCTAATGGTCATAATGCCCAAAGAAAATACTAACAAATTAACGGCGATTACTGCAATCAGCTGTGACGAAATTCCAAGGATAAAAATGAAAATAAATAATATGAAAGTAATTTCCATGAAGCTGATGCTATTCCAGGATTGAATTCTCTTTTGTCTGATCAATAATGCCAAAGCCAAAATTGTGATCACAGTGAGTATATAAAATTCAGGTTCCGACAGAATATCAATTTGCATCTTTGCAAGGTCTTTCCAAAACCAATCAAAACTCAAGAACAGTAGTAGCATTATAGTTCCCATTGAGGCTAATATGGTATATGCATTATTTCTCAACAATTGAGTTTTAAAGAGGGGAATATTTCCAATTATATAGAGCAATCCGAACAAACTGGTATAGGAGATAAACATAAGTTCTTCAGCGCTTTGAGATAAAGTTCCCAGGCAAATAATGACCGATAAGGGTAATAGCCAGTTATGAAAATTCAGGAAATTCCCTTTTGATTTTTTCTTAAACAAATAAATATAATGGGGAAATAAAAGTGCCAACACAAGCCAATAGCTGTATGATTGTCCACCTGAATACGTCCAATAGCTGGTCTCGCAGGCGTAGTAGGTGATTCCGGCTAGCACGAGCAAAGATGTAATGGAGGATTTCAATATATAAACTACAGGAAGGCATAGAAGCATCCATGTCAGTAGAAATGAGCTTAGATTTCCCGGTATGTTATAAATCTGGCTGATCAAAGAAATACTTGCGCCAACAGAGAAAAATAGAAATGCGGAAGCGCTTTCTCTCCATGCTGCTTTTTCAGTTTGTTTCATGAGTACATATCCACATATTACCTGGCCGATGATTAGCGGAAGAAAAGCCAAAACTGATTTGGTAGATTTTGATAGCTCATCCCAATTGTGGGCGATTATGAGGATAATGCCCAGACCTACCAATATCGCGCCGAATATACCAAAGACTATAAATAGCCTGTTTTGGGATTTATCGGATTCTTTATGGTAGTAGGCTTGAATATTTGAAGCTATCTCATCGGAAATGACACCTGCTTTTAGCAGTTCAGGAAGCGCTTTCAGTATATTTTTGGGCATTTAAAAAAAGTATTTAGTTGAGCAGAAAGGTAATAAACTTTGGTGAAAAATACATTACGACCATTCATATACTCACCTTGAGTTTAGAACCAGGATGTTTCAATTTATATTATTGGAAAAATGAATTGGCTTTTTGTACGTATCCTTTTTGGGAAATTTATTAAATTAAAACCTAAATTAAACTGACTTTTATGAAATCATTCATATTCCTTTTTATCGTAACATTTTTCACTATGATTAATCCATCAAATGCTCAAGAGCGGAAAGCAAATGAAGTCACTAAAAATGGTGAATTGCCATATCACCAAATTCCTGATTACCCGGAAGTGTATACTGCGGAAAATGTAGCTGCACGAATGATTGACGGCCTAGGCTATCGGTATTATTGGGCGACCTTAGGATTGAGAGAGGAGGATTTAGACTACAAACCAAGTGAAGATTCAAGAACGACAGGTGAAACCATTGACCATATTTATGGACTTTCAAGGTTTATTTTGAATGAGCCCAGAAGCAAAACAAATGAAGAATTAACTTTTAAGGAAAAACGAAAAAGAACGCTGGATAATTTCCAATTGGCAAGTGATCGTCTGAAGGTGGCCGAAGGAGAAAAATTAGAAGATTTCAAAGAAAATTTTCCATACTGGAATATAATTAACGGTCCTATCTCAGATGCGATTTACCATACCGGACAGGTTGTGGCCTACCGAAGAGCTTCCGGAAATCCAATTCATCCGGGAGTGAGCGTTTTTTCAGGAAAGACCAAAGAATAAGGAATTTTAGCACTAAAGTTATTCGGAGTGTTTGGATCAAACCTCAAATCAGAAGATCAATTTTTGATTTGAAGAAATGGGAACTAATGAATAGGAGATTAAAATGATCCCAGGGTTTGTGTGATGATAACTTTATGCAATTGTTTCAAATTGCTTATAAAATTACCTTTTTCTTCCGTCTTTTTAATTTTTCGCTCAAATGAGGATTCCTGAAGTAAATAGGAGGCAATGAAATTATGATGGGCCCTATATTTTTGTTCTTGTTGTGGAGCAGATGTTTCTTTTTCGTTTATAACCTGATCTTCTTCAACTATATACTGACTCCCTTGTGCAATTGATGCATCATCTGAAGATGCCCAATTATTGAAAGATGTAACCGTTAAAAAACTAAGGCAAGCGCCAAATACAACAATTAAATTTTTCAGGTGATTAGTATGCTTTAATGTTTGGTTATTATTTGTTGTTATCATAAGTGACATAGTGATAAGATTGTCTGCGTCCTTTTTATCAAGATTAGTGCCATAATTGTAACTATTTGATAATGAGGATAATTAAAATACGAGAAAGATTCTTCATGTTCATTTTCGTTCACTAATATTACAGATATCGAACAAGCAAAATAACTTTCCTGAGATTCGAATTCTTAACAATTTTATCCTCATAAATCAAAGATAAAACCGGAAGATAAGTCAACTCCTCCGATTTTATAAATTGATATATGTCTAAAGGAAACTTAAACGTGGAATTTTTCCTTTATATTTTCTGTAACAACTTTACCATCAAATAAGTTGATGATGCGGTGTGCATAGTTTGCATCATAAGGAGAGTGAGTTACCATGATAATGGTAGTACCTTCTTCATTGAGCTGGGAAAGCACTTTCATCACCTCTTCGCCATTTGCCGAATCAAGATTACCGGTAGGTTCATCCGCCAGAATAAGATTTGGCTTTGCTACAATGGCTCTGGAAATAGCCACCCTTTGCTGTTGACCTCCGGATAGTTGTTGAGGGAAATGATTCCTTCGATGCATAATGTTCATTCTTTCCAGTACGGCTTCTACTTTTTGTTTTCTTTCTGATGATGGCACTTTGAGGTATAACAAGGGCAGTTCAACATTTTCAAAAACAGTAAGTTCATCAATTAGATTGAAACTTTGAAAAACAAAACCTATAGAACCTTTTCTGAGTTTAGCTCTTTGTCGTTCAGAATATTTCGATACCTCATTTTCTCCAAAATGATATTCACCTTCTGATGGATTATCGAGCAATCCCAGGATATTGAGTAAAGTAGATTTGCCACATCCCGATGGGCCCATGATGGCTACAAATTCTCCATCTTTTACATCGACACTGATGCTATTTAATGCTGTAGTTTCTACTTCTTCAGTAGTATAGATTTTTGTTAGATTGTTGATTTTGATCATGATTAATCTATTTATGTTAGTTATTTTAATAATAATACTTCATTGTCTCCAAAGTGATCGTAAGAAGAGGTAATTACCTTTTGGCCTGCTTCCAGTCCACCCATTACTTCAAAAAATTCAGAATTCTTTCTGCCCAATCTTATGTCTTTCCTGACAGCACGATTTCCGTTTTCATCCACAAGGAACACCCAATTCCCACCACTATCTTTATAAAACCCTCCCATAGGAAGTAACAGCGCTTTAGCTGAATTTCCCAGCTCCAGTCTGATTCTTACCGACAAACCTCTTTTGAAGGCCTCCGGCTGTCCAGCTGTAAATTCCATGTCTACTTCAAATCTGCCTTCTGTAATGGTAGGATATATTTTGGTGATCACCAATCCGTAGCTCTCTTGCGACTGGATAAATGAACCATTTAGCCCCTTATCAACTCTTGGGAGATACAGCTCATCTATTCGCACGCGAATTTTATAAACACCCAGTACATCAAGCTGTCCTATACGCTCGCCTCGTACCATGGATTGTCCTAGTTCGTGATCGGGAGTCATCAATTGACCATCGATCGGTGCGCGGACTACCAGATTATCCAGAATCCTATTCACACCTTGTAAACTTTGACGCATTCTGTTTTCTGACGCATTTAATTCCTGAAGTTGGCGCATTCTGGCGGTAGAGTCTGCCTGATAAGAGGCATATGTCAATTCCTTTCTAATTTTATTATATTTATATTGTTCTTCTACTTCTTCGAATTCCCGCTTCGAAATCAAGTCCTTTTCATATAATTTCTTATATCTCTTGAATTGTGGTTTCAGTAAGTTAATCTGTAAGTCAATTTCCGCAAGGCGCTGCTGTTGATTTAAATCGTTTTGATTTAGTGACAATCGGGTAGTTGTGGAACGGTTTATTTGCTCATAAATTGACGCCTGCTGATTAAGAACCTGTAGCTCCAGGGTGCTGTTGGCCAACCTGATGATGACGTCTCCTTTTTGTACCAAATCGCCGGTTTCCTTCTCGATTGATTGTATAATTCCTCCCTCTTTTGCATCAAGATATCTGGTAGTGCCGGCAAGCACAGTGCCTGTTACAGGAATAAAATCCTGGAAAACGCCATAAGTTACTTCTGCAACGGTTATTTTCTCAAGATCCACATTCAATTTCGAGCGCTTATCAGCAAAGAAAAAACTATACAAAACAAATGATACAAATAATAAACCTACAGCGTACAGTGAGATACGCTTAAAAGTCCAAATCTTTTTTTTAATCTTCCTATCCATCTTTTTTAAAAAATAAAATCGAAATTCCTTAGCCAACAAATGTGCCAAATATAAAAACCTCTATTTCAGTCTTATAGATCAGCTTTGCAAAAATATTACGTTCATTGACGAACGACCATGTCCGTTAGCGAACACTACATTAATTTTTTAAAAACAAAAACGGATTAATTGATGTGCATTCAATCAATATTACTATAATTACATTGATTTTAGCCTACATAATACATAAAATAAGTATTGATGCTTATAATGAGTTAGAAATTACGTCATCTGCCTGTATTCTAAGATAGGCAGGTTGACATCGGATATATTCACAAGTTTATAGCTTAGATATCTAAATCACTTAATATTAAATAAAACATCCATAGGATTTTATAAAACAATGAGTCAAAAGGCCAACAAAACAGGAAAGATTCTTATTGTCGACGATAACGAGGATTTATTACGAGCCGCCAGGATGTATTTGAAAAGGCACATCAAACAGGTCGATATCGAAAAGAACCCAGAATCTATTCCCTCATTGCTCAACAATGAACAATACGATGTGATCTTGCTCGATATGAATTTCACCAAAGATGTGAGTAGCGGTCATGAAGGATTTTTATGGTTGGAGCAGATTTTGGATATTGATCCTTCTGCAGTGGTGGTACTGATTACTGCTTACGGTGATGTGCAAATGGCAGTAAAAGCGATAAAAGAAGGGGCAATGGATTTTGTCTTGAAACCCTGGGAAAATGAGAAATTGCTCGCCACAATTTATTCGGCCATGCGCTTGAGGGAAACAAAACTTGAGGTCGAAAATTTAAAGTCCAGACAACAATTACTAAGTGCAGACGCCGATAATAAATTTCAGGATATTATAGGAAATAGCCAGGCCATGCAACACGTATATAAAACTATCGAACGTGTTGCCGAAACTGATGCAAATGTTTTTGTACTTGGCGAAAACGGAACCGGTAAGGAGGTAATTGCCAGATCCATTCATCGAAATTCTTTGCGATCAAAAGAAGCCTTTATCGGTGTAGATATGGGAGCCATCAGTGAAACACTATTTCAGAGTGAACTTTTTGGTCATGTGAAAGGTTCTTTTACCGATGCTAAAGAAGATCGACCAGGGCGATTTGAAGTCGCACATAAAGGGACCTTGTTTTTGGATGAAATTGGTAATTTATCATTACCACTTCAGGCCAAGTTGCTATCCGTATTACAAAGCAGACAAGTGACCAGGGTTGGATCAAACAAATCAAAAGATGTGGACATTCGCCTTATATGCGCTACCAATATGCCGATTTTAGAAATGGTAAAAGACAATAAATTCCGGCAGGACCTACTGTATCGTATCAACACTATTGAAATTGAAATCCCCCCCCTTAGAGAACGTCTGGATGATATTCCCGTTCTGGCAAATCATTTTCTGAATATTTATGATCGTAAATACCAGAAAAATGTTAGGGCGATAAGTGAGGCTGCGATGAAGATTTTACAAAAATACAAATGGCCTGGCAATGTAAGAGAGCTTCAACATGCTATCGAACGTGCCGTAATTATGTGCAATAGCCAGGTGTTAAATCCGGAAGATTTCTTTTTTAATACAAATCCAAATCGAGTAGAAGAGGCGCAAGTGACCCTGGAAGACTATCATTTGGAGGAAGTGGAAAAAATATTAATTCGAAAAGTCCTTAAAAAATATGATGGCAATATTACCCAGGCAGCAAACGAACTAGGTTTAACCCGATCCTCACTTTATCGTAGATTAGAAAAGTATGGCCTTTAGTACGTTTAGAACCGGTATATTATTCCGTGTCATTGTCATAAGCTTAACGAGCTTTTTGTTTGTTTACTTAATTAGCTTCAATGAAAAATATGTGAGCGCCGTGATCGTGGTAGGCGCCATCATTATTGAGATCATCGAATTATTTAGATTCGCAACAATTACGAATAAAAAAATTACCAAATTCCTGGAGTCTATTCGATATTCTGATTTTTCTTCCAGCTTTTCTTACGATAATAAATTAGGAGTCAGTTTCAAGGAGCTGAACAAGGCCTTCAATAATGTTGCCGATGCATTCAGAAAAGAACGGGCCGAAAAGGAAGAGCACCTTAACTATCTGAATACAGTAGTGCAGCATGTCACTACGGGCCTGTTATCATTTGACAACGATGGAAATGTGGGTTTGATGAACTCAGCAGCGAGGCGATTTCTGAACATGCCACAGATCAGGAATATCAGCGAAATTCTGCTTGTGAATGTTACACTTTATAAAAAACTGAAGCAAATGATTCCCGGAGAAAAAGCCCTGATCCGGGTAAATAGTGAATTAAATCTTTCTATTCATACGACAGAATTGAAACTCAGAGGCCACTCATACAAATTGGTCGCATTGCAAAATATTCATTCCGAACTGGAATCTAAGGAAGTGGAAGCATGGCAAAATCTGACCCGTGTGTTGCGGCATGAAATCATGAATTCCATCACACCGATTGCTTCATTGACCGGTACGCTGAATGAAATTCTTGCTGAAGATTTGAAGCCATCAGGGGAAAATACCTTTGAACTATCTGACGAAACACTAAGTGATCTTGAAGAAGGCTTGCAAACAATTGAAAATAGGAGTAAGGGCTTAGTCAAGTTTGTAGACGCCTACCGCGATTATACAAGTATTCCAGAGCCAAAGTTTGGACTCATTAAAATAGATGAACTATTCGAACATATTTCTCAATTACTAAAAAGGGAATTCATAGAAATTGGAATAGATTTTCATGTGAATATCCTTTTTAAAGATCTGGAGATAACGGCCGATAGAGAGCTGATCGAGATGGTTTTAATCAATTTGCTAAAAAATGCCAAAGAAGCTATAAAGGAATCTGAAGAGCCAAAAATAGAATTGGTTGCCCGAATTGATGGTGAACAAAGGGTACTATTTGACGTGAAAGATAATGGACCGGGAATTATTCCTGAAGCGCAGGCAAGAATCTTTATCCCTTTTTATACCACAAAAAAATCCGGTTCCGGGATCGGTTTGGCATTATCGAGACAAATCATGCAAATGCATCACGGAACCCTTTCCGTGAAATCAGAGCCTGATATCTATACCATTTTTACGTTGAAATTTTAGATGCCTTAATCGCCTTAGCCTGCCAGATGAGGAAGGGATTTGGCGGTTTATGGGATTACACTGATTTTGACATCTTTATTTCATGATCTCTCAAGATTTATTGTTTTATTTCTCCAATTTGATCAGAACAATGCCGATCCAAAAAATCTTTCGGTAAGCTGTGTTTTGAAAAAACCTTCTTTAAAAAATTATAAGCTAAATTGAGGTTCTCTTTTCCATTAAGAGTTAAACCTTCTTTAAGTTCAAATTCAAATCCTTTAATATGTAACAAATAGCTTGCAGGATATTTATTATAAAGTGATTGACAAAGGTGCAACACAAAATCAGGCGACATCGCATGCATGGTAAATTCTGTCTTTTGGCTGGGACTGACTTTTGAAAGCTTAAAATTTTCGATCTGCTCAATGCTTGCATCAGCAAATATCACTATATCATACTCGCTAATTGTGAGGGAATCTTCAATATTCAATTGATAATTGGTGTCGAAACTAATGGATCCCATGCCTTTTTCATTAGCCCATTTTTCCATTCTGTCAGCGAATAAAACCCCGAGGGCATCGTCCTGCCTCCCGGGGTTTCCATATCCAAATATCAATATCTTTTTCAATTTGTTCTTTGATCCAGTAAATTTTCGTTCTTATCAAAAAGACTAATTTCCAATGGCATTTTTCCCAAGGCGTGTGTCGCACAACTCAGGCAAGGATCATACGCTCTTATAGCTACCTCAACAGCATTCAGCATTCCTTCCTTGATGGATTTCTGACCTGAGATCATCGCATCGGCCACGTGTCTCACAGCTCTATTCATTGGCTCATTATTATTTGTAGTCGAAACTATGAGATTGCACATAGAAATCAGGTCATTCTTATCAATCTTGTAATGATGGAATAATGTGCCCCTTGGCGCCTCGAGCAATCCAATGCCTTCCCTTACCTTTCTGCCCTTGGCTACCAAATCCAAGCCTTGCAGATCAGTGTCGTTTAATAGGTCTTTCATAACTTCTGCAGCATGAAGTGTCTCAATCAAACGCGCCCAATGCATGTGCATCGACATGTTGTTTGGCTTGCCATGCGTGTATGCTTTATATTCCTCAAATTCCTTTTGCGCCAACGGTGAGGGGATAAAATCACAGGTATTGAGCCTTGCCAATGGGCCTACACGATACCATCCATCTTTTTTACCCATACTTTTCAAAAATGGGAATTTCATGTAGCTCCAGCTTTTTACTTCTTCACCAATATAATCGAGGTAATGCTGATAATCAACATCATGAAGAATTTTATCTCCTTTTTCATCGATAGCACGAAGTACTCCATGATAAAAATCCAAGGCGCCGTCTTTTCTGACCAGGCTGAGATGATTCGATGGGAAAGCTGCAAAAGTATCCACCAATTCCCGGTGTTCTTTGTGATATCCCTTGAATAGATTTAATGCATCTAAAGACCATTCAATCATTTTATCAATATTCAAGGGATCTTTCCCCTTCAAAAAAAAGTCCCTTTCTTCCAGGCTTAGATTCTTATTGATGCCTCCGGGGATTGCTCCGGTACCATGGATTTTTTTGCCTGCTGTGGCCCGGATAATTTCCTGCCCAAACTTTCTCATCATGACGCCCTGAACCGCCAGCTCCGTGAATTCTTTTGCTACTTCTATCACGTTCCTTTTTTCCGGTCTGGCATCAATACCAAATAACAAATCTGGGCTCACAAGATGGAAAAAGTGCAATGCGTGTGACTGAAACATTTGACCGTAGTGCATCAATCGTCTCATTTTTTCTCCTGTAGGTGTAAGGCCATCAGGACCTGCACCAACAATTACATCCAGGGCTTTGGCCGCTGCCAGGTGATGGCTAACCGGACAAATGCCACAAAGCCGTTGCACCAATACTGGAGCTTCCCAATAGGGCCTTCCCTGAATAAATCGCTCAAATCCTCGAAATTCTACAATATGCAATCTACTTTGAACTACATTGTTATCATCATCCAGATGAATGGTCACTTTTCCATGGCCTTCTACTCTGGTAACTGGTTCTATTGTTAATTTTTGTCCCATTTCTCTAGCGGTTTTTAGTCAAATTTCACTACTTCATACGGCAAATTCATTGGATTGCCTGTGACCAGTGCATAAAGCGCCTCCCATATTAATTCGGCTGATGGAGGACATCCCGGTAAATAATAGTCTATCCGTACCACTTCATGGCAGGGATAGACTTTATTTAATAGCACGGGCAGCTCTTTATCATTCGGGATAATTCCTTTTTCATTGTTTCCCGAAACAGAGGGGCCGTTCAAATAGGCTTCCTCAAGGCATTCCTGTAGTGGTATATTATTTCTCAAGGCAGGAAGCCCACCCATTATAGCACATTCGCCAACTGAAACCAGCGTTTTACAATGCGCTCTGAAATCTTTGAGTATGTGTACATTTTCATCATTGCAACATCCTCCTTCAATCAGGCCGATGTCGCACATTTTGGTGAATTTTTTGATGTCGTTGATTGGAGATTTATTAAACTCCACCAGTTCAATTAAGTCCAATATTTTTTCATCTATATCCAGCAATGACATATGGCAGCCAAAGCAACCTGCCAAAGATGTCGTAGCAATTATTATTTTACTCATCTGATTATTATGCTAAATTTTCAATTTCACTTCCAATAGGTTTATGATCATATTTTCTCTGACCAATAGGATCTTTGAATCCCTGTTCTTTTCTGAGGATTGCTCCCACAGGGCAAACTTCAGTAGCTATTTGTGCTTGATGGTCGGTCATATCCTTAGAAAGTTTTGTGTCAATATTTATTTCTACGTGATGTCCTCGCTTTCTAAAAGCAAAAATGCCCCGGCCACTGTCATCTTTTATAGCCCTGATGCATCGTTTGCAAAGTATGCATCGGTTATGATCTTTGATCAATTTCGGATGGGATGCTTCTATGCTTCTTTCATTGAATTGGTATTTAAACCTTGGCACCAGCATTTGATAACGATAGGCTAAAGCCTGCAATTCACAATTTCCACTCCTTTCGCATGAAGGGCAAAAATGATTGCCTTCCGTAAAAAGGAGTTCAATGATGGCTTTTCTTAGGTCTTCAATGTCAGGAGATTTACTTTCAATCTCCATGCCTTCTGCGATTGGAGACGTACAGGCAGTCATGAGTCTGCCGTTGACCCGGACGCTACAGATACGACATGCTCCCCGAGGTTTTACTCCCGGGATGTTGCACAGTGTGGGGATATAAATTTGATTGTCACTGGCTGCATCAACAATACTTTGCCTTTTTTGCCCCAGGCAATCTTTGCCATCTATTTGAAATTTTATAGTTTGATTCATTTTATGAAAAATTAAACTCTGTTCGTAACCAGCATTCCAACTTTTTTGGCTTCATCAAGCCTGAATCCGGTATCAAATTCTACTCCCTTTTGAATTCTATCCAGATACAGATGTCTGAAGTGTTTTAGTGTAGAAAGAATAGGATTAAGCGCTGTGTGACCCAATCCGCAACGATTTGCTTTCATGATGCTGCTCCATCTTTCGATATCCATTAAATCTTGCATTACACCTTTCCCCTCTATGATTTTCCCTAACTTATCTTTCATCAATACCGGAAGTGTTCGACAAGGGGTACAAGAACCGCAGGATTCTTCAATAAAGAATTCAGTGAAATTCATAACAATTTCCTTTAGAATATCTCTCTTGTTATTCATAATCAACAAAGAACCGCCGGTAACCAGGTCTTCATAGCCAAGGACTCTTTCAAATTCATTTGGGCCTATGCATGATCCCGAAGGACCACCAACCTGGACAGCTTGCACCTGCTCAGCGCCAACCATCTCAAGAATATCATATACAGAAAAGCCCCATTCAACTTCATAAACCCCTGGATACCTGCAATCTCCGGAAATAGAAAGTAGCTTCGTTCCTGTCGAATCACTTGTACCAAAACTCTTGTACCAATCCCCTCCATTTAAGATCACTTTCACTACTGAGCAAAGAGTTTCAACATTATTAACGATGGTAGGTTGGCCGAGATATCCCTTTTCTACCGGAAACGGTGGTCTATCACGAGGTTCGCCACGTTTTCCTTCTGCCGATTCGATTAATGCAGATTCTTCTCCACACACGTATGAGCCTGCACCAAGTTGAATTCGTATATCAAAATCAAATCCTTTTTTTCCTCCTATATTCTTCCCTAAAAGATTTTTGCTTCTCAATTCTTCCAGAATACTTTCCAGAAATTTTTTGAGATACCTGTATTCGTATCTCAAATAAAGTATGCCTTCGTCTGCGCCAATCGCATAAGCAGCGACCACCATTCCTTCAAATAATAGTCGGGGCCTTTCAGTCATTATAACCCTGTCTTTAAAAGTTCCGGGTTCTCCTTCATCAGCATTACAAAATACATATCTTCGCTCTCCATGAGATTGTCTGCAAAAATCCCATTTCATTCCTGTCGGGAATCCGGCGCCTCCGCGACCACGGATATTAGATTGTTTTACTTCTTCAATTACATGTTCCGGAGTTGATTTAATGATCTTTTTTATGGCCTCTCCGAAAGTATAATCCAAGGATAATACAGGCCCTTTTTTCATTATATGATTGTTTACCACTGCCTTGATCTCCTCATGGCTATTGTTACCATCTCCGTAACTGGCCTGAAACATATCCTCAACGTTAATTCCTGCACGGATATTACTGACTATTTCCTTTACCCTAAATCGAGTTAACCTTGTGAATACTTTTCCATTGATAATTGCTGTCGGCTCCTGATCGCTCATGCCAATGCATGAAGTATCAAAAAGTCCGATCAATCCATCAGGTGTTACCTCGCCAATTTTGCATCCTGCTTCTTTTTCAAAGGCTTTGGCAACTTCCTTTCTGCCGGCCATATGAGCCACAACACAATTATTGAGATAAACCGTATATTTCCCCCTTGAGGTTGTAGAAAAAAAGTGATAAAAAGAAATCGTCTGTTCGAGATCTACGCTTGATATATCTAATGTATCAGCGATTTGTTCTGCTGCACTTTCGTGTATGAAACCAAAGGCATCTTGCGTGTCTATTAAGATGTCCATCAACCGGGTCTTATCCGTACTATACTTTTTGATGATGGCATCAATTGTTTTGTTCATAACATTGATTGTAGGTTTAAAACTAAAAGAGTTTATTTTTTTAGAAAAAATTTATCCACTTAAAAATAAGGGATATGTTTATACGAGATGGCAACAAAATTTCTTCCATAATAAATCCTTAAATAGGGGATATTTTAAGAAAATAATTGAATGAGGTCTGACTTTATTTGTTAGAATAAAAATTACTGAAATATTACATTCTCGCACCGCAATATTTGCAGAAAGCGGCATCCACATCATGTCCTTCGGCGCTGCACGAGGGGCATGCCTGCGTACTGATTTTTTTATTTCTGGCCATATGAATATGTGATGTCACAATTCCGGTTGGAACGGCGATAATGCCATAGCCCAGAATCATGATGAATGAAGCCAGGGTTTGACCGAGCACGGTGTGTGGTGCGATATCACCATAACCCACAGTAGTCATGGTAACAATCGCCCAATAGATGCTTCGTGGGATGCTATCAAAACCATTTTCCCCTCCTTCAATGATGTACATGATTGTCCCAACAATCATGGTAAGGCATACAACACCAATTAGAAACACCGTGATTTTTGGCATACTGGCCCGAAGTGCAAAAAATAATTTATTGGCCTCGCTCAGAAACCGTACTAATTTTAATACTCTGAAAATCCTTAGCAAACGCATAATTCGCAATACGACCAGGGCCTGAGTGCCGACAAACAAAAGGCTCAGATAGGTAGGAATGATGGCAAGCAGATCAATAATTCCATAAAAGCTTTTAATATAAAATACCGGTTTTTTAAGGGCAATGATCCGGGCAAGATATTCTATGGTAAAAAGGATGGTAAATAGCCATTCCAGCACTTTGAAAAGTTTCCCATATTTCATGTTCAGGCTATACACACTTTCAAGCATCACAACGATTACACTTACGAGAATTGCCCCAATTAACAAGAGATCAAAAAATTTTCCCCAAAAGGTGTCGGCCTCAAAAATTAATTCGTGTAACTTATGTCGCTTAGCATCATTTAAAAAAGTCATTACTTCATCTTTATTTTAAAACATCAGCTATATTCACGGTGAAAATACCACATTTTTAGGGTTCGCATTCTACTGATCGCCAAAAACTATGAATCAAAGTTTAAAACCTTTGCTATGGTAGTATATTATTATATTTTTGTTTTCAAACAATAAGATAAATGAGTGTATTAGTCAATAAAGATTCAAAAATTTTAATCCAGGGCTTTACGGGTTCGGAAGGCACTTTTCATGCCCAACAAATGATCGATTATGGCACCAATGTTGTGGGTGGAGTGACACCCGGAAAAGGAGGACAACTTCATTTGGATAAGCCTGTATTTAATTCTGTAAGTGAGGCTGTTGAAAAAACAGGGGCAGATGTGAGTGTTATTTTTGTGCCCCCATCATTTGCTGCAGACGCCATATTGGAAGCTGTAGATGCCGGAATTAAAGTGGTGATCACCATTACGGAAGGCATTCCTGTTCGTGATATGATGCTGGTGAAAAACCTTCTTAAACACAAAGATGTAACCCTGGTTGGTCCAAACTGTCCGGGGGTTATTACTCCCGGCGAAGCCAAAGTGGGAATTATGCCCGGGTTCATTCATAAGAAAGGCACTATAGGTATTGTTTCCAGATCCGGGACACTCACCTATGAAGCTGTTGATCAAATTACCAAGGCAGGCCTGGGTCAATCTACCTGTATTGGTATTGGTGGAGATCCTATTATCGGAACAACAACATTGGATGCTGTAAAATTATTGATGGAAGATCCGGAAACGGAGGGCATCATCATGATAGGTGAAATTGGTGGAAGCATGGAATCGGATGCGGCTCATTGGATTGAAGAAAATGGAACCAAGCCAGTTGTAGGATTCGTCGCTGGACAAACTGCACCTCCGGGAAGAAGAATGGGGCATGCGGGAGCAATTATCGGTGGCGCTGATGATACTGCGGCAGCTAAAATGAAGATTATGAAAGCATGTGGCATTCATGTTGTGGAGTCTCCGGCAGATTTAGGATCGAGGATGGCAGAAGTACTTTTGGGATAGATAATAAACCACGAATTTCACCAATGGGCACGAATAACATTTGTGTCCTTTTGTTCTTAAATAAAAGTTAATCCAAAAAGGCCATCAGGTCTTGACACACATTTCCTCAAATCATATTGAATAAGATTCCTCAAAAGGGGGTACCTCTGAGGTAGGTGGGGGTACCTCCGAGGTGGGTGGGGGTACCTCAAACATACGATTTCCCATCTTTAACATTCAAAAAGGGATGTTTAACATACGAAATTGCATGTCTAACATCCCAAAGAGGATCTTTTAGGTGCAATCAAGTATGTTTTTGTTAGGTAGTGCCTGAGCGGAAACTGTCGATTTTTATGGAATGAATTATTTTGGTTGAGATTTTTCTTTTTTGAAATGAGTTAATACTTATGTATCAACGACCTGCCTACCGCAGGCAGTGTTGAAAAAGGTAAAAATATCGCCAAAAGTGCCGAACGCATTCGGGATATTTTTGAAGAGTTTCCATTCAGACACTAAATATGGAACAAGGAAACCAGGACTTCGGCGTTCAGGCTCATCATTAGCGTGTAGAAATAAAAAGATATTATAATGGGCACCTCTAATAACTCAATTTTGTTTCCCAACTTGGGCTTTTTTCCAGCTACTGCGTTACCAAAATACTCATTTAGCGATGCTAAATTCCGTTTTTGGCGCCTTGTATCTGAAAAAAATACCTGTGTTGGCATTCCAAAAGGAATTAATAGAGGTGCCCTAATGTAAATGCATAAAAAAAAGGCAAGCTCAGGCTTGCCTTTTTTTTATGCATTGTTTTTTAATGATTACTTCGCATAAGCCACAGATCTCATTTCGCGAATTACCGTTACTTTTATCTGCCCCGGGTATTGCATGTCCTTTTCTATTTTTTGAGAAATATCAAATGAAAGCTGCGAGGCTACCGTATCCGTAACGGTATCAGAATCTACTATTACACGTAATTCGCGGCCAGCCTGAATGGCAAAGCATTTATTCACCCCATCAAAATCCATTGCCAGCGCTTCTAGATCTTTGAGACGTTTCATGTAGCTTTCCATGATCTCTCTTCTTGCCCCGGGTCTTGCTCCGGAAATAGCATCACATGCCTGAATAATTGGAGAAATAATGGAGGTCATTTCGATTTCGTCATGGTGGGCTCCGATGGCATTGCAAACCTCCTTATTCTCTTTATACTTTTTTGCCAAATCCATGCCTAACAAAGCATGAGGCACTTCAGGTTCCTCATACCAAACTTTTCCAATATCGTGAAGCAATCCAGCGCGTTTAGCAAGTTTGGCATTTAATCCTAGCTCTGCAGCCATTGTCGCACACAGTTTGGCAACTTCTCTGGAATGCTGTAGCAAATTCTGTCCATACGAAGAACGGAACCTCATGCGCCCGATTAATTTGATAAGCTCTGGATGCAATCCGTGAATCCCCAGGTCAATGATCGTTTTTTCTCCGATTTCAATGATCTCTTCATCAATGTTCTTTTTGGTTTTTTCGACCACCTCTTCAATTCGGGCGGGGTGAATACGTCCGTCCGTAACAAGCCGGTGAAGCGAAAGTCTGGCGATTTCCCTTCTGACCGGATCAAAACCGGAAATAATGATTGCTTCAGGAGTGTCATCTACAATGATCTCTATGCCCGTGGCAGCTTCCAGGGCTCTGATATTTCTTCCTTCCCTGCCGATGATCTTTCCTTTTATATCGTCACTTTCAATATTGAAGATGGATACACAGTTTTCGATTGCATTTTCGGTGGCGGTACGCTGGATGGTTTCAATCACCACCTTCTTGGCTTGCTTCGTGGCTGTCATCTTTGCCTCTTCCATAATCTCTTTGATATAAGAAGACGCCTTGGTTTTAGCTTCATCTTTCAGCGCCTCTACCAGTTGATTTTCCGCTTCTTCTGCAGAAAGGTTTGCAATCTTTTCAAGTGCATTTACCTGCTCTTGCTTTATTTTATCTAAATCAGATTTTCGCTTATTCAAGATTTCCACCTGGGCAGTGAGATTTTCCTGCATGCTATCCAATTCAGCATCTTTGCGTTTATTTTGCTCAATCTGTTTTGAAAGATGTTGTTCCTTTTGCCTCAGTCGATTTTCATTGCTGATGACTTGGCTCTTCTTACGGTTTACTTCATCTTCAAATTCAGTTTTTAACTTAAGGATTTGTTCCTTTGCTTCAATTAGTTTATCCTTTTTTATTGTTTCAGCCTGCAATTCTGCTTCTTTTAAAAGGATTTCCTCCTGTTCTTGTATTTTTTGCGCTTCTGAAGAAAATACTTTTTTCAAAAGAATTCTTCCAATAATTACTCCTGCTATCAGTCCACCTAGGGCTCCAACCAGTAAAGTTATGGTATCCATACTTATCTATTTATAAATTAATAAAGGTGGGCCTCTGAAGCGTGTAAGTATAAATTAATTCGACTGAGGAGCAGGATTACCCTGTTACTTCAGATAGGAGTCTGCTTAAGTAATTTATTTTATCTACCGCAGTTTCACCGCTACTTGTGGAACTGGCTTCAGCTTGAATTTTTTCGTAGAGACTATCAAAAGCCACCATGGCCAATAAGTCTTGTTTATCGTCTATTCCAAACTGATCTCTGTAAAGTTTTATTTTTTCATTTATTTTTTTACCGGCAAGCCTAATTCTCTCTTCATCCTCTGCATCAACTTTCATCGGGTACTCTCTATCCGCTATTTTTATTTTTATTGAAAGTTCTTCCATTCGCGATAAGATATCTCTTTTACTTACTCAATTGATTGATACAATTATCAATTTCCTTGATGTAGTCGTCGATTTTAATTTTAACTTCTGTAGCCTCAGAATCTCCCACAGAAATACTATCTACAATAGTACTAATTTTAATCTTATTTTGAAAGTTCTGAATTTGCTGTTCTTTAGAGTTGAGCAGGTTTTTCAATTCCTCATTCTTATTCCTTAAATCATGATTGCTTTTCTGCTCTTGCGAATATTGAGCCATTAACATCCTGATTTTTCTTTCAAGAGATTGAAGTTCATTGTTAAGCCGGTCTCTTTTCATACTTATTGTCTAATAACAGCGCCCAGATCCAATTCAAATTTTTTCATCAACCGATTCATAATTCTATCGATTACTTTATCGGTCAGAGTTTTATTTTTGTCCTGCAATATAAAACTTAATGCATAAGCTTTTTTATCATTTTCTATCTTTTCTCCTACATAGCGGTCAAAAACATTAATGTCCTTGAGAATGCCTGAAAATTCCTTTTGGTTTGTTATTTCTTTGATTTGCTCAAACGTAACCGATTTGTCTAAAACTAAGGACAAATCACGCCTTACCTCTGGAAATTTCGATATTTCTTCTACATTAAATTCAGTATCAACAATAGAAAGTAAGCGTTCCAAATCGACTTCAGCATAGTACACATCCTGATCTATCGATAACAGTTTTGTGATGCTTTTATTTAAAAGTCCGATTTTTGCTATGTGATGATTTTTTAATTCAACAGTCAACCCATAATTGAACATTTCTTCATTCAAAAATTCTGACTTGTAATTTAGGTTTGTAAATTTCTCGATCAGCTTTATTACCATGGCAGACAAATCATGAAACTCAACTGGTTTAGTTTTTGCTATCCAGGATTCCGGATTACTTTGACCTGTAACCCATAGGCTCAAATAACTCTTTTCTTCATATTTTCTTTCCGCTGGATTTTTATAAACAGTACCAAATTCAAATAGCTTCAAATTGTTTTGTTTCCTGTTTACATTATGTGCTACCACTTCCAGCCCTGAGAATACTATGCTTTGTCGCAATACACCCAATTCCTCACTCAGTTTATTGAGTATCGTTACATTTTCATTTTCATCTATAAATGAAGTTTTTTCAGCATAGGTCGGCTTGGTCAGTGAGTTTGTGCTTATCTCAAAAAAGCCATTAGATATCAACAAATCTGAAGCCTTAAGCTGTGTGGATTCCGGTGTTACTTTTGGAAAATAAGCCAGGAAATCACTAGAAATGGCATCTTTTAGTTCGATATTATCATATCCATAAATTCTGAGAATTTCTTCAATAACATCCGCTTCCCTGGTCACATCCACCCGGTATGGCGGAACTACCGCAACAAATCCAACTTCACTTTCATCCTGTATTTCAATATCAAGATTTTTGAGTATAGTGAAAATAGTTTCTTTGGAAAGTGATTTCCCAATCAGTCTGTCAATATTTTTATATTTCATTTGAACCTTGAATGGCTCAATTATTACTGGATATTCATCAATGATTTCGGATGAGATCTCGCCTCCTGCCAATTCTTTGATGAGTATTGCCGCTCTCTTCAGTGCATATACAGTATTTAGGGGATCGGTTCCGCGTTCAAACCTGAAGGCTGAATCCGTCTTTAGTCCATGAAGCAGGCTCGTTTTTCGAACGTAATCTGGCGAGAAATAGGCGCTTTCCAGGAAAATATTTTTTGTATTTTCACTTACTCCACTTTCGATGCCTCCAAAAACTCCCGCAATGCACATACCTCCTTTGTCATCACAAATCATTAAGTCGCTGGTATGAAGTTTTTGTTCTTTTTCATCCAGTGTGATGAACTTCGTGCCTTGAGCCAGGGTCTTTACAATTATTTTGTTCCCATTGATTTTATCTGCATCAAATCCATGCAAGGGCTGCCCCAACTCATGAAGGATGAAATTAGTAACATCTACCACATTATTAATTGGTGTTTGACCAATGGATAATAGCCTGTTTTTTAGCCAATCCGGTGATTCTTTAATGGTAACATTCGAAATGGAAACTCCGGAATATCTTGGGCAGCCGACAGCATCTTCAACGCTAACCCGTATTTTTGATGTGGCATTGTCGACTTTGAAATTAGAAACGTCAGGCCAGGAAACTTCCCGCTCCAATGCAGCTTTGATGTCTCTTGCAGCACCTATGTGCGAGGTGCCATCTGCGCGGTTAGGTGTCAGGCCAATTTCTAAAACGACATCATCTTCAATGTTGAAATACGCGCTTGCCTCTGTTCCGTTTGGCAGGTCTGTATCCAAAACCATAATTCCATCATGGTTATCTCCAAGGCCAAGCTCATCTTCGGCGCAGATCATGCCCATAGAAACTTCGCCCCGGATTTTTGTTTTTTTAATTTTAAATCCGTCATTCCCATTCGGGAAAAGTGTAGCGCCCACTTTGGCAACCACTACCTTTTGCCCTTTTGCAACATTTGGCGCGCCGCAAACGATAGGTGAAGGTTCTTCTTTTCCTATATCCACAATGGTTACGCTGAGTTTATCTGCATTTGGATGTTTCGAACACTCCAACACTTCACCAATCACAAGGCCTTTTAGTCCTCCTTTTATTGTTTCAACGGTTTCAATACCTTCTACTTCAAGGCCTGTCATGGTGAGAATGTGTGCGATTTCGTCAGGAGTTTCTGTTATTTCTATATACTCTTTAAGCCAATTAAGGGAAATTTTCATTTTCCGGTTTTTTCAATTAATAAAATATAATGACACCTAAAAAGCTTCATGTAAATCAAAAACTGGATTATGAAAATACTTTATGCAGGTTTCAAGTAGAGGCACATACCTCTAAAATTGTCCGCAAAAATAGCACATACTTTTATCGAACAGAAGATTAATGTGCAAAATCAGGAATTTTTTCTCCTGCCAGAATAGCTACCCGCAAATTGTTTTCTTGAGGAGGGATCGGACAACGGTACTTGTGATTGTAAGCGCAATATGGATTGTAGGCAATATTGAAGTCAATTTCCAGTGTTCCGCCATCAATTAATTCTGGTTCAACGTAACGACCACCTCCATAGCTTTGTTCAGCGCTGGTTTCATCATAGAATGGGATAAACAGATAATCCGCATCCTCTTTCAAAGGCGCATACACAGTTACATTGAGTTCTTTTCCCTCAAGATGAAAGTGCGCATTTCCAAAAACAAGGTATTCTCTTTGAGTGCCATCCGTAATGGCGATTTTTATTTTTTGTTCGCGCGGATTTTTATGTAGCTCTGCCTTCACTTTGTACTTTTCTGCTACCGGAAAATAATTTAAGGCAGTAAATATTTCCTGTTGTTCTTCTGTAAGTGGGGTGTCTTCAGAAGTTTTAAACTCTTGATCCTTTTCTGTTCGTTGCGCTTCTATTTCCTCAATATACCCTTCGGTATGTTGGCTCGTGCCTTGAAAAGTGTAAATGGTGATGATCACCAATCCTACAACGGCTCCTAATAGTAAAAGCTTCCTGTTCATGATTATTTCATTATCCAACGCTAAATTATTAAAAGTATTGATAATATGATATAAAAAAAACGCATGCCAATTTAGCTTATAAATAAACAAGCCACAGGAAGTAGCCTCTCCAATCCATACTGCAGTATTATTACTAAAATAAATGGTTCTACCCTGAATTTAATGGAAGATCATAAATAATGTCAGAAGTCGGAAGACCGGAGACCGAAGCTAAAATGAGTAAAAAGTCCAAAGCTGGTTTACGAAACATTAATAGTTGTTT
>SDBV01001301.1_pt1 | contig 37743 bp, 37 predicted proteins | sample 2277081 | NCBI WGS metagenome assembly SDBV01 (sample SAMN10402039, study PRJNA504765) | marine sediment metagenome | isolation source: marine sediment core GS10_PC15, 223 cmbsf | place: Arctic Ocean: Southern Knipovich Ridge | collected 2010 | reverse complement strand
ATAACAGGCTTATCGGGCCCAAGAGTCCATATCGACGGCCCGGTTTGGCACCTCGATGTCGGCTCGTCGCATCCTGGGGCTGAAGAAGGTCCCAAGGGTTGGGCTGTTCGCCCATTAAAGCGGCACGCGAGCTGGGTTCAGAACGTCGTGAGACAGTAAATGACCTTGCTGTCTTAAAATCTGGCTATATGCTGGAAACTCCGTCTTCTAGTCACTTGTAACAGATTTGTTACAAAAGATGACGAAGGAGTGAAGAATCTGGCGCTACTTTTCTTATGTGAAAAGTGAAAATGCGACCAGTGCGGACAATCAGCAGGAAAGGCTAGGTTGGTATATCGCAGGTTACGTGGATGGTGAAGGTAGCTTCCATGTAGCGATGCAGAAAAACAGCTCATGCAGAGTTGGTTTTCAGTTAGTTCCTGAGTTTCATGTAAGCCAGTCAGGCGAGCGTGCAGCTTTTCTGGAAACGATCAGAGAAACACTTGCATGTGGGTACATCAAAGACAACCATGTGCGTAATCCACGAGATTCAAGTCTTGTCTACGTTGTAAAAAGTAGGAAGGATCTTGTATCAAAGGTATTGCCCTTTTTTAATCAATACCAACTGCTTTCTTCTAAGCAGCGTGAATTTGAAGTGTTTGCGCAGATCGTTATAGAAATGGAGAATGGAAAACACCTCCAAGAAACTGGATTTGTGGAACTAGCAAAGCTTGCACTAAGTATGAACGGTGCGGGTAGATACAGGAAGCAGCCATGGGCTGATCGATTAACCAATCTAGAATCCTCAGAGACTATACGCCAGACACTCCAGATGAGGGACGAATAGTCCGTCATCTCGGTTGAAGATATAGTCCGAGCTGCATGGCGACATGCAGAGTCAGGCAGAAATGACCTGGCCACATCGCAGATTTCAAGGCGATGGAGTAACAATACTGTCGGTCCCTATCTGCCGTAGGCGTTGGAGAATTGAGGGGAGTCATCTCTAGTACGAGAGGACCGAGATGAACGGACCTATGGTGTATCTGTTGTCCTGCCAAGGGCATTGCAGGTTAGCTACGTCCGGAAGGGATAACCGCTGAAAGCATCTAAGCGGGAAGCCCACCCCGAGATGAGTTCTCCCATCCCCTTGAGGGAGTAAGGCTCCTGGTAGACCACCAGGTTGATAGGCCGGATGTGTAAGTACAGCAATGTATTCAGCATACCGGTACTAATTGGCCGAGGGCTTGACGGATTATTTTGATTTTCGATATAGCGCCAGCTGTGTAGTTTTGAAGGCCTGCCTGGGAGCCGGTCTCGAAACATTTCGGTGGCAATTGCGAGGGTGTCACACCTCTTCCCATTCCGAACAGAGAAGTTAAGCCCCTCAGCGCCGATGGTACTTGGTGGGAGACTGCCTGGGAGAGTAGGTCGTCGCCGTTTTTTATTAAAGAGCCGCTTGATATAAGCGGCTCTTTTTCATGCTGTAACCGGTGCCATCCCCTTTGGGATGGGACGTTAGGATTCCTCGATTGTTACCTATGCCTCCACGTGCTCTTTGTCTTTGCTCGCAGAAGCAGCAATTTTCTCGGCAATATGTGTAGGTACTGGCTCGTATCTAGACAACTCCATCGTGTAGTCACCTCTGCCTGCGGTAAGAGAACGTAGATCTGGTGCGTATTGAAGCAACTCTGACATCGGTACCTCTGCCTTAATCTCTGATGTCGAGCCCTTTGGCTCCATGCCTAGCGGCTTGCCACGCCTACCGCTGAGATCGCCGATTACGTCTCCAACTGAATCTTCTGGCACGATTGCCGTTACGGTCATAATCGGCTCGAGGAGCACAGGAGACGCTTCACTCATTGCCTTCTTGAATGCCATGGAGCCGGCTATTTTGAAAGCCATCTCGGATGAGTCGACGGCGTGATGGGAGCCGTCGTACAGACGAACTCGGACCCCTTTAACAGGATATCCTGCTACGTCACCCTGTTCCATAGCTTCAATAATCCCCTTTTCCACGGCGGGGATGTAGCTTGTTGGAATAACGCCACCTTTAATTGCGTTTATAAACTCGAAATCCTCGCCCTCCTCCAATGGCTCGATCTCGATGAAGCAGTCTCCGAACTGACCGCGACCTCCGGTCTGCTTCTTGTAGCGACCCTGAGCCTTTGACTCTGTGGTTATCGTCTCCTGGTACGGCACGCGTGGTGGTTTCAGATTTACCTCTGCTCCGAAACGTCGCTGCATACGGTCGACTATTACCTCGACGTGCATCTGGGAAAGTCCAGCGAGTATCTGTTCACCGGTCTGAGGGTCACGGTGCACATCCAACGTTGGATCCTCCTCAGTGAAACGTCTGAGCGCGGTGAACGCCTTCTCCTCATCACCCTTTGCTTTAGGCTCAATAGCAAAGGCCATAACAGGTGCAGGCAGATCGACTATCGGAAACTTTAGAACCTGACTGCTAGTGCTTAAGACGTCACCGGCCTTTGTCTGCTTCAGCCTCGGAAGTGCACCGATGTCTCCAGGGCCGAGCTCAGTAGCGTGTTCAATCTCTTTCCCCTGCAGTACCAGCAGTTGACCTACGCGCTCCTTAGCGTGCTCGCTGACGTTCGTAATATGCGAGTCGCTCTGCATTGTGCCGGAGTAGATTCGAAAAATATTCAGACGGCCGGCAAAGGGGTCTGCTCGCGTCTTGAATACATAGGCCACAAGGTCTTCGTCTGCGTCAGGCGATAGTTCGACCGCCTCACCACCTTCATCTTCGACGATCGTCGTTCCCCTGTGTTCAGGTGATGGCAGATCTTCTACGATCGAATCAAGTAGCCGATCGCTACCCAGGTTCATGGTCGCGACACCGCATACAACAGGGAATATGCTGCCCTCGGTAACCCCCTTGTTAAGTGCCTCAACTATCTCCTTGTGCGAGATCTCCTCATCCTCGAGATAGCGCTCCATGAGATCGTCGTCGTTTTCGGCTACGGAGTCCATCAACTGTTCTCGATACTTTTGAGCATTTTCACGGAGATCGTCAGGTATATCTATGGGAGTGGCGTTCGCTCTTTCTCCGCTCTTGTACTCGAATCCCTTCATGTCGATTAGATCGATCACTCCACAAATCTCGTGCTCAGACCCAATCGGGATCTCGGTAGGCACGACAGCGTTGCCGAACGATTCTCTAAGCGAATCCAAAGTGCGGTAGAAGTCGGCACGCTCTCTATCCAGCATGTTGATGAAGATGAGACGCGGTAGGCCCAAATCCTTACATCTCTGCCAAAGCCTTTCGGTGTTTACCTCCACGCCCATAACCGCATTTACTACGAGGATCGCGGCATCGCAGACCTGCAGTGAGCCTAAGACGTCTGCTACAAAACTTAGATCCCCCGGGGTGTCCATCAGGTTGATCTTGGTGTCTTTCCACTCAAATGAGGCCAGGCTGGCCTGTATAGACATTTCGCGCGCCTTTTCATCCTCCTCGGCATCAGACGCAGTGGAGCCATCCGAGATCTTGCCAAGTCTATTGATCGTGTTAGATTCAAACAGCAGCGCCTCGTTCAAAGAAGTTTTACCGCTGCCGCGGTGTCCGATTAGCGTGACGTTTCTGATGGCCTTAGCAGCCTTGTGAGCCATGGCTTAACCCTTCGTCGCTGATAGACCATTAGATTATCGTGACCAAGGGGCTAACGTCACGTTATGTGTAACTTTAAGGCATCACGTAGGTCGCCCAGCGACTGAAGATAGTACGTCTTGGAACCGTGGCTCGACGCTAAAGAAGCCTACAACTTTAAAAGGAGCTCCCTTTTCACTCTGCGCTTGTTAGATCTTTTCTTTGTACGTTTGACCTTCAGGGTCTTACTTTTGGTGCGATATCAACACAGCCCCAGTTACGCTTACGAGAAGAAGGTCTGATAATCGAGCTATCACTTGGCCCAGCGCAGCTCCCATTTGGACTTTCTTTGCACGCAGACGGCTGGTTGTACTCACCCAACGTCGCGAACTCGACGGCCAGGTCAACCCCGTCAAGCAACGCATCTTTTGCTCTATTTATACGTGTAGCGAACATATGTTCGTAATTTAGATCTAGCTCCGGACGGAAAAACTGCATATGGCCATGTAATGTGCTCATTAGAGCAGATTTGGGCAATATTTTGCTTAACAGTCGTATGCTTGTTAAGTAAGAACTGAGTAATAAAGTAGTGAATAGGGCGTCATTACCTACGATGAAGTCGATTAACAGACACAGAGCGTACGTTGCGGGAGTCGCCGCGGCTGTATGGTCGCTGTTGGTTCCTGCTGTCGGATCTGCGCTCACTGGTGAGGAGTGCAACGAAAAGTTCACAGTAGGCAGCGATCAGTGGCGACAGTGCATAAGCGATGCAGCAAGCGAAGGCGCAAAGATTCCGATAGACAACGTAATATGGATTATCCCGATCGTTATTACTGTGGCGATTATCTTGTTCTACACCGTCTTCTACACGCGAGTAGTCAAGAAGGCACGACAGACGTGGAAAGAGCAATCGCAAGAACCGTCCCAAAAGCACAAGTACGATCTCAAGTCGGGGGAATTAAAAAAAGTCGTTACGTTGAAAGAGTCTTCTAAAGGTCAAACTGTTGACAAAGGCGACATCAAGGGATCGGTGGAGGTAGATGTCGACGGATACGCTAGGCAAGGCACCGACTCTGAACGAAAGGGAGGCAGGAGGATCCCCTTCGTTACCGCGATGATCTTTCTTATATCTCTGTCACCACTGGCGGTAGGTATTGCGCTGATCTTAGACGGAAACAACGTAGGAATCTATGTGATACCAGCTTCCGTGCTCATCTATTTCGTTCTGTCTGGGATCAGATCGGTAGCCAGCGGAAGGCTTGCTAAACGTCGCGGGAGTGAAGAGTATTCATATATCGATCAACAGCATTCCCGCTGATCATTAGCGCCGAACCAAGGCGTAAGTTAGACGGTCGGTCCCAAAGACTCCCAGATATCGATCTTCGTAACGACCCTCTCAATCACTTCATCGGTGAACTGAGTTGTAGTGGTGCTCCCACCGAGGTCCGGCGTTCTTATATCCGCTGCTGTTGCCTCGAGCGTTGATTCGTAGATTGCGCGGGAAGCAAGCTCCGCACCCTCGACCTCTTTATCGGCTGCGTAGTTTAAAAGGGCTGCTCCGGCAAGGATCATCGCCATAGGGTTTGCAATATCTTTGCCCTTGAGTGCCGGTGCTGTGCCGTGGGGCGCCTCTGCTTGTACGACGGTTGGCCTGAACTGTTCGTCAAATGCAAAAAGCAGTGACTCGGCCCCGGCGATCGATCCGAACATAGGCATGACGAGGTCAGAGAGGCAGTCGCCGTCTCGATTTAGAGCAGGTATCACCAGCGGCGAGTCGACGCCCGAGACCAGGCCTGCGTATGTCGCGTCGATCAACATCGGTGCGTAAGGGACGTCGTTGTAGCGACCTGCAGCTGCGTCGAGCTCTTCTTTGAACATGCCCTCATATACAGGGCTTACCGTGTATTTTGGGCCACCGAAAACACGACCATTTATCTTTCTAGCGGTTTGGAAGCTGAACTCTGAAACAGTTCTGCATGTGGACCTGAAGATATGCTCAGTTCTGTACGCGATCTCGTCCCCGTCTATTTCCTCACGCCTCTCCTCGGCTCCGTACGCGTCGTCAACCGCCATGCGTACTACGGCGATCGGGTTGTGGATGCCTGCCACAGTACGGACCCCGGGTAACCGTCGCCCGGTGCGAAGGATCACTTTTCCGCCGACCATCTCTCGCAAGATGCGATTTGGGCTACCCACATCCTCAGGGTCCTCGGGCGTGATCGTCGCAGCCTTGAGGGCGAACCCGGCGCCGATCATCGCCTCAGCTGCCTCGCCAAGCACTTTGTTGTCTGTTCTTCGACGATTATCAAGCGAAAGATTGTGACGTTCAAACTCGGTATCGACCTTCGTGACCTCTGGTTCGAGAACACGCAGTGCCTGCTCAAGAAGCTCTTGGCCTGTTTCGTCACCTTCTAATACGACGATCTTAAGCTCTGGCATGGATCTCTATCGATTTCTTATTTAAAATTAAGAATCAACCGGTTGACCAATTTAGGTTTTTCGTACTGAGGGGTGTGACCAGCGTCGTCGATGTACCGAGTCTTTGAATTAGGAACATTCGACCTGAATTTTTTTAGAGCCGCCGGATCGACGATTTGATCCTCACGCCCGAAGATAACCAGAAGTGGCTTCCCAGTCTTTTTAAGCCGCTCTGACAAGCCTCTCTCGTTCAGGTACTTGCCGGCTTCATCCTTCGAGTCCTTGACGGCGCTGTAGTTGAGATCTAAGTAGTCCTCAACGAATTGGTCGGGAATTTTGTCGTAATCCGGTGCAAAGGCCGATTTCAGACCGTTCTTTACAACTGGCTTTGTTGCGATCGCATGCAGACCGTGACCTAGAACTGGGACGAAGATCAGTCTTCCAAGGAACGGGAGCTTGGCATCTTCATCGTCCGCCGGAGTCCCAATGATCGTGATCCGATCGACAAGTTTTGGATTCTGCTCGGCAAGCGCCGTCGCCACAGTCCCGCCCATTGAGTGACCAACAACGTAAGCGTTAGAGACTCCCTTCTCGTTGAGCGCAGAGGCCACCAGTTCGGCCTGGTTCTTCATCGAGTATCCGGACGTCGGTTTCTCTGATCCTCCATGTCCAAGCAGATCTATGCGGATGACTCGGTGAGATCGTGCAAGCTCAGCCACATTTCTATTCCACCAGTGCATAGAGGCTGAGTAGCCGTGGATCAGAACGATCGGAGTGCCTTTGCCATCTTCCCAGACTTGCAGATCGCCTCCGGGCAAGCTAACAATCTCTCCGATATCCGCCTTCGCGGGCTTAGTGTCGCGCTCTTGAACGATCGTGGCGACCGTAAGTAAGATGACCAGTATGCCGGCAACTGCGATAAGTGCCTTGAGCCAAAGCCGTCTGCCCGACTTGGCAGGCTTTTGAACTGGTTCTGGCGTTGCGTTGTTGGACATGCTCGTTGGTACTGTAATAATTGGTTATTAAGTTTCGAAGTAGGTAGAAAGATTATGGAAAAATTCGTTATAGAGGGTGGATACCCATTAACAGGAACCGTGAGGCCGGTTGGAAACAAGAACGCGGCCCTCCCGATCCTTGCTGCATCACTGCTTACCGAAGAAGAACTTGTTATCGCAAATGTTCCAAAAATAAGTGACGTTGAGAGCATGCTTGAGCTCCTTGAGTCTCTTGGGGTGAAAGTTTCCTGGACGGGCCCGAACGAGGTCAGCTTAAAAGCAGATAACGTCAATCCGGTCGCGATCGAGGAACGTCTTGCTGATCGAATAAGGGCGTCGTTCCTAGTCGCTGGCCCGATGCTTGCAAGGTTTGGCAGCATAGAAATTCCTACACCGGGAGGTGACGTGATAGGAAGACGTCGTCTCGACTCTCACCTGCACGCATTCTCAGACTTGGGAGTCGAGGTCGAGTTCGACCGAAGCTACAAGCTGAACGCGCCAAGTGGCCTTAAGAGCTGCGAGATATTTATGGATGAAGCCAGTGTCATGGCGACAGAAAATGCTCTTATGGCAGCGGCCCTGACTCCGGGGAAGACGACTATTGGCAACGCTGCATGTGAGCCTCATGTGCAGTGCCTTGCTCGTCTGCTCACCTCGATGGGGGCAGAAGTTGAGGGGATCGGCTCTAATGTAATGACAGTAAACGGCGTAGAGAGACTTTCCGGCACTACGCACACGATATCGCCTGACCATATCGAGGTTGCAAGCTTCATGGCTCTTGCTGCGGTGACTGGCGGCGAGTTGAGAGTCAAAGATACGAACCCCGACGACCTGAAGATGATCCGGATGACGTTCGGTCAGTTGGGGCTGCGTTCGGAGATAGAGGGAAGAGACGTCGTTATACCGCCGGAACAGAGGTTGATGGTCAAAGACGACATAGGCGGTGCGATCCCAAAGATAGACGACGGGACCTGGCCACAGTTCCCGGCCGATCTCACAAGTATCGCCCTAGCACTTGCGACGCAGGCCGAAGGTACTGTGATGATTTTTGAGAAGCTCTTTGAAAACCGTCTGTTTTTTGTCGATAAGTTGATATCGATGGGTGCTCGGATTGTGCTTTGTGACCCTCACAGAGCAATCGTCAGCGGTCCGAGCCGTCTTCATGGCGGTCGCATGGAGAGCCCGGACATCAGAGCAGGGATGGCGATGCTTATTGCGGCTCTCTGCGCGCAAGGAAAGAGCGAAATTGGCAACATCGTACAGATCGACCGTGGATATGAGAGAATCGATGAGCGTCTTCGCGATCTCGGCGCAAGGATCGAGCGAGTTGCCGCCGAACGGGTTACCGTTTAATAAAAGGAGACGTACCGAAGAAAGATACTGCGCGGCCCGGTCGGTTATCGTACCGGTGAAATTGTGGGAGGTCAGATAGGAAATGAACGAATACCCAATACCCACTGGAACAAAAGACGTTCTAACTGACGAGCTGGAAGAGCTTCGAGCACTGACGGGCAAGCTACGTAAGGTATTTGCGCGATACAAGTACGAGGAGGTATCTACGCCGACGCTGGAGTACGAGAACGTCTTAACCCACGGGGACGCGCGCACTGCTGATATGAGCTATAGGGTCGTCGATGAGAACGGAAACGTCCTTGTGCTTCGGCCCGATATGACGGTTCCAATCGCCAGATTGGTTGCAACGAGATTCGCAAAACTTGAACCTCCGTTCAAGTTCTCAACGATCGGGCGTATCTATAGATCTGTGAGGCCACTACGTGGCCAGTTGAGAGAGTCACTGCAGGCGGGAATAGAGCTGATCGGCGCAGATGGTGAAGAAGCCGACGTAGAGGTTCTGTCTGTGCTTTGCGATGTTTTAAAAAACTCTGGACTGGAGGACTTCAAAATTGGCCTTGGAGATGCTCGACTGTACAGGTCGTTGCTAACGGATATGGGTGTGCCCGAGGAGAAAATTCTCCACGAATTGGAGACGAGGGACTTCGTTGGTCTCGAGCGCGAAGTAAAAGCGCTCGGTCTTGACGATGAAACAACTGAGCTGCTGATCGCTCTGCCAAAGCTCAGGGGTGGAATAGAAGTTCTGGAGAGAGCGGCTGGGGCTAAGAAGTACGAACAGTTCATGAGAGCGCTGGATTCTTTGAGACTATGTTACGAGATCCTAGAGGGGCGGGGATTCAGTGAAAGAGCGATATTTGATCTTGGTCTCGTGAGAGACCTCGGCTACTACACAGGGGTCGTTTTCGAGGTATACGATCCATCCCAAGGGCTAATGATCGGAGGCGGAGGTAGATACGACGATCTGCTTGGACGATTTGGCAGAGACCTTCCGGCTGTGGGGTTCGATATTTCGGTGGAGAGGCTGCACATGGCGACTGTGAGGCAGGGAATACAAGATGAATAGAGACAACGAGCTAAGGATCGCTGTTCCAAGGGGTGCGCTGTTTGAAGATACGGTAGATCTGCTAAACGGGTTTGGACTGAAGACTGACGAGTTCGTGTCGGATTCTCGAAAGCTCATGTTTGACGATGTGGGTAAGGTCGCGGGGACGGATGTAGAGGTAAAGGTTGTAACCATACGCCCAAGCGACGTGCCTACTTATGTTGAGTACGGAGCCGCACATATCGGTATTACCGGCAAGGACGTATTGGTAGAACAGCGCGAGCATGACTTCTATGAGTTTGTCGATCTTGGGTATGGAAAATGCAGTCTGGTCTATGCAACACCAAAAGGGTCTATGGATTCCGAGATGCACGAGAAGAGGCTGGGAGCAATGCGGGTTGCATCAAAGTACCCACGAACGACTACACGGTTTTTCGAGCAGGCGGGACGCCAGGTAGAGATAATAGAGGTGCGAGGTTCGGTTGAGATAGCGCCCGCTGCCGGGCTTGCTGAGGGAGTCGTCGACCTGACGGCAACCGGGAACACTCTAAAGGCAAACGGCCTGGTTGTGCGTGAGGAGATCGTTCAGTGCAGCGCAAGGCTTATCGCAAACGTCGTTGCGCACAAACTCAAGGGAGAGTTGATAGAGGAGATCTCACGCCAAGCGAACGAGTGGCGTGACAAGGAGGTTGTCAGTGAGCGTAGTCGAGTTTGAGATTACATCCACAGATGTGTCACACCTCCGTGACGTCTCACAGAAGATTAGAGAGCTACCGCAATCTAAGCCTGAGGTTGCAGACCGTGTTGCAGAGATAATCGAATCTGTAAAAGATGGGGGGGACTCTTCGCTCATTGAACTGATAGAACGATACGACGGAACGCGTGTCGATTCATCTTCTTTATCGGTTGGACAAGATGAGATGGTGGCTGCGCTAGAGGAGCTTGATTACGAGGTAAGACAAGCAATTGAATTGGCCGCGAAAAACGTCCGTCAGGTAGCTGAGGCAGGGATGACGAGCGGAGACGTTGATGTGGTGATAGACCAGGGCCAGAAGGTGACGAAGAGGACTGTTCCCGTTAGAAAAGCTGCAGCATATGTACCCGGTGGGCGAGCGCCATACCCGTCAACCGTCGTAATGACATGCGTGCCCGCTTCTGTTGCGGGCGTTAAGGGTATTGCGATCTGCAGTCCGGCGGATGACAGCGGACGAATTCCGGGCTCGATTCTCGCTGCTGCCGCCGTCTGCGGTGTTGATAAGGCGTATCTCATGGGTGGCGCACATGCGATTGCCGCGTTGGCAACGGGAACGGAGTCGGTTGAGCCGGTGGACGTTATCGTCGGTCCCGGCAACGCCTATGTCCAGGAAGCGAAGAGACAGCTGTTCGGTCAGGTTGGGGTGGACAGTATTGCCGGCCCTAGTGAGCTCATGGTGATTGCGGACGCAGATTGTGACGTCGACAGCGTCGCACTAGACCTTTTGGCACAGTCTGAGCACGGCTCCGATAGCCTTCTAGTGCTTGCAGGGCCAGACAGGAAGGTTCTCGACAGCGTCTTGGGGAAGATGGAAAAACTCAATGAATCGAGCCGTTCGGCAACGAATGCACCGCTTGCAGTTGTAAAGACAGATACCAATGAATCGGCTCTGAAGTTTTCAGAAGAGCTGGCGCCTGAGCATCTGGAGCTAGCCTGTTCCGACCATGAGGAGATCTCGCGTACTGTAAGTAGATCTGGATGCGTTCTTATAGGAAGAAACGGTGCAGCTGCATTTGCGGATTACGTGGCTGGGTCAAACCACGTTCTTCCAACCGGGGGTGCAGCTAGGTTCTCGAGTGCTTTGTCCCCGTCCGTATTCACACGTACGATGAGCATTGTGTCGATACCAGACGATTCAGTTGAAGGGATCGCAGATCCGGCGACAATACTGGCACGGACCGAAGGGTTTGATATCCACGCCGAATCGATGTTGAATAGGGCTAAGCAAAAGAGAGAAACATGAAGTCAAAAAAAGGCGCTGAGAGCAGGAAGGCGCAGATATCCCGCCGGACGAAAGAGACCGATATATCGGTTGAGGCAACGCTTGATGGCAGTGGGGTCTGCATTGCAAACACAGGTGTCGGGTTCCTCGATCATATGCTTGAGCTATTCGCAAAACACGGCAGCTTTGATCTCGATATAAAAGCGAAGGGCGACCTGGATACCGGCGCGCACCATACAGTTGAGGATATCGGGATCGTTCTGGGACAGGTATTTGACGACGCACTAGGTGATCGTTCTGGCATAAAAAGGTATGGAAGCGCGGAGATACCGATGGACGAAGCGGTTGCAATAACGACCATAGACGTTAGTGGACGTCCGCTTTGTTCCTTCGAGGGCGATCTTCCAGAGGTTTCTATCGCCGGCTTTGACACAGAACTTACAGAGGAGTTCTGTCGGGCTTTTGCAAACAACGCAAAGATCACCTTGCACGTAAAGGTCATAAAGGGGAAAAACGCACACCACATGGTTGAAGCGACGTTCAAAAGCTTCGCTAGGGCCCTCAACGTGGCTGTATCGATTGACCCGAACGAAAAGGGAGTGCCCAGCACAAAGGGCTATATATAGGCATCTTTTTTTATAAGGTTATGCGATGACGAAAATAGCGGTCGTTGACTATGGGATGGGAAATCTGCGATCAGTTGAAAAAGCGATTCAACGTGTCGGAGGCAGCCCGATAAGAACAAGTGAACACGATGTCATTCGCAGTGCGAAGGGCCTTGTACTGCCTGGCGTTGGCGCATTTCGCAAGGCTATGCAGAACCTGCGTGATCTGGAGCTGGACAGTCTGCTTGCTGAACAACATTCAGCAGGCGTACCGATAATGGGAATATGCCTCGGAATGCAGCTTCTTTTCGATTCGTCAAGTGAAGGAGACGGCTCATCGGGGCTGGGCTTACTTCAGGGTGGTGTCGAGAAGCTTGATACAGGCGATCTCAAGGTACCTCTGATCGGCTGGAATCCCGTAAAGTGGAAAAAAAGGTCACGACTGGTGAACGGGCTGAAGGACGGAACTCCCTTCTACTTTGTTCATTCATATGCCCCTATCGCCAAAGAACCAGAAGATGTCCTTGCAACCGCAGAATACGGAAGTGAATTTGTCTGTGCGGTTGAAAGAGGTCATCTATTCGGCTTTCAGTGCCACCCGGAGAAATCATCGGATGACGGGCTTCATGTCTTGAAAAACTTCGTTGAGATAGCTGGGGAGGTTGGCAGATAGTGGATCTGTATCCGGCCGTAGACATACGAGGTGGCAAGGCTGTGCGATTAGAGCAAGGTGACTTTGGACGCGAAAAGGTGTATGACGAAGACCCGATAGATGCTGCACTACGTTGGATCGACGCGGGAGCTGACCACCTACACATGGTGGATCTCGACGGGGCGAAGTTGGGCAGGCCAGTAAATCTTTTAAAAGTAAGTCAGGTTGTACAGCACGCACAGGAGAAAGGGGTCTTTGTTCAGGCGGGCGGCGGCCTGCGGACATTAACGGACATTGCATGGGTTTCGCACACAGGTGTGGACCGAATTCTGTTAGGGAGCGCGGCACTCTTGAATACAGACGTATTAGTGGGTGCAGTTGAGAGCCTCGGAGAAAAGGTTGCTGTATCGATAGACGCCAAGGACGGGGTGGTGATGGTCGAGGGGTGGAACAAAGAGGATGAGCGTAAAACTGAAACTGCCTTTAAAGAGATGAATGAAAGAGGAGTGAAGCACTTTGTTTTCACCTCAATAGCCCAGGACGGGACGATGGAAGGACCGAACCTTGATGAGATAGAGAGGGTCTCAACCGAGATCGATGGCAGGTTTTTATATGCCGGAGGCATCGGATCAGTCGAGCATCTAGAGAGTATCGCCGCGCTGGGCATCGAAAACCTAGACGGCGTTATAGCGGGAAGGGCACTGTATGAGGATAGATTCACGATCAAGCAAGGTCGCGACGCGTTAAATGGCGTTTGATCACTTGTAGTAGCCTCTCGATTTATGAGTGCAGTAAAACTGACCGACCACATCACATGCCTTACATTTAAAAAGTTATACCCCGTATTTGTATGGGCGATCTCATGCGAAGACGATGGCTATCTCCTTGTCGACACCGGATTCAACAATTCGGATGTCGAGTCAGAGTTGAAAAGAGCAAGCTTTCACGGAGCGCCGAAAGCGATCATTATTACCCACTGCCACCTAGACCACACCGGAAGCGTTGAGGCACTCGCAAGGAAATGGAAGGTACCGGTCGTCGCATCTGCAGTGGAGAGCCCGTTCATTGACGGAAGCCGAAAGCTTGCCCAACAGGCAAGTGGAGTGGTCCAAAGAGGGTTTTTGGGTCTAGCCGACAGGTTAAAGATGATGACCGGAGTGCCGGTTCAGGTAACAAGGCAGGTGTCAGAAGGAGATCAGATCGATGGACTTCGAGTTATAGAGATCCCGGGGCACACCCCAGGCCAGATAGCTCTAGTCCACGAAGGTGACGGAGCGGTGATCGTCGCGGACGCCTTCATTAACTACAAGAACCGCGTACGTCAAGATCCGATGCCGGGCGTCGACATAGACCGCGAGGAGGCAAAACGGTCTATTGCCAAGCTCTCGGCATTAGGTTATGAAAACCTGTTACCCAGTCACGGCAAGCCAATTTTGGGAAACGGTACGCAGAAGTTAAAAGAATTTCTTAACGACTAAATGATCACGACGTGTGAGAGGCGGTGAGCTATTCCAATAACGAAGTTACATACCAGTGGAGGTCGGATTGTAAGAGGCTCATACGGTGCTGGTAGAAAGTCATTGAGCGGAGCGTTTGGCCGATTGCCTGGGACTGATGGATCGTTTGAGAAGGTAACTGATCACATTGGACGCATCCATTTCAAGACGTTCATCCCGGTTGCGGTGTGGACAGTTGAGATTGAAGACGGTGGGTACATTCTGATCGATAGCGGATATTTCAACTGCAACGTCGAACGCGGTCTGGAGAAGGCAGGCTTCAGTGAACCACCAAAGGCCTTGGTTATTACACATTGCCACCTAGACCACACCGGGACAGCTAAACACTTAATTGATTGGTGGGATATCCCAGTCGTAGCGTCTGAGATTGAAGCTCCCTTTATTGATGGATCAAAGAGCTTGTCGGGAGCGGTTGATAGTAAGGCGCACAAAGCTTTTCTAGGCCTCTCAAGTAAGTTGAACATGATGACCGGAACGCCTGTCCAAGTAACTCGCAAGGTCAGAGAGGGGGACCAAGTTGAAGGCTTGGAAGTAGTCGATGTCAGGGGTCACAGCCCAGGTCAGATAGCACTTGTCCACGAGCAAGACCGAGCCGTGCTTGTCGCGGACACGTTTGGGAACTTCCGCAATCGAATCGGAAGGTGGCCGTTTCCCGGGATAGATGTAGACAGGGACGAGGGGATGGGCTCGATAGCGAAAGTGGCGGGGTTGGGATATGAGAAGTTTCTTCCAAGCCACGGCGTTCCGATTCTTGACCGTGGGCCTGAGCGACTAAAGACGGCATTCAATCTAAACTAGTAGGCCATGGTGCTTAAGCGAATAATCCCCTGTCTCGATGTCGACGAGGGCAGGGTTGTAAAAGGAACGAACTTCGTAGATATACGCGATGCAGGTGACCCTGTAGAGCTTGCGGAGAGGTACGACGCTGAAGGTGCGGACGAAGTCGTCTTTTTAGACATCACGGCCTCTCACGAAGACAGGGGCACGATCGTTGATCTGGCGAAGCGGGCCGCAGAGAACGTTTTTATTCCATTCACCATTGGCGGTGGTATCAGGTCGGTCGATGATGCTCAAGCTGTGCTTGACGCGGGCGCAGACAAGGTTGCTGTCAACTCCGCAGCAGTAGCCGACCCCGAACTGCTATCAAGGCTTGCTGAGACCTTTGGCTCACAGTGTGTGGTACTTGCGATCGATGCAAAGAGACGAGATACAGACGACGGATGGGACGTGTATGTGAACGGGGGTCGAGTTAAGACCGATCGTGAAGCAGTCGACTGGGCAAGAGAAGGCGTAAGTCGCGGCGCCGGTGAGATACTTCTGACGAGCATGGACCGAGATGGGACAAAAGATGGGTATGAGCTTGACCTGACCTCATCGGTAGCTGGCGAGGTCGATGTGCCGGTGATAGCTTCAGGAGGAGCGGGAACCCTTGAACACCTAAGTGAAGCTGTTGTCGATGGAAGGGCAGACGCAGTTCTATGTGCATCGATATTTCATTACGGCGAGTACACCGTACGCGAGGCGAAAGAGGCGATGGCTAGGGATGGAATACCGGTTCGCCTACCGTTACCTGACGCGGGGGATCAGACCCCAAAGGCTTGAGTAGCCGGTGATATAGAGCCTTTTACCGTCAGAGATGACCGGGTTGAAACCGCCGGTCTTGAACTTGAAGACCCGCTTTCCCGTTTTGACGTCGAGGCCATCCGTCCTGCGAGCGGGCAGATTTGCGTAATAGACAACATCTCCAACAACGGTTGCGGCACCCGAGATCCTTCCTCCGGCTGCATGAGTCCAGCGTACACCGCCGGTACGTGCGTCTAAGGCATAGAAATTGCCGTCGTAAGAGCCTATGTAGACCGATGGCTTTGTTCCAGGCACATCTGCGACTGCTGGACTGGCGTATACATAGCTTCCCGTGCCGTGTGACCAAGCGATCTGGCCATCCGACGTTGAGAAGGAGTAGACCTTACCGTCAGTATTGCCGGCATACACTCGACCGAAGCCGACTGCTGGTGAGGAGTAGAAATTTCCGCTGCGCCCCAACGATCTGCCCGCAGTGTGCGTTGACCAGACCAGCTTTCCATTCTTGGCTTTCACTGCATACATCGACCCGTTGTAGGCACCTATATATAGCTTTCCATCCGCGTATGCTGGAGCCGCTTTGAGAGCTGCACCGACCTGAAATTTCCAACGAATTGTTCCTGTGCGTGCATTTAGGGCATATAACGTGCCGGACTCTGAGCCCATGTAGACAGAATTACCGACAACTACGGGTGACGACTCGATACGGCTAGGTGCGGTCCAGGACCAGAGGGTCCGTCCACTTCGTGCGTCGAGTGCGACCACCTGTCTGGACAACATTCCAATAAAAAGCCGGCCCTCACTGTAGGCAGGTGAAGCTGCATTCAATTCCCCTACCTTCTTTTTCCAGAGAATATCCCCGTTTCCGGTGCGCAATGCCCATATCGCACCGTTGTTTCTTGCAAGATACAGGACGCCTTTGGCAAGAACCGGAGAGAACTCCAACAACACCTGGCCCGTCTTTCTCCAGATCGGCTTGAACGGTGGTTCCAGCTTCGACGGTAGATATCTTGTTCTCTCTTTCGTGTACCCGTAGAAGGGCCATATAAACTCGTCGCGTGGCTTCTTTGGCTTAGGATTCGTGTTCGGCTTAAAAACAACCTTGTTCCCTTTCTTTACATCTGACTCCGGGGCAAGAAAGACAAAGTATGCGGCTGCCGCGCCACCAGCCAACAGTGCTACCGATATTAGGCCGATGAAGATCATCCGCCTGCGTCTCCGCCCTTTTTTTGAGAACATGTACCTCAAGTTATAACCACTGACCTACGTTATTCTGCATTCATTATGTTCCCTATACACGAAAATGTTCGACAGGTTGCGGCAAGCTCATCGTTTGTTTGCATATATAGATTGACATGGGAAGTTTAAAAAAGATCCCCTCCTTGATTCTGTCGCATCCGAATACGGACTTCGATGCGTTTGCAAGCATGCTGGCTGCGCAGTTGCTTTATCCCGGCTCATATGTATGCCTGCACGCTGGCCCTAATCGTAATGTGAAGGAGTACTTCAACCTACACTCCGAGCAGATTCCGCATATAGATCTAGCCGATACCGACCCAGGCTCGCTGGAGCGTGTAGTTCTCATTGAGGTTGGCATATCGTCGAAACTGGGGGTCGCAAGGAGTCTAGTGGAGGATAACGCAGACGAGGTAGTTATCTTCGATCACCATCCTGGTGGGAAGAAAAGCACGGATGCTAACCAAATCCTGGGGTCCGATGGAAGTCTTGTCACGACGATGCTCAAGTTGCTGACCGAGCGTGGAATAGAGATATCTTCCATGCTTGCCACGGCGTTCGCACTTGGAATTCACGAAGATACCGGTTCCCTCACGTTCCCCTCGACCACCGAAGACGATGTTGCAGCACTTGCATTTTGTATGAAGGCAGGTGCAAACCAGCAGATGCTTGCCAGATACCTGAGGAAACCTCTGTCCGACAAGCAGAGGGAACTTATCGTGACTCTCGTTGACAACAGGAAGGTCGTCGATGTCGCAGGAATGAAGGTGATTGCATCATGGGCAAAGAGGGAAAGTTACGTCGAGGATGTGTCGGGATTGGCATCGAGAGTAGGTGATATCGTCGACTGGGACGCTCTTGTCATCTGCGTTGAGATGGAGTCGCGAACATTTGTTGTTGGACGGAGTAGAAACGAGTCGATTAATGCAGCTGATGTTTTAAGAACAGTTGGAGGAGGCGGCCATGCACAAGCGGCCTCAGCATTAGTGCGTGAGATGGGCGCTGAAGAAGTAATGAAAAAGCTGCTCAAGTCGGCCGAGGTAATTGTCAAGCCAGCTACGCACGCGAGAGAAATAATGTCGAAACCGGTTATGTCCGTTGGAAGTGATCAGACGATCAACGACACTCTGGTTGAGCTGCAACATAGGGGGCACAGCGGAGCACAGGTCGCAGAGGACGGAGTACTGGTGGGGTCTGTGATGCGTGAAGATCTTGACAGAGCGCTACGACACAATCTGGGACACGCTCCTGTAAAAGCGGTGATGTCGGCGGACCTTACCGTCGCCGGTGCAGACACGCCTGCATCTGAGATTCGACTGGCTCTTTCCTCGGGAACGACAAGTCGAGTGGTCGTTACAGATACGTCAGAAAACAGATGCCGCACTGTCTATTCCTTACCGGAGGAACAATCGCTGGGAGTTGTCACTCGAGGCGATATCTTGCGGGCACTTCACGAAGTGCCTCGACCAAGTGGACCGGAGCCAAATGCCGAGGCGAGTATGCGGTTTATCGAAAAAATGCACCTAGCTCCGTCTCTTGAGGAGGTACTCCCTGCAATCCAGGCGGCGGGCGCTACAGAAAAGGGCGTCTATCTGGTTGGAGGCGCTGTTCGTGATGTTCTGCTTGGCATGAAGTCACTCGATCTAGACATTATGGTTGAGGGCGATGCGATCGGATTCGCGAGTCGACTTGCAAAAGAACTTGCCGCTCATTCACATGCGCACACAAAGTTCCATACAGCGGCTATCAAAGGAAGGCTTGCTGATGGGTCTGACCTAAGGATCGATGTTGCATCAGCGAGGACGGAGTTTTATGAGCACCCAGGCGCTATGCCAAAGGTGCAGCGCTCAACTTTGGAGAGGGATTTAGCAAGAAGGGATTTCACCGTTAACTCGATGGCTGCGTCTCTGAAAGCAGAGGACTTGGGGTCGGTGTATGACTTTTTTGGAGGACTCAAGGACCTTGACGCTTCAACATTACGCGTTTTGCACAATCTGAGCTTCATAGAGGACCCGACGAGGTTGTTCAGAGCCTTCATCTACGAGTCGAGGCTTGGTTTCAAGATGGAACCCCGGACACTGTCGTTGGCTCGTGGATGCGTAGAGATGAAGTTGCTCGGCGACCTTGAGTCAGAGCGATTGCGTGACGAGTTAATGGAAATACTCGGTGGTGACAACTTGCAAGAGACTCTGGAGCGGATGAACGATCTTGGAGTTGATTCAAGCATGCACCCGCAGATAATCTGCGATGAACAGACGGTCGACCTGGTCAATCGCATCGATCCCTTGCTTGAGAAAACTGGACGGCGCGACGAAGTACGTCGTGACCTGATGCGTCTTGCACTGCTGGTGAGACACATGCCAGCTGAAGATATCTTTGTGTTTCTGAACAGGCTTAAATTCAATAAAAAGGAGCAAGATACGGTTGCATCAACAGCGACAGTGCCAGCGAAACTCGCCACTACCCTCTCAAAAGAGGGACTAGCTCCTTCAGAGCTCCATTCACTGCTTAAAGAACTACCCGTTGAGGCGCTGATCACTACAGAGCTGCTGGGTGACGAAGCGAAGCATATTACCGGATATCTGGGAGCGTGGTTCAAAGTAATCAGGCACGTTAGGCTTGAAATAGGAGGAGACGACCTGATCAAAGAAGGCCTACAGCAGTCACCGACGTTAGGCAGGGCACTAGACGAAACTCTCCATCTGAAAATCGACGGTTTTGTAAAGGGCCGCAAACAGGAGCTCGAGACAGCGATTAGACTTGCTCGAAGAGAGCTATCCGAAATAAACGAGTAGGCGGATGAAGATGAACGAGAACTGCATGGTTTGGGATAAGAAACCTGGTCATTATGAGGTTTGGTACGTGACGCTAACGGATCCAAAAACGGGACTGGGGTTCTGGATCAGATACACGATGGTGGCCCCGCTCAAGGGCTCTCCTACGTGCTCGCTTTGGTTTCTGGCTATGAGTCCGAACGACCCGACAAAAAATGTTGGAGAGAAGCTGTCGCTTCCAATCGAGTCACTAAAGACCTCGGAGGACCCCTTCAGTGTTCAGATAGGAAACGCCTCTCTAAGCGACTACGGTGCATCGGGTTCTATTGAAAACGATGGAAAGAAGTACTCTTGGGACCTTTCGTGGCAACCGAGGCTTCCATCGGTTTCGCACGTTCACCCATTTCTTCGGAAAGCTAAAATTGCAAAGACCATCGTAGAGCTGCCGCATGCGGACATAGACGTTGATGGCGTGATAGAGGTTGATGGCGACGTTGTCCAGGTGAAAGGGGCACGCGCAGGGCAGGCGCACCTTTGGGGATCGAAACACGCGACCAGGTGGGCGTGGACGCACTGCAATGACTTCCACAGTGGAGATCAGAGACTTCGGAACACATTCTTCGATGGCGTGAGCGTGTTCGTTCCCAGATTCGGTCGTGAGCTTGGGCCCAACACGCCCGTGCTTGCAAGAATTGGTGGCCGAGATCTGCATCTGATTGGTCCCGTGGGAGTGATGAGGAACAAGAGTGAATTTGGCCCTACTTTTTGGAAATTTGAGGCTAAGGGTCACAGGCACAAGCTTGTGGGCAACATCTCAACTAAATCGGAGGATCTTGTTGGAGTCACATACCACGACCCAGATGGTGATAAAGCGTACTGCTACAACACCGAGGTGGCAGATATGGTGCTTGAGCTATTTGACCGAAGCGGATTCAGGGGCGAGTGGCGTAAGACGGACCATCTGGAGTCCAAGGGCCGCGCCCACTTTGAATATGCACAGAGAGAGCCGGTAGAAGGTCTAGAGCTCAAAGTAGCCTGAAAGCATCTCGTGCAGAAAGCACTACCGGAGCTTGATACGCCCTTTTCATGGAGAAGATCAGATGACGTAGTCTGGATCTCGTTCAGATCGGCGGGGGTAGAGGGAGCCTTCTCGACGCGCAGCGCAGGGGTTAGTAGCGGCCGATATGCATCACTGAACCTTGGTCGTGGGACGCGCGACGATCTTGACCTGGTTCGCGCAAACCAGGAGATATTCAGAAGCGCCATTAAACGTGACAACCATGAGCTCGTAACAGTCAAGCAGGTCCATGGGAAAAATGTTGTAGACGCTCGGGCCGTCTCTCGCGAAGAGAACGGTGTCGATCTTTCAAAACGCACGGAGGCAGACGGACTGATAGCAAATGAAAGATCGTGTACTCTGCTTGTTCTTACAGCGGACTGCTTCCCAGTAGCGCTGGTGACTGACGAGACAGTGGCGATGATCCACTGTGGCTGGAGAGGGGTCGGGGCTGGAATAGTCAAAGGTGGGTTGAAAGCATGCTCACAAGTCTCTGGAAAACGCGCTGAGGACGTTAACGCTTTTATTGGACCGGGGATCGGACGCTGCTGCTACAAGGTTGGCGAAGATGTTGTCTCCGCGATCTCAAAACTTGGACACGGTGATGAAATCCTAGGAGAAGGTGCACTGGATCTTGGAGAGGTGGTACGAAGAGAGCTGATGGTGACAGGTGTATTACAGAGGAACATACACTCGGTCGATATCTGCACCAGCTGCAACGACGATTTTTTCTTTTCGCATAGAAGAGACGGAACCACAGGTAGACAGGGAGGCTCTGTCTGGCTTGCATGAACTAACCCCGGATACAGTGCGAAGGAACCTCGATCGTGTTTACGCAGATATTGAAATGGCGTGCTCAAAGAGCGGTAGAAGTCCTGATGAGATAGAGGTTCTAGCAGCCACTAAGTACGTGGGGATAGATCAGACGGGTCTCCTTTCGGATGGGGGCGTCGAACTGGTCGGAGAGAACAAGGTACAGGATCTCCTGAAGAGGAAGGAACGCTGGGGGGGTCGCTTCACATGGGATTTTATTGGGAATCTTCAGAGTCGTAAGGTGAAACTTATCTTGCCGGAGGTAAGGTTGATCCATTCAGTAAGTACGAAATCGGTCGTGTCACAGATCGAGCACTGGGCAGAAGACACATCAAACGTGCTTATTGCCGTGAACGTAGCTGGCGAAGAATCGAAGCCCGGAATAATGGTCGCCGACGTTGATCGTTTCGTTGAAAGTGCCTCACAGTGCCAGCGAATGCGCATTGTGGGGCTTATGACCATGCCTCCGCTTACCGAGTCGCCCGAGAGCAGCCGGAAGTACTTTTCAGAGCTTAGGGAGCTGGCCCAAGGCCTGAGCAGATCGTGGTCACCGAAGCACGAATTCAATGTGCTTTCGATGGGAACGTCCCAGGACTATCGTGTTGCGATTGAGGAGGGTGCGACGATCGTAAGGCTTGGATCAACTCTTGTTTGCTAGCGCATGCGGTCCTTATCCCTTAGTATGTCCAGACGAATTTGTATGCTGGATGCAGGTTTCTTAGGGTTTTATACGAATTTTTCAAGCAGGAGTGGATTAAATGGCCGGCTTTAAAGATTTTTGGCACAGATCTCTCGTTTACTTCGGCTTAGCCGAGGAAGATGAGTATGCGTATGATGACAGTGATGTAGATGAGGAGGAGTACGAGGAGCCTGAGCAAGAACTGGCGGGAAGATACAGGGATAGACCGAACGTTCGCAGGCTTGGCAGCCGTAGAAGAAGAGACGAAATCGACGAAATATTCTCAGATGAGCCCGGCAGCAAATCAAAAACAAGAGTCTTGAGGCCTACTGGGAACGGAAGGAAGAGTCGTTCAGCGAGAGTTCACCTACTTATCCCAAAGAGCTTCAACGACGCGCAGCAGATCGGTGACAAGATAAAGGAGTCCGTTCCGGTAATCATCAACCTTCAGACGGCGGACTCAGACCTATCAAAGCGTCTAATTGATTTTGCCAGCGGATTGACATATGGACTTGGGGGAGGAATGCAGCGAATCGCGGAACGAGTGTTTTTACTATCCCCAAGAAACGTGGAGGTCTCTGCAGAGGAGAAGGCGCGACTGATAGAAAAGGGGTTCTTCAATCAGTCGTAGGCACCGTAAAGGTGTCTGACAGAGCACAGTAACATTGCCGTCATGGTCATAGGCATGATAGGCGTAGGGAATATGGGAGCCGCATTTGCTCGAGGACTAGCGGAGAGCGATGATGGCCCAGACAAGATCTTACTTGCCGATGAGAGAGGCGCTTTAGCGAAGCAGCTGGCAGAAGATATAGGTGGAGAATCTGTTGACTCGAACATCGAGCTGGCAAAACGCGCCGATCTTGTTGTGTTGTGTGTAAAACCGGCACAGCTTGGACAAGCTGCATCTGACATAAACGAAGCATCGAAAGACGGTGAAGTAACGGTCGCATCAATTCTTGGGGCCACGACGATTGAGGATCTCCAAAACGAGTTTGCAGAAGGCGTACGTATTATGCGTTTGATGCCAAACATCGCGGTCGAGTCAAGAAGGGGATTTATCGCGTACTGTGCCTCGGCAACGGTCGATGACGCACTGAAGGACAGCGTCATTGACCAGATCCGTGTGCTCGGTGATACGTTTGAGGTAGAGGAAGAGTCGATAGACGCCATAACGGCAGTTGGGTCGTGCAGCCCAGCGTTCTTTTGCATGGCCGCTGAGTCGATTGCCGATGCGGGGGTTGAGCAAGGCCTAAGTCAAGAGCTTTCACGTAAGTTAGTTGCAATAGCACTTGCCGGAACTGGAGAAATGCTTCGACGAAGGGGTGACGAAGCTGGGGAGATAATGCGTGAGGTTGCATCACCTGGTGGAAGTACCGAGGTTGGAATGAAAGTATTGGTGGAGCGGCAGGTAGATAGTTCATTCAAAGAAGCGGTTGCTGCGGCAGTTGATAAATGTCAGGAAAGTAAACAATCGTGATGTCAGGCATTGCAAATCAACTGCTATTGGCAAGTGTTAGATCGAACCTCGCAGATTACTTTGACAAGTTGGTCTTGATTTACATGATCCTGGTCTTTATTAGGATCATCATCTCGTGGATCCCAAGGATTCCGTACAACAGGACGTTGCAGGCAGTCCTGCAGTTCATACACGACGTCACAGAGCCATATCTGAGAATCTTCCGACGGATACTGCCGCCTATTGGGGATAGGTTTCCTCTAGATTTGAGCCCGTTAATAGCGCTCATCGTATTAGTGATTCTGAGAGCGGTCGTACCACCTCTTATCGCCGGGGGGTAGCTCTGGATATCGAGGATGTTCTCGACTGCATATCCGAGAAAAGCGGTAGCGCAATCATTCGAGTAAGAGTAAAGGCTGGCTCAAGATATGAAAAACTGAGCGGCACAAGAGGCGGTAGATTGCTGCTCTACGTAAAGGCCCCGCCTGCAGAAGGCAAGGCAAACAAGGCTGTACGCTCACTAATAGCCGAGGCTCTCAATGTGCCAAAAAGCCGTGTGGAGATAGTACGCGGCGAAAAGAGTAGGGATAAAACGCTGCGAATCGTATCCTTATCACGATTGCAAGTAGCAGAGACCATGGGCAACCATACATGAACCAAAGATCGCTTATTTACAGCCTGGCAACGGCGTCACTGGTTGTCATTGCCGACCAACTAATAAAAGCATCAGTTAAGTCGACGGTTGATCTTGGAGAACAGATATATCTTGCACCTGGACTTGAACTAGTTCACACACGTAACAGCGGCATCGCTTTTGGGCTCCTCTCAGGAAGGGGCATGGTTATCGTCGTAGTCGGTTTAATTGCCTTAATTGGTCTCGCAATCTACCTTGCAGTGCGTAGCAGCTCAAGGATTGCGTGGATCTCTTTTGGATTACTTCTCGGCGGAGCAGTCAGCAATCTTGAAGATCGGGTTGCATATGGAGCGGTAACCGATTATATCGATCCGGTGCTATGGCCAGCGTTCAATCTCGCGGATGTGGCGATCGTCATCGGCGTTTTCGGTGTGCTGCTTGAAGCGATGCAGCAAAAAGACCCTAGATTGGGTGATGGCGATGAAGGCTAAGCGACTGACACTGGAAATAACGGTCGAAGATGATCGGGAAGGGTTGCGTGTTGACAGATTCCTTGCCGGGATTCATCAGATTGGCTCACGATCTTTTGCACAGAGCCTGATCACAGATGGCCGTGTCAAAATTGATGGGAAACTCACTCAAAAGAGCAACCGACTATCTAAAGGCAGTCAAATACAGGTCGAGCTGCCTAGGGTCGACAAAGAACTAAAAGAGATCGAGTCCGAGCATTATAAAGTCACTTTCTCTGACGAGTATATGGCTGTTATCGATAAACCTGCTGGCATGGTGGTCCATCCTGCTCCCAGTCACAAGGGCGGTGTGACGCTTACGGAGGCGATGTCTGAAAGTGTGTCAGACAGGGGAGTAGATGTTAGGCCACGGCTAGTGCATCGACTCGATAAGGATACTTCGGGCTTGCTCATCGTTGCGTGGAATCTTGAAACACAGCGACTGTTGCAGCAGATGCTAAGAAAGCGTGAGATATCTCGAAACTACTATGCGCTGGTCGAGGGAGTGCTCGACGCTCGCAGCGGTACGATCGATGCTCCAATCGGACGAGATATGACAAACAGGAGCATCATGTCGATAGATACAAGAAAGCCACGAGAAGCGCGTACTCATTTCGAAGTTGTTGAGTTTATGGAAAGTGCCACATTTACGAAGGTGCGATTGGAGACTGGCCGGACACATCAAGTACGGGCACACTTTGCGGCGATCGGTCATCCGCTAGTTGGAGACCCAACATATGGTCGAAAGCTAGGCGGGCTTCTAGAGCGACAGTTTTTGCACAGCTTCCGTCTGAGCTTCAAGCATCCTCATACAAAACAGGATATCGCTGTAGAGTCCGAGCTTCCAGAAGACCTAGAAAACGCGCTGAAGATAGCGCGATCTGGAAGTTAGAAAATGTCTCTCCTGCGGCTATAAGCCGATTGGTATTAGAATGTCGAATGAAACTGTAGTCAAACCCTCTTCTTAGGATGTGGTCCTGCCCGGTGTTGCTGTGCCGGGTCCACACACCGGGGCTAGGGATTTTTGTTAAAGAAGGAGCTAAGTATGTTGCAAGAAACGGTAAACGAGATGCTGGAGGCTGGCCTTCACTTTGGGCATCAAACCAGCAGGTGGAACCCGAACATGCGCCGCTATATATTTGCGGAGATGGGGGGAATTCACATAATTGACCTCGAGTCCGCCGCCGAGTGCATGGAGAAAGCAAAGGCCTTTTCCCGTGAACTCTCAGGAAAAGGTGGAACCTTCCTTTTTGTAGGAACAAAAAAACAGGGCTGCGACAAGGTCAAAGAGGTTGCAGAAAACGCGCAAATGCCCTACGTAAATCATAGGTGGCTGGGTGGTCTCATGACAAACTTCGAGACGCTCAAGAAGAGGATCGATCGTTTGCACGAGCTGAATGGAATCAAAGAGGACGGAAGAATGGAGCTGCTCCCGAAGAAGGAGCAGATAGTGCTGATGGCGGAGAGGGAGAAGCTGGACAAAAACCTCGGCGGCGTGCAGGACCTGCAACGACTGCCCGACGCAGTTGTCGTCGTAGATGTTGGCGTAGAGGAGATAGCCGTCAGAGAGGCGGCCCGTCTTGGGATACCGATAATCGCACTTGTTGACAGTAACTGTGACCCAAAATCGATCACACATGTGATCCCTGGGAATGACGATTCGATTCGATCGTGTGACTTCTTTCTAAATTCGATAGGCGATGAGGTCAAAACAGGCAGCTCGAAATTTCGTCGTGAGGAAGAGGCAGCGCGAGTGCAAGCTGAAGAGAAGTCCCAACGTGAAGCTGAAGAGAGAGCAAAGCGTGAGGCTGAACAAAAGGAGAGGAAGGAAGCAGACGCCAAGCAGGAGGAGGAGCGACTGGCAAAAAGAGCCGCAGAGATCGAAGCAAAGGAGGCTGTGAAAACCGAGAAGGAAAAGAGTGAAGCGTCTGATAAGGGTGGCGAAGCAAAGAAGTCCGCAACTTCTGAAGACGGGCAATCGAACGTAGATAGTGAAAGTAAGGTCGACGTGAAAACGACGGAAGAAAAGGGCGCGAAGACATCGGGTGAAGCCTCGAAGGATGATCAGGCAGAAAAGGGGGAAAAAGAGTGACGATCAGCGCAACAGATGTAAAGGCATTGAGAGATCGTACAGGCGTTGGAATGATGGATTGCAAGAACGCACTAGCAGAATCTGATGGCGATGTTGAGAAGGCGATTGAGGTTTTGAGAGTGAAGGGTCAGGCCTCTGCAGCAAAGAGAGAGGGTCGCCAGGCATCGGAGGGCACGGTGTCAAGCTACATACATGCCAACGGAAATATAGGCGTACTGTTGGAAGTGAATTGTGAGACTGACTTCGTATCTCAAAACGAGGATTTTCAGGAGTTTGCTCGGGAAGTTGCGCTACACATTGCCGCTGCAAACCCGTTGTTTGTCAGCGAAGAGGATGTAGATGAGGAATCGATAGAAGGGGAAAGCAAGATATTTGAGCAGCAGGCGGCCGACAAGCCAGAGGAGATTAGGCAAAAGATCGTTGAAGGCCGAGTTCGCAAGTGGATGGAGGGTGTGGTTTTACTAAATCAGCAGCACGTCAACCAGGAAAAGCATGAGGAAAGGACGATAGATCAGATGAGGGAGGAGATCTCATCCAAGACGGGTGAGAAGATCGTTATCAAAAGATTTGCGCGGTTTGAGATGGGCGGGGAATAGTGGCCCGTTCGGAAAAAGGTTCAAAAAAAATATTCGAAAGAGTCATGCTGAAGCTATCCGGCGAGTCTCTGATGGGAGATCGTGAGTATGGAACAGACCCGGATAGGCTGCGATCGATTGCAAAAGAGGTCAAAGGCCTGACAGATATGAGCATAGAGGTATCGATCGTCGTCGGTGGCGGTAATATCTTTAGAGGCATGCAAGCATCCGCGCATGGAATGGACAGAGCGAGCGCGGACTATGTAGGAATGCTCGCAACGGTTCTAAATGCGGTCGAACTGCAAGACGCACTGGAATATCAGGGAGCCGACACGAGGATACAGACAGCGATTCAGATGGCTGAAGTTGCGGAGCCTTACATAAGAAGGAGGGCGATCAGACACCTTAGTAAGGGCAGAGTAGTCATATTTGCTGGTGGAACCGGAAACCCCTTCTTCACGACCGATACCGCTGCAGCCTTAAGGGCACTCGAGATTCATGCGGACGCGATCATGATGGCCAAGAACAGTGTTGAAGGTGTCTATGACTCCGATCCCAGGGAGAACAAAAATGCAAAGTTTCTTCCACTCGTAACTTATCAAGAGGCTATTGAACAAGACCTGAAGGTAATGGACTCGACAGCTCTCTCGTTGTGCAAGGACAACGACCTTCCGATATATGTCTTTAATATGGACGACGCAGGCAATATCGATAGGATCGCACGTGGAGAGGAAATAGGTACGCTCGTATCATCCGGAAATATAGGGAGAGGCGAAGAGGTGGCACGACAGTGATAGATGAGCTTTTGAAAGACGCGTCACAGAGAATGGATAAGACAGTGGAGTCAATGCGTAACGAGTTCGCGGGGGTAAGAACGGGTCGCGCAACGCCGCACCTGTTAGACCGTGTAGTCGTTGATTACTACGGAGCACAGACACCCCTCGATCAACTCTCAACCATTGCTGCAACTGAATCGAGAATGCTCACGATTACACCTTACGATAAGTCATCGATTAAACATATTGAAAAAGGCATCCTAAGTGCCGACCTCGGGCTAACCCCCTCTAATGACGGCGATGTGATCCGGCTATCGATACCAGAGCTGAGCGAAGAGAGGCGCAAGGAACTTGCAAAGATAGTTAGAGGGATAGCTGAGGAAGGCCGCATATCGGCTAGAAATATCCGGCGCGATGTACAAAACGATCTCCGAGAGCTGAAAGAGTCAGGAGACGTTGGCGAAGACGATGAGCATAGAGCTGAAACCGAGCTTCAGAAGTTGACAGATAAGCATGTAGAGGCGGTAGATAAGCTTCTAGCCGGGAAAGAAGAAGAGATCCTGGAAGTGTGAAACCTGGTGATCTCGTAAGCACCAATCAAGAGAATGCACGCCATGTTGCCATAATCATGGATGGAAATGCTCGCTGGGCGCGCTCACATGGCAAGTCGGTGCTTGAAGGTCACAAAGCAGGGGCAAGAGCCTTGAAGAGGACAGTTCGAGCGTCGGTTGAGCTGGGCATCGAGGAGTTGACTGTCTACGCATTTTCAACCGAGAACTGGGAACGCCCTAAAGATGAAGTCGATGGGTTGATGCACATTTTTGCAGATTTGATCGCATCTGAGACACCTGAGCTAGACGAGCAGGGGGTTAGGCTTCAATTCATCGGTAAAAGGGATGCCGTTGACGATGGGATATTAAAGAAAATAGAGTGGGCACATACTGTGACAGGTAAGAATACGAAGATGGTTCTCTACGTAGCGTTCAACTATGGAGGAAGGAGAGAGATCCTCGACGCGACTCAGAAGCTCATAAAAGGGAGGGTAGGAGAGGCGATCGACGGTGACTTGGAGGCTCTTTTCGCCAAAAATCTATATGCACCGGAGATGAGTGATCCCGAGCTTCTCATCCGCACGAGCGGAGAGATGCGGATCTCAAACTTTCTACTATGGCAGTGCGCGTACTCGGAGCTGTATTTCACCGATACCCTGTGGCCGGATTTCGACAAAGAAGACCTAGAGAAGGCGCTCGTCGATTTCAGTGAGCGCAAACGTCGCTTCGGGGTTAGAGATGCCGGATAGCACGGAGGGCAAGACTAGAAAAAGGGCTTCGAATCCCAAAGTGAAAAGCAGCTTTGCCTCAAGTACGATCGCGAGAGTTTTGATCGCAATACCCTGGATAGGGTTCACGGTATTCGTCATAGCCTTTGGAAGCTGGGTATTTGCGATAACTATCGCATGTTTTGCGATTCTTGCCTTACATGAGTTCTACTCCCTTGTCCGGGAATACAGGCCACTTGTGCTCGCTGGGCTTGCGGGTTCCGTTGCGCTGGTTCTCACTGCAAGCTCTTATGGGCCAAAACAGCTTTTGATGATAATCGCCGCCACGTTTTTGTTCACTTTTATCCTCACCATGGGTAGAAGGGACCGCACATATGTGACCGTATCCCTCGGCGTTACTCTGCTCGGCGTAGTATGGATTGGGTTGGCGCTGTCCCACGCCGTGCTGCTTCGTGAGCTAGCCCACGGTGGTGGACTTCTAATCGGGGTCGTTGCCTCAACTTTTATCGGAGACACAGCTGCGTACTTTGCTGGAAAACTCTACGGAAAGCGCCATTTGGCAGCGCGTATTTCACCCAACAAAACATGGGAGGGACTTTTTGCAGGTACGCTGGGGAGCATCGGTACATTCTGGTTCGTAGGTCTTTATCAGGACTGGATAACCGGCTGGGAATCGGTTGCCATGGGTATCGGTGTTGCAGCCGTTGCCCCGTTGGGAGATCTTTTTGAGTCGATGATAAAGAGAGATTTCGATATCAAAGATAGCGGCGGCTTTTTTGGTGTGCATGGAGGTGTTCTGGACCGAATAGATGCTTTGCTATTCACCGTAGTTGTTGGGTACTACCTGGCAGGGGCAATTCTTCTCGCTTAACCTAACGCCAAAGCTATCGGATCGCTCTTGCGGGATCCTCTGCAGCGCGAGCGTACATACGACCTGAATCTATTGGGCCAAGCAGACTCTTGGCTGCACTACCGTCAACTGCCATGTCTAGCCATGCGACCTCTGATTCTCTGTCGCTTAGAATCGAAGGCATCCTGTCGTGAACAGCTGAAACAAGATCGTTTGCTGGCGTTGTGATTATCGTACAGCTATCAATTGTCGCTCCATCAGGAGATGTCCACGTAGTCCATAATCCCGCAAATGAAAATAGCTCGTCACCATCGATCCCGTAACGCATCGGCATCTTCTTCTGTTTTGGATCCTCCGCCTTCATCCACTCGTAGAAGCCATCCGCCACGATAAGGCAACGTCCCTCCGCCGTGGCAATAAGTTTTTTGAACGATGGTTTTTCCAACAATGTCTCTTCTCTCGCATTGATCATTCCGTAACCGACCTTCTCATCTTTTGCCCAGTGAGGGACAAGGCCCCAACGCAACCCTTCACCGCGTCGTAAGTCCTCTTTTATCAAGACAGCAGGGACATCTTGAGAAGGCCTTACGTCGAGACGATTGGTAAGGCTTTCATCAAAAAGTACGCCGAATCTATCTCCGATAGAGCTGGGGTTCTTGCTTATGGTGAATCTGCCACACATTTTTAACTGAGGTTTAGGCTCTAAAGCATAAAAGCAACCTAGAATGAATCTATGAGAAAAATTGTAGTCCTTGGATCCACCGGCTCAATAGGCAGGCAGGCACTTGATGTAGTCGAAGAAAGTTCCGAACTTGAGGTTGTGGGGCTCGCTGCATCCAGTAGCTACAAACTAATAGAAGAGCAAGCGAGCAGATTTAACGTAACTCAAGTCGCACTGACCGATGATCAAGCTGCCATAAAACTTGCTGGATCGTGGCCAGAAGGTGATGTCCTCACAGGCTCCGACGGATTATCCAAGCTAATAAGTAGCTCCGACGCCGAACTTGTTTTGAATGCGATCGTAGGCGCCGCTGGGTTGATGCCTACCGTCGTAGCTTTGACTGAGGGTAGGGACCTTGCGCTTGCAAATAAGGAGTCACTTGTCATCGGCGGTGATCTGGTAACACAGCTGGCCGAAGCCAAGAACGCGCAGATCATACCCGTAGACTCGGAACATTCAGCGATATTTCAACTGATCAGAGGGGAGAGGTTAAGCGACAACCCAGGCACTGTAGAAAAGCTAGTTTTAACTGCCTCCGGGGGGCCGTTCAGAGGCTTAAATCGCGATCAGTTAAGTGATGCAAGCCCATCTCAGGCCCTGAGTCACCCGACGTGGGAGATGGGTGGAAAGATAAGCGTGGACTCAGCGACCATGATGAACAAAGGACTCGAACTTATCGAGGCTTACCACCTTTTCAATGTTCCACTCAACATGATTGAGGTCGTTGTACATCCTCAGTCGATCGTTCACGGAATGATCCACCTTATAGATGGGTCTAGTATCGCTCATCTTGGTACCCCCGATATGCGGGTCCCGATCTCATACGCATTACATTTCCCAAACCGCGCTGAACTGCCATTAGAGACCCTTGACCTCTCAAAGGTCGGTGAACTGACATTTGAAGAGCCTGATACTGAAACGTTTGGATGCGTAGGCCTCGCAAAAGAAGCTGCAAGAGACGGGGGAACTCTGCCTTGCACTATGAATGCTGCTAATGAAATAGCCGTTGGGCTGTTTCTAGAAGACAGGTTGCCCTTCTTGGAGATAGAGCGGGTGGTCGCTGAAACGATGGAGCGTTGTCCATCGCGCCCAATAGAGAGCTTTGAAAGTCTCTACGCAGCAGACGCAGAGGCACGTATAGCTGCCTCCGAATTTGCGAAAGTAAAAATTGGAGCCTCGGATTGACAACGTTTCTTAGTTACTTCCTCGCGTTCGCCGGCTTCGCGTTTCTGATCATCATGCATGAGTTCGGCCACTTCCTTGCAGCTAAAAGGGTTGGCATGCGGGTAGAGCGATTCTCACTTTTCTTTCCACCGCTCCTCTTAAAGCATAAACGCGGAGAGACCGAGTACGCAGTCGGTGCAATCCCACTTGGCGGTTACGTCAAGATTACCGGGATGAACCCAGCGGAAGAGCTCACTGACGAGGTGAAAGCGAGATCGTATTACGGACAGCCGGTATGGAAGAGGATCGTTGTTATCGCTGCAGGCCCAGCTATGAATATTCTGATCGCATTACTGCTTTTCACGGGCCTGAACCTCTTTGCTGCAAAGGAGACAACTTCGGTCGTAGACGGGACAATGGCTAAAAGCCCAGCGGCAGGGGTATTAAAACCGGGAGACAAGTTAGTCGAGGTCGATGGAAAGAAGGGATCGGTCTTTACCTTTCGCGATCGCATCCTTACACATGAATGTGCAGGTAAGACGAAATCTGGGTGTAAGGCGGAAAAGCCAGTTCGGCTCCTGATAGAGAGAGATGGCCGTCCAATCCAGGTATCGATTAGGCCACGATACGACACAAGCGAACGACCACACGGCATGCGCATTGGATTTACGTTTAAACGGGTTGGTGCAGGGTGGGGCCCACAAAAAGCATTCACCGAGTCGCTTGACACCACATGGCGAGTGACCGAACGGACTTTCACCGTTCTAGCCAAGTTGTTTGAGTCGAAGCAACGCAAGCAGATATCCGGCGTTGTTGGGGGCTACAAGGTAACCCAAGAAAGTTTTTCCTTCAATATCGTAAATGCGATATTCGTTCTTGCCGTAATCAGCCTCTCATTGGCGATTATTAACCTCTTTCCGTTCCTGCCCTTAGACGGTGGACATATCTTCTTCTCGCTTGCAGAAAAGGTCCGTGGAAAACCGATCTCATTTGACACAATGCAACGAGCCTCGGTTATCGGTTTCATGCTGGTTATATTCCTGTTTGTTATTGGGCTGACAAACGACATAGGCAGGCTTACAGGCGAGGGCTTCAATGTACGCTGAGCGAACCTAAAGCCCCTGCGGTTATTCGGTCTGTACACTCATTTGAAGACAGATGGCATCCAAAAGACAGGTAAGGCTTGGAAACGTAGTGATCGGCGGCGGCGCACCTGTCGTTGTTCAGTCGATGACGAAGACTGACACCAGCGACATTGAAGCGACGATCGAACAGATCGAGACAATGCAAAGAGCAGGCTGTGAGGTCGCAAGATGCGCGGTCCCTCGCGAAAAGGACGCAGATGCTCTTAAAACGATCGTTGAGCGATCACCTATTCCGATCGTTGCAGACATACACTTCAACTACACGCTTGCATTGAAGGCTATAGACGCTGGAGCTGACTGTATAAGGATTAACCCAGGCAACATTGGCGGCCAAGACAAGGTCGCTGAGGTTGTAGAAAAAACGCGTGTCGCCAAGATACCTCTGAGAATCGGCGTTAACTCGGGATCACTTCCCGACCATCTTCGAAAACTGGAGTCAAGCGATCCAGTAGAAGCCCTTGTTTCAGCCGCTATCGAGTCGATCGAACTACTAGAAAGACTCGAATTCAACGATTTCAAGGTCTCGGTCAAGTCGACCAACGTGAGCAACACTATTGCTGCCAATCGATCTCTGTCTGATCGAGTTGACTATCCGCTTCATCTTGGGATAACCGAGGCAGGGACCAGGTGGACAGGGTCGATCAAATCGGCGGTCGGTCTCGGAGCTCTTTTGGCAGATGGCGTTGGAGACACGATCCGCGTCTCGCTTGCTACGTTCAATGCGGAGGAGGAGGTCAGGGTCGCATGGGAGATTTTAAAGTCTCTGGGCCTACGAAAACGTGGCCCCGAACTTATTGCATGTCCAACTTGCGGCCGGCTCCAATTCGACATGGACCAAGTCGTCTCAGAGATAGAAACGCGCCTTGAAAGCTACTCGCAGGCATTCTCTGTAGCTGTACTGGGCTGTGCCGTAAACGGGCTGGGAGAAGCCGCCGGTGCTGACTTTGGAATTACCGGCGGTAAAGGTGTGGGGCTTGTTTTTGCGCACGGTAAACCACTTCGCAAGGTGCCCCAGAATACTCTGGTTGACGAACTGTTCAAAGAGATCGACAGATCGATAAGAAGTGGAAACGGCGAATCTACACCTAAAGGGACACACGAAGCTAAGAGTTGGCTTGAGAAAATCGAAGCTGAGGGCTCAGGCGAAATTACTCCCGAAAGAGTAGGCTCTCTTCAAAGGGAAGGCTCAACTCAAACCGTACCGAGACCGTCAAAACGGTACTGATAACTGATAACTATCTCTTCTTGCTTACTCTAGATCCACGGCTTAAGTGTTCGACGCCGTTTTTATCGACCCAGCGCAGTCGCCATCGCTTAGAGGATGCACCGGTCAGTCTCACGTTCTTTCGGAAGTATTTCTTTGACTTGCGAACGGTTACTGTTGACCGTGTCTTATAGCCACTCCTTGTCGTGGACTGGATCTCAACTGTGGCTCGTTCATTCGGTCTTACAGCGCCCCAAACCATAACCTTGTTCTTGAACGTTCCGTTCTTGAACTTCTTTGTTACAAAGATCGGAAGCCTGTACGCATTGTACGACGGCTTGGCCCTGTAGTCGTCGAATCGGATACCACTTTGGAAGCCCGCGTTGCGCTTTGGTGTAGAGGCAGGTTGGCTGTAGTCAAGTGGGTCGTCGACAAGTGGGTACTGCGAGTATCCACGTACGCGACCGTTTCTGTATCCGATGTACTCTGCTGTGTTTATAAAAGAAGCCTGCTTCGAGAGACTGACCGAAAGATAGTTATCAGGTGGGTTTGTCTGAAGACCATACTCGGTGAAGTAGATTGGAGCTTTCTTGCGAATTCGTCTTGCACTGCCAGCTCGATTCAGGATCGCCACAAGACCGTTAACCTGAGCGAGAGTTACGTCGAGCTTGCTGTCGCCGGAGCTCCATGGCGATCTTGCTCCACCTCTTGTGTACGGGTGGTGGGCTATACCGCTTGCCTTTATCTTCTTGAACTTGGCCGGGCAGCCACGAGCACGTCTCTGAGCGCCCTTCAGTGTCCTGCTTCGCTCGTCAAGGCAGAAGAACTCACGCCACCACCGTTTTGGGTGAACCGAGCTCGTTGCTCGTTTGCCCTTCTTTCCAAGCGGGGAAGTCTCGCCTACGAGCATTTTCGCATTACGTATCCCAGCCTTTCTAACCTCTTTTTCAGTTCGGGTGAAGAGACTTCGGTAGAGATGCGGCGAGCGAGGGATTCTTGCGCGAACTGTTTTGCTGTACCGCCACTGTGGCTGTAGCCATCCGGCGATATCAGGCTCATTCCAAGAGCCCCACCATTTGACTCTCGGAACCGTGCCACTTCCGTCGCCTGGATCAAACTTTCCGTTGTATCTGCGCGCAACCGCCCTTGAAAAGTTTGAGAAAAGCTTCAAATTCGGATACCTGCCGTAGAACTTATTGTTTTTCTTATTCGTGCTGGCCCACCTGGGGGCCTGGCCGGTCGGGTTCAGCATTGGAATCATGCCACGAGCAACGATGCCGCGAACCGCTGCGTCGAGCTCTCCCCACATGAAAGATCCGTAGAACTTCGAGTCCTTGTCGTTAAAGCTGGGTTTATTCTTTGATGAAGGGTTTGGAACATACTGATTCCAGTTGACCATGATCTGCACGACATCGACACCGAGCGCCTGTACGTCGTTTAGGGCTCTCTCACGGGCAGCTGCCCCGCTGGAGACGAACTGACGATCGTCTCTGATTATGCTCAGTTGCTTTGAGCTACTCTGCGCAGGCGGTGTGAAGGTTATTGATAACGCCAGGATCGGCAGAAATGCTGCCATTACAAGCCGTGCACGGCTAATGGTTGCCACTTTGAAGTAGTTCCTCAACTTAAATACCCGCCTTTTTACATGAAATCGTCGGTCGCTGCAATTAACCCTTGACTAAAGCGTTTGTTTCGCCCGGGTACTACGGCTGTCGATCCTAGCGAGAAGATCAGCTCGATGATTCACGCAGATTGTCGAGAACCGTGGGTCCAGCTCTACTCACTAGATAGGCTCTATAAACCATGACAAGGCTCTCAAGCTACTTCTTGCCTACCGTGAAGGACCCTCCGGCAGATGCCGAAGCGGTCTCGCACAAGCTGATGGTGCGTGCTGGGCTGATCAGACAGCTTGGAGCTGGCATGTGGACTTACCTACCCGCAGGGTTGCGTGTTATAAGGAAGATCGAGCGGATTATCCGCGAGGAGATGGACAAGGTTGGAGCACAGGAGATACTTATGCCCGTCCTACAGCCTGTGGATATATGGCAGAAGACGGGCCGAGCTAATATTCCAGAGCTTTTCAAGCTGGAAGATCGGAACCGACGCGAACTGGTTCTAGCGATGACACACGAGGAAAATATTACTTTCCACGTGGCAAATGAGATCAGTTCATACCGCGATCTTCCAAAAACCCTCTACCAAATACAGACGAAGGAGAGGGACGAGCCCAGGCCACGTGCTGGAGTATTGAGAACTCGCGAGTTCACGATGAAGGACGCATACAGCTTCGACAGAGACGAAGAGGGCCTCGATAGCTCCTACCAGTCACAGATCGGAGCTTACGACAGGATCTTTGACCGGTGCGGAATCGAATGGCACAGAGTCGAATCGGACGTTGGAATGATGGGTGGGCTTGGGGCACACGAATACATGGCGCCTTGCGATGCGGGAGAGAACGAGATAGCGCTTTGCTCGTGCTCCTATGCCGCAAACATCGATGTCGCGGTAAGCAAACCGAGCGCAACCGAGCCCGATGAGCCCAGAGAGAGCCCAATCGAAGTCGAGACGCCAAACGCGAGAACGATCGATGAGGTCTCTAATCAGCTTGGAGTAAGCCCTTCTGTATTGATCAAGGCACTTCCACGGGTCGGTGAATCAGGAAATATGCTGCTAGCGCTCGTGCGAGGAGACCACGCTCTCAATGAGGTGAGGCTTTCTTCGGCCGTAGGAGAACTATCAAGGCCCGCATCTGCATCGGAGATTGAGAGCGCCTTTAATGCGGAGCCTGGCTTTATTGGACCGGTTGGGGTAAGTAGCAGCTTAAAGGTATTCGCCGATCGATCGATCGAAGGCGCGGACATGATTGTCGGCGCGAATCGCAACGGCTACCACTTGCGTGGAGTTCGTCTCGGCAGGGAGTTCGAGGCCGAGATAGCAGACCTTAGAGCTGTAGAAGAAGGCGATGGATGCCCAAAATGTGACAAGCCATTGAAGGTACTTAAGGCGATTGAGGTTGGGAACATATTTAAACTTGGCACAAGATACTCGAAGGCACTC
>SDBV01001300.1_pt1 | contig 37748 bp, 28 predicted proteins | sample 2277081 | NCBI WGS metagenome assembly SDBV01 (sample SAMN10402039, study PRJNA504765) | marine sediment metagenome | isolation source: marine sediment core GS10_PC15, 223 cmbsf | place: Arctic Ocean: Southern Knipovich Ridge | collected 2010 | reverse complement strand
TCCTGTTAATGCAAAAAATAGAACACAAACAAGAAGCACCTCTAATGAGTGTAAGGGATGCAAGGATTTTGGTTATTACCAGCCTGTTTGGATCTGAACAAGATATAGAGATGCGGTTGGAACTGATGAGAATCAGACATGAAGTCCGACAAAAAGACATAGATAGGCACTTTAAAACTTAACTTCGTAAAGTAGAATTAATAATTATTGCCAAAATTTATATTGTGATAAACACAATCAATTTGATCTATTATAATTCCTGGACTATTTTTGTATAGTAATAAACAAATACAATTATGGCAACAGAAATAGTAAATAAACTCAATGATTTGTTATCGGACTACCAGATATTTTATCAAAACCTTCGCGGTTTCCACTGGAATATCAAAGGAAAGCATTTTTTTGAATTACATGTAAAATTTGAAGAGCTGTACAACGATGCTGCTATGAAGGTAGATGAGGTTGCCGAGCGGGTATTAACACTGGAAGCTACCCCGCTACATACTTTTAAAGAGTACCTTGAAACAGCATCCCTGCTACCTGTATTCAACGTTTCCTCAGGGGAAGCATGTGTCGAAAACATAGTTGATAATATATCGCACCTGGTAGCTAAGGAAAAAGAATTAATAAACCTGGCGGAAGAAGCCAATGATAGTGCCACCGCCGACCAAATGGCAGCCTACGTGGAAGAGCAGGAAAAGGTGTTGTGGATGTATAAGTCGTGGTTGGGGTAAATCAAGTTCGAAGTTCGAAGTCCGAAATCCAAAATCCGAAATCCGAAATGTTGATTTAATGCAGCATCTTGCTCGCTCCAGTGGGATGTACAGGCTTCATCAGAGTCCGGCTTTGCCGTGACTGCTGATGGGGTTTTTTCGCGTCATCTTCTCGCCCTCCGACGGCCGGGGATGAAGCCCGGAGATCCTTATGTTATAGAATTTCTAACATTGGGATTACCCGATCAAGTCGGGTAATGACGATTAATTATTTTCGTTGGGAAACGCAGAATATTCCCTACTAATCCATATATTTTCTAAAAAGGCGAAAGAGTCACCGGAATGGGTTCTGACATCATCAGAGTCCGGCTTTGCCGTGACTGCTGATGGGGTTTTTTTCGCGTCATCTTCTCGCCCTCCGACGGCCGGGGATGAAGCCCGGAGATCCTTATGTTATAGAATTTCTAACATTGGGATTACCGGACAAGTCAGGTAATGACGATTAATTATTTTCGCTGGGAAACGTAGAATACTCCCTACTAATCCATATATTTTCTCTGACATCATCAGAGTCCGGCTTTGCTGTGACTGCTGATGGGTATTTTTCACGTCATCTTCTTGCCCTCCGACGGCCGGGGATGAAGCCCGGAGATCCTTATGTTATAGAATTTCTAACATTGGGATTACCCGATCAAGTCGGGTAATGAGGATTAATTATTTTCGTTGGCAAACGCAGAATATTCCCTACTAATCCATATATTTTCTGTACCACCACTGAAAAACAACCAGCGCCCAAATAGTGGCATGCACGTCTCCCGGATTGTTACTGAATAGCTTTCTTTTTAATTTACTTATCTCAGCAACATTGAAAATCTGTTGCTCAGCAAGGAAATCCTCCGCAAGGAGGTCTTCATTGATCAGCGGTTTCATTTCCCTTCGAAACCACTTTAAAAGAGGAACTTCAAACCCATGTTTTGGCCTTGAAAAAATCTTTCCTTGAAGAATTTCACGAAATCAATCTCTAAAAATTCGTTTCCTTATATTTCCATGTATTTTACTCTCTTCGGGCAATTTCATTACAAAATCCACCAACCTGTGATCAAGAAATGGAACACGTACTTCCAGACTGTTAGCCATGGACATCATATCCACTTTCGTAAGCATATCATTGGGTAATACCAATTGAATATCTGTACGCAACACTGCATCCAATGTATCACCATACTCATTAAAAGCATCAAAGTACCGATCCCGCATTTTTCCAATTTTGTCCAAATCGTTTTCATTATTGTTTAGCAAGAGGTCATTGGCTTCTGAAATATTCATGAATGATGCCAGGCTCCAATATCTTTCGTCCGGTGATTCGTTAAAATGTTTTGAAAACTTATTGAGTTTCCGGAAGGTATCCCCAAAAATACCGTTTCTTGATTGAGGTAATATTTTCCATAACGGACCTAATCCGGAAATAAAGTTTTCAGTAATTCCGGGATGCAGCATACGATAAATAGCTTCATGTTTGTTATAACCAGCCAGAAGTTCGTCTGCACCATCGCCACTAAGAGCAACTTTCACGTGTTTCCTAGTTTCCCTGCTAAGTACGTTTACAGCTATCGCAGAAGAATCGGCAAAAGGTTCGTCCAGGTAATCGAGAATATTAAAAAGGTGGTCAAACATATCCCTGTTAGAGAGGTTAAAAACCGTATGTTTTGTGCCCAGATGTTTGGCGACCATTTTGGCATAACGGGTTTCATCGAAATACTTCTCATCCCGGTATCCAATGGAAAAAGTATGCAGATCAGCTTTATTCCGGGCTGCAAGGGCGGTTACTATGGAAGAATCCAGCCCTCCGCTTAAAAATGTTCCAAGGGGTACATCGGCCACCAATCGATCCGCAACACTTTCCTCCAACAATTGCGAAAACTGTACTTTTTGGCTTTTGTAATCCCCGAATTCTTCGCCTCTTTCCGGGAGTTGATAGTAAAAATGGTCTGTCACCCGATTTTTGAAAATTTCCAGAAAGTGACCCGGTTCCAGTTTTTTCGCTCCATGAAGTATAGAATAAGGTGCAGGAATGTAGTTCAACTGGAGATACATTAGGAGCGAAGACCGATCGATTTTCTTTTCAATACCATACCGATACAACGATTTCATCTCCGATGCAAAAACGATTTTGTCCTGGTCATGTGCGTAAACCAATGGTTTAATACCAAACCGGTCACGTGCAAGAAATAATTTTTGTTCTTGTTTATCATAAAATGCAAAAGCGAAAAACCCATTCAATTCCTCAAGGCACTCAATTCCTTTTTCGATTAAAAGGTAAAGTAATACTTCAGTATCAGTATCGCTTTTAAAATTTATACCCTTTGTTTCCAGTTGCTTACGCAATGTTTTATAGTTATAAATTTCACCGTTATAAATCAGAATATACCTGCCAGAAGCATCCTCCATAGGTTGATGGCCTGCTGGTGAAGGATCAATAATGGATAGCCTTCGATGTCCGAGTCCTACAAATTCATCGTGATAAGTGAGTTGAAAATCAGGTCCACGAGATGAAAGCTCCTCAGTTGCCCTTGCCAGGTTGATCATGTGCAACCTTCCCAGGTGATTGAATGCAACGATACCAGTTATCCCACACATATCAGATTATTATTTGAACTGAGGAAGCAATGCATCGTACAATATTTCCACCGGATGATAACTTTTTCGTTGAGTGCCATCCTTAATCTGGTGCCGACAGCTTGTTCCGGGTGCTGCTACAGTGGTTTCTTGATTTGTTTCACGAATGGCAGGAAATAACACCAGTTCCCCGATTTTCATCGATAATTCGTAATGTTCCTTTTCGAATCCAAACGACCCGGCCATACCACAACATCCGGATGGAATTATTTCTACCTCAAAATTTTTGGGAACGGAAAGTATCTTTTGTGAGTGATCAACAGATGAAAGCGCTTTTTGATGGCAATGCCCATGAAGTTTAATACGCCGGGATTCATCAGTAAACATGGATGAATCAATTTTACCCTTATCAATTGCTGCTGCAAGAAACTCATCAATCATAAATGTATTGGTTGCCAGTTTCTTTGCATTTTCTTGCATTTCATTTCGCAAGAGGTCCGGGTATTCATCACGAAATGTTAAAATGGCTGAAGGTTCAATCCCCACCAGAGGTATCTCCTCATTAACTAATTCACTAAATATACTGACATTTTTTTCTGCAACTTCCCGGGCAAGCCCTAAAATACCTTTCGAAAGTGCCGCCCTTCCACTTTCCTTATGCTGCACTGTTCCCACCTGGTATCCAAGGGAATTTAGCAGAAGGACTGCTTTCATCCCAACTTCTACATCCGTATAGTTAGTAAATTCATCGATAAACAGGAAAATCTTTCCATTGGATCCCGAACCATGGGTTTGTCTTGAAATCCAGGATCGTAACGTAAACCGGTTTAGTTTTGGGAATTCTCTTTTGTCGGCAATACCCAGGATTTTTTTATTCAAATCTCCCAGCGGACTGGTGAGGATAAAATTGTACAACCATGGAGCTACAGAAGCCAGTTTATTAATTTTTGAAATATTGGCAATCAGCATCGATCGTAAGGAAACCTTGTTGGATTTGTAATACTGATGTGTAAACTCTGCCTTCAATTTTGCCATGTCAACATTAGATGGGCACTCCAGTTTGCATCCCTTACAAGACAAACATAAATCCAGGATATTTTTAATTTCTTTGCTATTGAAAGCCTCAAAATTCGTTGAACGGGTAAAAACTTCCCTGATTATATTGGCCCTGGCACGTGTAGTATCCATTTCGTTTTTGGAGGCCATAAATGACGGACACATTGTCCCGCCAATTAGATGCGTCTTTCGGCAATCTCCCGAACCATTGCACAACTCGGCAGCGCGTACCATCCCATTGGTCTTAGAAAAATCTAAAGTTGTAGGAAATTCCGGGGTATGCTGACCCGGATAATACCTGAGCTGGGAATTCATGGATGGGGTATCAACAATCTTTCCCGGATTAAATATATTACCCGGGTCCCAGAGTTTTTTCACCTTTTTGAGGAGTTCAAAGTTTTTTTCGCCAATCATAAAAGGAATAAACTCACCCCGCAACCGGCCATCACCATGCTCTCCGCTGAGTGATCCCTTATATTTCTTTACCAGAAAAGTTATATCTGTTGCTACCTGTCTGAACAACCTGTTCCCCTCTTCTGTTTTCAGGTTTAGAATTGGACGAAGATGGATTTCCCCTGACCCGGCATGGGCATAATGCACACATTCCAGGTTGTATTCTTTGAGTTTATCATTAAACTCCCTGATGTATTCGGGGAGGTCATCTACGGTTACCGCAGTATCTTCAACAACCGGCACTGGTTTGGCATCTCCCGGAATAGTTGAAAGGAGTCCCAGGCCTGCTTTCCTAAGGTTCCAGACACTGGCTTCCTGTTCGCCTGAAATAAACGGATGGTGATAACCGTAATTGTTACTTTTCAGATCATTTATCAGGGCATCCCTGTCGTTCTCAAGGTCTTCCTCCGAATCCCTGCGAAGTTCCATGACAATTATGGCCTTGGGATCCCCTTTTATAAAAAACCTGTTTTTAATGTGTTGAATACTTCCCTTGGTACATTCCAAAATAAAATGATCGATAAGTTCTACTGAAGAAGGATTGTACTTTAATGCAATCTGTGTTGCTTTGAGCGATTCATAAATGGTATCAAAATGGACACACAGTAAACCACTATATTTTGGAGGAAAAGGTATTATTTTGAGTTTTGCTTCAGTAATAAACGCAAGCGTACCCTCAGAACCCGCCATTAATTTGGAGAAATTGAACAAAGTTCCATTTTCATTGAATGGAACCATCGGAAGCAGCATATCAACGGCATATCCTGTATTCCGTCTATTTATCGATTTTAAGGGGAACTGTGATTCAATTTCATTTTTTACTTCTTCCGGTTGCAATAGATCCCGGATTCCGGAATAGATTTTCCCTTCCAGAGTATTGAGCTCACATTTTTTTTCAAACTCTTTCTGATCAAGGGCTTTAAATACCACTTCTGACCCATCGCTTAGAATTGTATTTATTTCGATCAAATGGTCACGGGTACTACCATACACTATCGAATTTGAGCCGCATGAGTTATTACCAATCATCCCCCCGATCATTGCACGATTTGCAGTGGCTGTTTCGGGTCCAAACAAGAAACCTTTGGGTTTCAGATACTGGTTTAATTCATCCCGGATCACGCCCGGCTGCACACGAACCCATTTTTTGTTTACATTATCCTCTAATATTTTTGTAAAATATTTTGAAACATCTACAACAATTCCTTTGCCAACAACCTGCCCAGCCAGGGATGTACCAGCGGTTCGCGGGATTAAGGATGTTCCGTGAACATTTGCAAAATCAATAAGTTTCTTTATATCCTCTTTGCCCTTCGGATAAGCTACTGCAAGTGGGATTTCGCGAAAAGAAGAAGCATCTGTAGCATAAATTTTTCGAATTGCATCATCGTGATATAACTCCCCATTCATCGAATCGTTTAATTTTCTTAAATATGTAAGATTGCTATTTTCTGATTGCACAATTTTTGTTTATAGATTGAAAGTAGCAAATTACATGAAAATCCAATTTCAGTCGATTGTGGAGCAAAAATTATTTAACCGATTATATAACCCTTTCTTACAATCCCTTTTACTGATTCTATTTATTTTTTGGCTGACAGGATGTGCGAGTAGTAAAAAAGCAAAAACAAGAAAGGTTGAAGCCGTTATCAAAACTGCCCGTTCGTACACAGGTACACCTTACAAATGGGGAGGTACGTCAAGGGCAGGAATGGATTGCTCCGGGTTGTTAATAAATTCTTTTGGTTCGATCAACTACAAAATTCCGAGGACATCGGAAGATCAGAGTAAGATAGGAAAGAAGGTAAGTCTCAGTAGTATAAAAAAAGGCGACCTGGTATTTTTTGCAACGGGGAAGAAAAAACGAAAGATTACCCATGTTGGTATGGTTACTGATGTTCGTGGAAAGGAAAAGGTTATGTTTATTCATTCCTCTTCATCCCTGGGGGTAGTGGAGAGTAACATCTATAGTTCCTATTATAAGAAAAGGTTTCGAATGGCAAGGAGAGTATTGTAGAGTCGATAGGTATAAGCCTAAAGCCCAAAGCCTGAAATCCGAAAATAAAAACCACAGAAATTAACTCTCGATATATAGGGACTCCCTGAATAAACCCACCTTGGGTACGCAGGCCAGGTAATGACGAGTTGATAACAGTGAAATACTGAAGCAAGCTTCACGATTCTCATCGATCCGATGACATCATGAGATTTATTTGTGATACCGGATTAGCTTCGCTGATCCGGTGGGGGGGGTGGTACATTTTGGTAAAGAATAATCTCGCCTTCGCAAACTCTGTAGACTGCGTTCACCGTGCTTCTACGTCGTAGCCGACTTCGGCGTAGACGCAAGCTCGCTTCAGCGAACGATAGTGGAGAATATCGGATTAGCTTTGCTGATCCGGGGGGGGAGCCAATATCTAAAAAAGTCAATTACTTCGTAATTCATTTTCTTCATTTCGAAATTGTAAAGCAAGCTTTCAATTTCGCTTTCAGAAAATATTTTATGGCTTTTTTAGATGTGGAGAATATCGGATTCGAACCGATGACCCCCACACTGCCAGCGTGGTGCTCTAGCCAACTGAGCTAATTCCCCAGAAATAAATACAACACCATTTTAGTGTTGATACATATTTTCCCTATTAATTTTTCATACATTATGCTCTAGCCTCCCGATACCTATCGGGAGAGCTAATTCCCCATATTTTCTGGTTGCAAATATATCTAATTTTAACTTCCAGCCAATTCATAAAATCATCATTTTCGATCATTTAATATTTGTTTATTACCACACAAGTAGTAGCTTAGGTTTCATTTTTTTGAAATTGTTTATCAAAATGTTTCTATTTTTATAAATTATCTATATTCCTTTTGATTTCAAAATATAGCGGATTATATGACAAAATTCAGAACACTTATAAGACAACTTTCCAAAAATGATTACATCGCCGTAAAGAAATCTTTGATGGACAGTAATGCTGAAAAAACTGCTATATTATTAGAAACGGTCCGGGAAGATAATCCCGGGGATGATGTATTGATGACAAAGCTCAATACAAGCGCTGCTGCTTATTACGCGCTGCGATCAAGGTTAAACCAACGTATTGAAGAATACCTTGTACAACAGATGGAGAATCCGCGAACGGACCTGTTTAAGAAAGTATTGATGATCAACGAGATCATTTTTACAAAACCCAAAGACATTGCCGTTGCCACACTAAAGAAACTTGAAAAGGAATTGAAAAAGTATGATTTATCAAATGAACTTACGGTCGTTTATAAATCATTGAAAAAACTTAATATACACAGCCCAAATTATTTTCAATATTCTCAATTGTATAACCGGCATGTTGCCTACATGCTCACACTGGACAAAGCCGAAGACATACTATCTGAATATTTTAAAAAATATGGGCATTTTCTCATCTCCGGGGATGATGGGATTAAAACGGAACTAAAACTATTGAAGCGGGAAATGCATACTAACTGCTCGTTGTACCAGTCGCATCGTCTATTCGTTTATAATAGCTGCGTAAGCATTTTTCACCGATTATTTGTAGATAGTGATGAGAAAAATATTGAAGATAATGAAAAACCAACCGATGATCTTCTCAAAGAGAATGAAGATATATTATCGTCTTACAAAATGGACTCAACCTACTTCCATTTGAGTACGGTTTTTGATTTTCTTTGGCTAAGCTATTACGACCATTATAATGTAAACAGAAAAGTTGAAATATATTATGATGATTTAAATGCACATTCACCTCAACTATTGACCAACTTCAATTTATTTACATTTCCTGGTTCTATCCTGATTTTGAAGTTACGCCGTGCCATCCGACTAGGTAATACGGATCAACTTTACGAAGAAAATTCGCATATGTATTCCGAGATTTTAATTAATAAATCGGATATCCCGCTGTATTACATCTATGCGACTTACCGGGCGCTTTCTGCTTATTACTCCCGTGAAATCAGTGAAGCTATCTCCTGGATCACTCCACTTATCAGTGAAATAAGCTGGAAAAAATTCCCTCTGGCTATGATTGAGGCTCGAATATTATTGGTATTTTTTCACTACCTCAACGACGAACCCGATATGGTTAAGATGGTGGGTACAAGCATTCAACGCCAAATACGGGTAATAGGTAAAGAAAATTGCCAGATTCCTTTCACATTTTATCGCTTGCAAAAAGCTGCAATGAACGATATGAAAAAAAATAAATCTGATAAAGTCCGTGAATATATAAGCTTGCTCAACCTGATGCAACCTAATTATTATTCCCCTTTAAAATATATAAACATGGATGATCAATTGATTGGCAAGCTGATATCGAGTACGCATTTAATGTACAAACAAAAGGAGAAGCCATTAAAAAAGTAAAAAAAGAATCAGATCAAATTTCCAGTCTTTCAAGGTTCTGTTGTGAAAGTGGTTTGTTAATGTACTTTTTGACGTAGCTGTATTTTTTGGATTTATTTACATCCTGGGGATTTATTGAAGATGTCAGCATTACAATCCTGCATTTGGAAGTAGTTTCATCGTTCATTTTTTCAAACTCATCTAAAAACTGAAATCCGTCCATCAAAGGCATGTCAATGTCAAGAAATATGACATCAGGAAGCACTTTTTCAGCCAGACCATCCAATACTTCTATATTTTTTAAAAATTCAATGGCACTTCTGGCACCGGTATGTGTATAAATGTGTTTTGTTATCCCGGAGGCTTCAATCATTTTTTGATTGATCAGGTTATCGATTTCATTGTCATCAATTAACATTACTGCAAAATACCTGCTTTTTTTATCCATATTTCAATATATTAAAACATAAAATTAAAATTAAATACCAAGTTTGCAAATGATCTTTACTTCTAAAGTTACTTATTATCAGATATCAAATTTAATACCTTGTGCCAGAGGCAGTTCTTTACCATAATTTATAGTGTTCGTCTGCCTTCGCATATATACTTTCCAGGCATCGGATCCTGATTCCCTTCCACCCCCGGTATCTTTTTCGCCACCAAATGCACCACCAATTTCAGCACCCGATGTCCCAATATTAACATTGGCAATACCACAATCAGATCCCTCATAAGAAAGGAATCTTTCAGCTGTTTGCAAACTATTTGTCATGATGGCTGAAGAAAGGCCCTGGACAACTCCATTCTGCATTCCAATGGCCTCTTCAATCTCACTGAACTTAATGAGATGCAAGATGGGCGCGAATGTTTCATCCTGCACGATTTCATAATCGTTTTCAACCTCAGCTATTGCAGGTCTTACATAACACCCGGAAGCATATTCGTCACCTTCAACTATCCCTCCTTCAACTGCAAATGTCCCTCCTTCTTCCTCAATCCTGCCCAAGGCATTGTTATAAAGTTCCACTGCATCCTTATCAATCAATGGCCCCACATGGTTTTTCTCATCCAGTGGATTCCCTATACGTAATTGCTTATATGCTTTGACCAACCGGTCTTTGATTTCATTATAAACGTTTTCGTGTATTATAAGCCTCCGGGTGCTTGTGCAACGCTGACCACAAGTGCCCACAGCGCCAAAAACAATCCCTCGAATTGCCATGTCTAAATCTGCGTCTTCGGTAATTATTATGGCATTGTTACCCCCTAATTCCAACAAAGCTTTCCCGAGACGGGCTCCTACGGCAGCACCTACTTTTTTCCCCATACGAATGGATCCGGTGGCTGACACAAGCGGCACCCTGCGGTCATTTGACATTAGCTGACCTATGGATGCTCCTCCATTAATTAAGCATGAAACTCCCTCGGGTACATTATTTTTTTTAAATACTTTGTTAATAATATTTTGACAAGCCACACTGCAAAGAGGAACCTTTTCGGAAGGTTTCCACAGACAAACATCACCGCAAACCCATCCAATCATGGAGTTCCATGACCATACGGCAACAGGAAAATTAAACGATGATATGATCCCTACAATTCCTAAGGGATGGTATTGTTCATACATTCTGTGAAGTGGCCGCTCGGAGTGCATCGTAAGACCGTGAAGCTGACGAGATAAACCAACGGCAAAATCACAAATATCAATCATTTCCTGTACCTCGCCCAGGCCTTCCTGATACGACTTACCCATTTCGTAAGAGACCAGCTTCCCTAGTGGTTCTTTATACCTTCGCAACTCTTCCCCTACTTGACGAATTATATCTCCTCTGGCAGGTGCAGTCCATTTCCTCCACTCTTTAAATCCACTTTGCGCAATAGTAAGTACTTCTTCGTATTCTTCTTCGCTCGTAGCTCTTACTGTACCTATTTGAGATCCGTCGACCGGCGAATACGACTGAAGGATTTCACCATTACCTGTCAGCCAGTTTGATCCCGTTGATACTCCGGAATTTTCTGCCTGAATATCCAATTTATTTAATGCATCTGCAAAACCATAATCATTTGCCATCGTCATTAGAAATTACGTTTTTGTGTGATGCAAAACTAATTGATACAAGCTGAAAGGTAAAAGTTGAAAGGCAAAAGTCTTGACCAAATAATTACTGACTTTTATTGATTTCATCCTTTCACATTAAATAATGGAAAAATTATTATTTGGAGTAAATAACAGAGGTTTTCAAATGACGCAGAAAGATGAAATTGTTAGGCAGCCCTTAACTTTTCTATTTTTGGTTTGGGTATTAGAATAGTATTAAAATGCTACCAATTCATTGAGTAAAAAGATTTGTCTCCATTGGTTTCAATTCCCCTGATAACTATCTTTTCACCAACTTTATTACTTAAGATTCTCTTAAGGTCATTGATATTACCAATTCGGATCTTGTCAATTTCTGTAATAATAAAATCTTCTTTTATCCCTGTTTCCTCCCATCGGCCTGATTCTATAGAGGTAATCTTAACACCACCATTGATACCATACCTATAGGCATCACGGTTGGTAATATTTTCAAAAGTTGCGCCTTCAAGAACTGCATCTTTCGATTTTACTATTATTTCGGTATCTCCTACATAATTTCGAAGTGTGGCTACTACATCATGTTTTTTCCCATTCCGCAGATAGGTAACTTTTACATTGTCTCCCGGCCGGTTTCGGGCTACCAGTTCCTGAAGTTCTGAAACATTTAATACCTCATGGTCATTGATGCCAACAATAATATCGCCAGACTCAATCCCGGCTTCTTCAGCCGCAGTATTACTGTTGACGATAGATACATACACCCCATTGACTACATCAAGGTTTTTCCTTTTGGAAACCAAGGCTACATCCACAATATTAATTCCCAACAGGCCTCGTTGCACAACGCCAAATTCGAGCAAGTCATCCATTACCTTCCGAACCAATGTAACAGGAACAGCAAACGAATATCCAGCATACGATCCGGTCTGTGTAGCAATAGCCGTGTTTATACCTACAAGTTCACCATTCAGGTCAACAAGTGCCCCGCCGCTATTTCCTGGGTTCACTGCAGCATCAGTTTGAATAAACGACTCAATTTCCAACCGGCTTTGATCAGCAAGGATACCAATATTCCGGGCTTTGGCACTCACAATTCCTGCGGTAACCGTAGAATTCAGATTAAAGGGGTTACCTACAGCTAGTACCCATTCTCCTATCATAATTTGATCCGAATCCCCGTATTTAAGAAAATCCAGACCCGTTGCATCAATCTTTATTAATGCCAGGTCAGTAGATTTATCCGTACCTATCACTTTTGCATTAAATTTTTGGTTATTATGAAGTGTCACTTTCAGTTCGTCTGCACCATCAATTACGTGGTTATTGGTCACAATGAATCCATCGTCAGATACAATAACACCAGAACCCGATGACGTCATGGGCATCGAGCCATAGTTTGAAAATATTCCGGACTGTTTTGAACGAATATGCACAACGGCTTTCGTGGCTATACTGGCAGCATTAATGAAATTAAGACCGTCAGGTACAACCACATCCGGTGATGCGGGCGCATCATAATTTGTTAATGCTACTTTCTGGTGTTCAACAATTGATTTATATTTTGGTTCACTTTCCTGATCTTCCAAAATCAGACTGTAACTGCCCACAGCTATTAATCCTCCGGCTAAAGCCGCCATAAACACTGCAATAATTAATCCTCTTCTACTCATATATTTCAATTTTAGCAAATACAAATTTACTTAATACTAACCTTTTATACGGACTGAATGACGATACGTTTTAATAATCTTCAATTTTAAAAAAAAAATAACATCTTTTAACCAAAAAAGGCGGACATTTCTGTCCGCCTAAACCACCTAACCACCTCACCTGGCCCGAGAGGGCCAACTCAAGATTCTTTACTTAATTTTTATTGTTGTTTTAAGTGCCTTTTGCTCATCCTTTGGAATTACAATCTCCAGGATACCGTTTTTATAGGCTGCCGAAATTTTAGATGAATCTACATGATCCGGCAGATTAAAAGTTCGGGAGAAGCTACCATATTGGGTTTCAATTGTATGATAATCTTTTCCTTCTTCTTTTTTCTCAAATTTGCGCTCTCCGCTTATTGTCATTAAGCCATCCTTGATATCAATTTCAAAGTCATTTTTATCCATTCCGGGTACAGCCAGATTCACTTCATATAATTTATCATTTTCTATGATATCAACATTTGGACGGAATCTGTTTAATCGAGCTGCATTTCCAACTGATTCACTGAACACTTTGTCTAACAAAGTGCTGAAAGTAGTTGGCCTTACTTCGAAGTCTGAATATTTTACAAGTGTCATCGTTTTAAAATTTAAAGTTTAACATCAATTATTGTTTACAATTAGTATTCCGGAAAAATCATACCAGTTCAAATTTTTATCTTTTTAATGCCACATTGTCGTGTTTTTTCATAAATGTTACCATTTGTATGCCAATGTGTCCGCATTATTATATCCGAATACTCTATATGTACATATTCATTTTTATATCTATCTTAACCCCAAATTCAATTTACTAATCCGATTACAGGGAAAATGAGCACGAAATTTAACAGGTTTTTGAAAGCTTTTGGGCCAGGTATTTTATTTGCAAGTACATGTATTGGTGTATCGCACCTGGTCCAATCCACACGTGCCGGAGCTGACTATGGATTTTTACTGTTAGGTGCAGTTATAATGGCTAACATTTTCAAATTTCCATTTTTTGAGTTCGCTTCAAGGTATACCAGTGCAACAGGCGTTAGCATCATTGATGGATACAATAAGCAGGGGAAATGGATCCTGGTTCTTTATTTTCTTATCACTATCCCTTCGATGTTTATCGTTACAGCAGCCGTTACATTCGTAACTTCCGGGTTGCTGGAAAATCTGTTTCGGGTGGGAATCTCAACCGATTTATGGGCAGCCATCTTACTTGCTGTTTGTATATCCATATTGGCCATCGGAAAATATAAAACCCTGGATGGGTTGCTTAAAATTGTCGGCGGAGTATTATTGGTTTCTGTAGTTATTGCATTTGTAAGCGCAATCATAAATGGCCCCGCTGATCATGCACCCAATTTTATTCCTAAGGATATTTATACACCGGCAGGTATTGTGTTTGTGATCGCACTCATGGGATGGATGCCTACTGCCGTAGATATTTCTACGTGGCCCAGTTTATGGGCGGAAGCTAAAATGAAACAAACAGGGTACACCCCAACAAAAAAAGAAATGTTACTTGATTTCAACATTGGATATTGGCTTTCTGCTGTTCTGGCCATTTGTTTTTTGACACTTGGGGCCCTGGTTATGTATGGAACAGGAACTGAGTTATCCAATAGTTCACCTGTATTTGCTGACCAGGTAATTCAAATGTTCACCGGGGCCATTGGCAAATGGAGCTATTTTATTATTGCCATTGCAGCTTTTTCCACAATGTTCAGTACCACAATCACTGTAATCGATGGGTATGGTCGCGCGGTTACACGTACCACCAAATTATTGTTCAATAAAACCGAAGAAGAATCACGAAAAGCATTTGTGATATGGGCTGTGGTAATATCGACTGGAGCCTACCTTGTAATTGCCCAGTTTTTAAATGACCTGAAAAGCCTTGTGGACCTTGCAACAATATTGTCATTTGTAGTTGCCCCTCTGGCAGGCTATCTTAATTATAAAGTAATCCATAGTAAAGAAATAAGTGAAGAATTCAGACCATCTAAATCTTTGAAATGGCTGGCTATTGCAGGATTGATATTCTTAAGCGTATTTACCGTATTTTATTTTATTACGCTTGTGAATCCCGATTTTGCAATACGACTTCTTAACAAATAGTCTAGTGAAAATTCAGGATACTGAAGGATAAAATCACATTGTAACCGTTTATATAAAGGTCCTTTTCAAAATGTTTTCAACCCAATGATTTTTCAACGAATTATATGAAATTAGCTACACATTATCATCCCACTACAATATGAAAAATTTCAACGCTTTCGCTTTATTGAAACTAGTAGTACTACTTGTAATTATTATTTGTTTACAAAATCCTGCATATTCACAAAATGATGCAATTCTCACGGTTGACCGGATATATAATTCGAGGGAATTTTCATCTGAAAGATTTGGCCCTGCAAGGTGGATTGAGAACGGTGCCGCGTATACCACACTCGAAAAGTCTGAAAACCATGAGGGATCTTCAGATATAATCAGATATGTCACCAAAACAGGTGAAAGAAGCGTACTCGTTGCAGCTTCAGAATTAATTCCAAAAGGGGAAGAAAAACCGTTACGGGTATCCAACTATACCTGGTCAAACAATCGTGAGATGCTATTGATCTTTACAAATACACGACGTGTCTGGCGTAGACATACACGTGGTGATTACTGGGTTTTATCTCTAAAGTCCGGCAAACTTCAGCAGGTAGGTACCGAATTCCCCGAATCGACGTTGATGTTTACAAAATTTTCTCCTGATGATACACGTGTGGCTTATGTGAGTGAGCACAATGTTTATGTTGAAGATCTTCAGACAAATACTGTAACTCCATTAACATCAAACGGTAACAAGACCCTGATAAATGGTACTTTCGATTGGGCCTACGAGGAAGAATTCGGATGTCGCGATGGGTTTCGATGGAGTCCCGATGGAAAAAATATTGCCTACTGGCAAATCGATGCGTCTGATATCAGGAATTTCCTGATGATCAACAATACTGATTCGGTGTATTCTTATACGATCCCGATTCAATATCCGAAAGTGGGTGAAGATCCGTCCAGTTGTAGAATCGGCATTGTGAGTGCTAAGGGAGGTGAAACACAGTGGATACCAATACCCGGAGACTCAAAGCAAAACTATTTACCCCGAATGAAATGGGCCCCGGACTCGAAATCAATAATTACCCAGCAACTTAACCGAAAGCAGAACACCAATAAATTGTGGGTGTATTCAATTGGAAACAATAATGCTGAGAATGTCTATACCGATCGTGATGATGCGTGGGTTGATGTTGTAAATGACTGGATTTGGTTTAAAAAAGGAAAAGAATTCAGCTGGTTAAGTGAGAAAGATGGTTGGCGGCATTTCTATCGTGTGTCAACGGATGGTAACTCTGAGAAACTTGTAACCAACGGCGAATATGATGTTATCAGAATTCTGGAAATAGATGATGAAAATGGTTATGTTTATTTTATTGCTTCGCCTGAAAATCCAACACAAAGATACCTTTACAGAACTGCATTGAATGGAAATAGTAAGCTGGAAAGATTGAGTCCTGAGGATCAACCCGGATCGCATGGATACCAGGTAGCCCCCGGAGGCAAATATGCATTTCATACATACTCCAGCATTAATACTCCTCCAACCATTGAACTTGTTACATTACCAAAACATGATGTTGTTCGTGAACTGGTTTCAAATAGCGCTCTCAAGGAAGCTGTAAACAAAATTGCTAAAACTGATATTGAATTTTTCAAGGTAAAAACCATCGACAATGTTGAAATGGATGGATGGATTATACGACCACCTGATTTTGATGAGAATAAAAAGTATCCTGTTTTATTTTATGTTTATGGAGAGCCTGCCGGCCAAACTGCAAAGGATTCCTGGGGAGGAAGCACACAATTGTGGTTTTATATGTTTGCCCAGCAGGGTTATATCGTAATCACGATGGATAACAGGGGTACTCCCAGTCCCCGGGGGCGAGCGTGGCGAAAAAGTATTTACCGCAAAATCGGGGTGATTAGTTCCCGTGATCAGGCCATGGCAACAAAAGAAATTTTGAAGTGGGATTTCGTTGACCCGGAAAGAATCAGTGTCTGGGGTTGGTCAGGCGGAGGCTCAATGACCCTGAACCTACTATTCAGGTATCCGGAAATCTACCAGACGGGAATGTCTGTGGCGCCGGTAGGTAACCAACTATTATATGACAACATCTACCAGGAGAGGTACATGGGCCTCCCCTGGGAAAACATGGAAGACTTCATCGAAGGTTCACCTGTTACTTACGCCAAAAACTTAAAAGGTAATTTGCTTTTAGTACATGGTACGGGGGATGATAATGTACATTATCAAAATACGGAAACTGTAGTCAATGAATTGATTGCGCATAATATCCAGTTTGATTTAATGGCTTACCCAAATCGTTCGCATGGAATTTATGAAGGTAAAAACACCTCTCTGCATTTACGAACATTGTTGACCAGGTATTTAAATGAACATGTAGAGCCGGGTGGAAAACCGAACATGAAGCTGGAGAAAAAATAAATAAGTGTTTTGAAAAATGAAAGGCTCCAATGTTGGTGCCGCCCCCTCAGTCCCCTAAAGGGGATGCCCTTCTTACTTAGATGAAAATTTTCCAAAATATCCCAAATGAAAAAACAAGATCCAGATATGCATTATGGCGCCGAACCATCAACTTATAAAAACGCCCAGTTTTTAAGAAATAACGCGACTCAAACAGAAAAAATTTTATGGAATAGACTTAGGAATAAAGCACTTGGGGTCAAGTTCAGAAGACAACATCTTATTGGCGATTATATTGTTGATTTTTATTGTCATAAGCTCAAATTAGTAATAGAGTTAGATGGTAAATATCATGAAAATCCAAACCACAAACGAATGGATGAATTCAGAGAAGATGTACTAAAAGAATCAGGAATCAAGATAATTAGATTTCCAGATGAATCCGTAGTTAATGATATTGATTCAGTTGTTGAGAAGATCAAAAAAATGTTACTAGCGAGAGTCCCCTTTAGGGGATAAATGTGTAGAAGAGAGAAATTAATCAGCAATGTAAATTTTCTTAATTTCATATCCCATTTCCTTCAGTTCTTTTTTCCCCAATTCAATCACATTCACGTCAAGGGTAATAGGAGTATAAGGAGCATCCAATGAATCGGTTTCAACTGCAACAATAGCATCTACTACATCCATGCCTTTAAACACCTGTCCAAATACTGTGTAGTGATCATCGAGTCTTGCTAATCCATCTTTGCGCTGTACAATATAAAACTGGCATCGTGCAGATAGTTTGCCGGGATTATCATCCCGCCCAGCACCTACTGCACCATAAAGATGACGTGCTGATGGATGAAACTCGGGTTCCAGCAGGTATTCAGGGTCATTGAAACCTTCCTGGGTATCAGGACAACCTCCCTGAGCCACAAAATTATCGATAACGCGGTTGAACGTGAGGGAATCCCAGTATCCGACGTTGGCCAGTTCGATGAAGCTTTCTTTATGCTTAGGAGTTTCGTCGTACAACCAGAAAAGAATTTCACCCATGGGGGTTTTAATCTGACCAACAGCGTATTGTTTTTCATCCCGGGATTCCTCCTGTTGTACTTCTTTTTCCGATGGTGAACATGAAACCAGAACAATTAATAAAAAAAATGCGATGGATTTTCTCATAATGTTATTTTCAGTGTCAATTGTAACCATTTAAATTTTCTAAAGTATAATCACCCAAAACGTTTACAAAACAATTTCTATAAATGAAGGTAAACTTAGAAATCTGGTTATGAAAATTTTAGCAATTTGCACCCTGTTTATATTCTTTTACTCCTGCAAACCAAGCATTTCTTCAGAAATGAATAAGCCAAATTCCACAAATCCTGACTCACTAGCAATAGTTAAATTAATATCTGATAGAGAAAATACCATAACCACCCTGGAAATGAAGCAGAAAAATATCGAAAAAGGAAATTTACTTGTTCGTGCCGACAGGAAGACTGCAAAAATCCTGTATGATGATATTATCTATATTGAAAGTTTGGGTGATTATGTTAAGATATTCAGAACTTCAAGACAAGTTACTATCACAAGAGAAAAAATCAGTAGCCTGAATGAACGATTGCCGTCATCATTTTTACGTATTCACAGATCCTTCATTGTTAATACTGACAAAGTACTATCTTATTCCAAAGAGCTATTAAATATCGATTCGCAAGAACTGCCAATAAGCAGATCCTTTAAAGTGGAGGTTATTATGAAATTGGAACAAAGAATCTGAATGGAGATGGTCGTTATTGATTTTTTAAAAATTGTCCAAATACATTGAGAAAATAAGGTCTTGGAGTTTCCATGAATGCAGCATGATCACCACCGGGTATTACAACCCAGGCTTTATGTGATGTTTTTAGCGGGTGAATAGTTTGGCTTGTTTATCAGTGGGGGCAATAGGATCAAATTCACCTTGAAGGATCAACACGGGTACCTCAATTTGGGAAGGATCAATCGCATTGTACTGATCCATTTTATTCAAATCGACACGGATCGGGTCTGCAGCAAGGGCCATTTCAACATATCGGTCAATTGCCTTTTGGCTGATAGTACCGGGTATTATAAAATCACCGGCCGCTGCTTCAGCCGTATTCTTTTTTCGTTCCGGTTCTCCATATTCCCCGCCGGGGATCTTTTTATCCAGGTCCATCCAGAAGCCAAATACAATCAGTGATTCCATTTTATCCGGATATTTATTTACTGCCAGCAGTGATATGGTCGATCCCATTGACCACCCAAACAAGTGGGCCTTTCTTTCGTGTCTTTTTTCAATCCAATCCAATACTGCAGCTACATCATTTGCGGCTGTATTTGGGGACAGCCATCCGGATACGTCACGAGGAGTATCACCATAGCCGCGAAGATCAATTGCATAAGTAGAAAATCCCATTTCAATCATTCCATCCATGAGTGATAGCTCTTCCCCTTCCACCTGCAGGTCAAAATCCGGAACTCCACTCCACGTACGCCCGTGTACAAATAAAATCGGGGGATGATTTGTATCAAACCCTTTTTCCCATACTGTTATGGGGTGACCTTCAGATACAACTGTATGTTTTATACGTTGAATAGGTTCCTGTGCAAACAGGTCGCCAGTGGAAACGAATACAACCAGAATAATTAATAACTTCTTCATAATTCAAATGTTGCTCTTTTTTATAAATGTACAATCATATTATGTTTTGGCTTGTTAAAAAACGCAAATGGGCGCAAATACTTATATTTATATAATTAATGTGTTTAAACATTGATTTGATCCAATGAAAAGATTTTCAATATTCCTTATTTTCTGTTTAGCCGGATTGTCATGTTTTTCTCAAATCCGGTTGATCGAAGTTGATCCTGTAAATAATGTGGTGACCTTAAAAAATTTCGGAGGATCCATGGTGGATATTTCGGATTATCGGTTCTGTGCAAGGTTCCAATATACAGATTTAGATTTAGTAACAGTAGATGCAGGCAATCTGAACCTTGCAGCAGGAGCTGAAGTTACCCTTTCGGGATGGCCCCTTTTGGAGGCGGGGTCAGACCTGGGGTTATACGTTCCTTTACCCACATTTACCGACCCTTCAGACATGGTTGATTTTACCCAATGGGGAAGCAGTGGGAATGGCAGGGAATCCGTGGCCGTAACTAAAGGTATCTGGGATGCAGGTGATTTTCTGGACGGCAATGCACCATACACCTACATCGGGGATGGCACGCAGAATAAATTGGCATTCTGGCAAACCACCGCAAGTACCGAAACAGACTTCCTTGCTTATAGCTTTACCGAGCAGACCGGGGCCGCAGTTATCGATGCCGGCAACCATACCATTCAGATTGAGGTAGCTAACGGAACAATCGTTACCAACCTGGTCGCGACATTCACTTTATCCACCGGTGCAAGTGCTACTGTAAATTCCAATGTACAGGTTAGCGGCACCACCCCCAACGATTTTACATCTCCAGTCACCTACAGTGTAACCGCCGAAGACGGATCGACCAATCAGCCATGGGAAGTAACGGTAACCATTGCCCCATTTATCCCGAATACGGAAACCGATATCACTGCTTTTAGCTTCACCGAGCAAACCGGCCTCGCGATAATCAATTCAGCGGGTAAAACGATTGCTATTGAAGTAGCAGCGGGTACAAGTCTGTCGGCCCTTGTAGCGACTTTTACACTTTCTGATGGTGCAACAACAAGTATTAACAGTGTAGCGCAAACCAGCGGGGTCACCCCCAACGATTTTTCATCATCCGTAATCTATAAGATTCTCGCCGAGGATAACAGTACGTTTACGAACTGGACAGTAAATGTTACGCCAGACCCCCTCACAGATTTTCTGATGTTTAGTTTTGTCGAACAGACCGGCCCTGCAACCATCGACGATGACTTGTTTTCCATAGCAATTGAAGTAGCTGCCGGTACGGATGTTACCTCCCTGGCGGCAACATTTACCCTCTCAGCAGGTGCAACTGCCAAAATTGGTACGATAAACCAGGTAAGCGGGACCACGGCGAATGATTTCAGCAGCCAGATTACGTATATTGTTACAGCGGGAGACGGGGTTACCACACAACCCTGGACTGTAGATGTGACCGTTGATCCGCAAACAGATATTTCGTCCTTCAGTTTTTCTGAACAGCATTCAGAAGCTGTTATCAATTCCAGTGATCACATCATTTTCATTACAGTAATTCCTGGTACAGACTTATCTAACCTGGTTGCCACTTTTACTCTTTCGGCTGGAGCCACTGCCAAAGTAAATGGAGTTGAACAGCAAAGTGGGATAACTATAAATAACTATTCATCAACAGTCACTTACACGGTAACTTCCCAGGATGGCAGCCTTTTTGTAGATTGGGCGGTTTCAGTAACACTTGCACCAAATACAGGCACTGACTTTCTTAGTTTTAGTTTTCTGGAACAAACCGTTTCGGCATCCATTACACCTGCTACCCATGAAATTTTAGCAGAAGTTGTTTTTGGTACCAATCTGACAGCACTCGTTTCATCCTTCACACTATCTGAAGGTGCCACGGCCAGCATATCCGGTAATTCGCAGCAAAGTGGAAGTACACCCAACAATTTTACAACACCGGTTATTTATAAAGTATTGGCAGAAGATGGAATTGCAACAGAGGATTGGACAATTATAGTATCCTTTGCTAAAAATAGTGACGCCGGTATCCTGGCATTCAGTTTTGTAGAGCAGTTAAATTCAACCGTCATCAATACTACAGACCATACGGTAGAAATAGATTTAAATGACCAGGCTGATATTACTTTCCTGGTAGCAACTTTTGAACTATCTCCCGGTGCAACGGCCATTGTTGAATCTATCACACAGGAAAGTGGTGTAAGTGCAAATGATTTTTCAAATCCACTGGTTTACTGTGTAACAGCCGAAGATGGGGAAACTTTATCCGACTGGACAGTTACAGTAAGCCAAAACCAAATAACCGGGATTATTGAGCGGCAGGACAATCCATTTATTCATATCTATCCCAATCCTACCATTGATTTTGTTCAAATAGATTATAAACAACCAGATAAAATTAAAATAATCAAACTTTATGACAATGCAGGGAAATCAATTGCCCTAAAAAGGGAAGGAAACAATATCGATCTTCAAAAACTCAATCCCGGCACCTATCATTTAGCTATCTCTGTTGAAAACGATGTATATGTCAGAAAAATAATTAAAAAATAGGATTAACTACAAATTGCCCAGGAACTTGTATTGACAGGGAAATGCTGAGTATAAAAAACAGCCGCCATAAAAAATTCGGAATCTGCTCATTCAGCATAACTTACAATTTAACAGGTGATTGTAGTGATTCCAATAAATAAAATGCTAAACCTGAAAAGGGAACCAATGGTTCCCTTTGATCAACATTCGATAATGTTGTAATTAATTACTGGCTATATGTGTGAGATCAATGTTAATCCAGTTTTCAACGTCTTCACTTTTAATTATTACTGCAGCCCATTTAGTAAATAAAGCTTGCAACTGTTCCCCGACAGCTTTTTCTTCAAATTCCTTCTCAGAGGCTGCCCAGGCAGCCGTATCTTTAAATGTCTGACGGAAAGCTATGCAATTTGAATCCATGCCAAACTCATTTCTGAACACACTGTAGGGATTTGATATACCTGCATCCTGCCATACCTTGAGGTATCCTTCCATTATTTCCATGGCCTCACTCCACTTGCCTTCCTGTATCCAGGCACGGTATAGCCTGACATACGTATCCCCAGAGCCATCATAGTCCTCCACGGTGTAGGATAATTTTGGTAAATGGCGCCACAAATATCGGGTCCTTGTATTTAAAGTATGAGCATATTTCGTATATGACTCACCTACTTTTGGATTCGCTTTGGCCCATTCCGTAAATTTTTTATCAAACTCGTCTAAACCCGAATAACTTTTGCCAATATTCCAAGCGTAACTGAAATCATTGTTTTCACGGGCGACAAAGAACGTTTCAAAATTGGTTTCGTCTGCAATACTTTTAAAGTCTTTACCCCATTGGATATAATCGGCAACATTCGAAGGAGAAACTGATTCAACCTCAACAAGCCAGAGATCGCCGGGTTCATCCTGTGCAAAAACAGGAACAACATTTAGACAAAGGATTACAGTCATTACTAATAATCCCTTCAAAAAATAATACTTTTTCATAATGATTTTGGTTGGTTAGATTTTTAATTTATGAAAAATGTTTTCTGATTCCTAGAATTATTACACCTTTTGATGTTTGCACATCCATTCAATATCTACACATTGGACTGCCAGGAAACTTTAATAATTGTGTATTTCATACTACCGGAATTCACAACCGTTGACTTATGAATTTATTTTACTTAACTTTAAGTACACTATAATTTTTTGAAATAAGAGATTAACAAAGCGAAAGATTATGAATGAAATAATTCGATTTGAACTAAACGATAAACCAATGGAATTATCCGTGCGTGACGATGAATCACTACTTTGGGTAATTCGCTCAAGTCTTAATCTCACCGGCACAAAATTTGGCTGCGGTTTGGGCCAATGCGGGGCATGCACTGTACTTATCGACAACAAAGCCGAACGATCTTGTATGCTTACAGCAGATTTCATCGAAGGGAAAAAAGTAACGACAATTGAAGGTCTGGCAAGAAACGGTGACTTGCATCCGGTACAAAAAGCATTTATGAAACACGACGCACTCCAGTGCGGCTTCTGTACACCGGGTATGATCCTGAATGCCTGTGGTTTACTACACAACAACCCTGAACCTACAAGCAAGGAAATCATTGATGGAATGGAAGAAAATTTATGCCGGTGCGGAACGTATGGAAGAGTTATTGTGGCCATTCAATCCGCTGCCAAAGAAATAAAAGGAGGGATTTAATTATGAATGATAAAAGAAATATAATCCTGGACATTGATCAGAAAAACATTCCTTCCGGACTTAGCCGTCGAAAATTCCTTCAAAGATTGGGAGGTGGACTGGTAATAGCGGTTTCAATAAGTGATTTTTCAACGCTTGAGGGTGCCGTTATGCAATCAATGCCCTCTGATCTTAATGCTTACCTTAGAGTGGGAGAAGATGGTATGGTCACCTGTTTCACAGGTAAAATTGAAATGGGGCAGGGAATTACTACCTCCCTGGCACAAATGATGGCGGAGGAACTGGATGTGGCAGTTGAAAGCGTGCATATGGTAATGGGCGATACCGATCTTTGTCCGTATGACAGGGGAACCTGGGGCTCTTTAACCACACGGTTTTTTGGGCCGGCATTACGATCTGCAGCTGCTGAAGCGCGGGAAGTATTAATGAAAATGGCATCAGAAGCGCTAAAAATTCCCGTTGAACAATTGAAAGTTGAGAATGGAGTTATATATGGGAAAAACAAAAAGGTCAGCATTAGTTATGCGGATCTCACCAAAGGATATAAGATTGTAAAATCGCTTAGGAATAAGCCGATCCTTAAAAGTCCATCAGAATTTAAGATCATCGGAAAATCCTATCTTCGACAGGATGCATCTTTGAAGGTGACCGGTGAAGCCAAATACGCGGGTGACATCCGATTGCCGGGTTTGTTATATGCACGTATCCTGCGACCTCCTGCGCACGAGGCGAAAAGGAAGAGCGTCGATACTTCAGGTGTTGAAGATATAAATGGGCTGGAAGTTGTAAAGGAAGGTGATCTTGTTGCTGTTCTTCATGAATCACCATTTGTTGTAGAACAAGCAATTCACAAAATCCAGGCAAAATATGATATTCCCGAAAGTGAACTCAATGAAAAAACAATATTTAAATACCTGGTTGACAAAGCGCCCAAAGGGAAAGAAGTAGCTGCGGCGGGAAACTTACAGGATGGTCGTGACAATTCAGACATCGTGGTTGAATCGGAATATCTCGATGGGTATGTGGCCCATGCCCCTATTGAAACACATACAGCAACAGCTGTGATGGAAGGAAAAAAGATGAAAATATGGGCTTCGACACAGAATCCATTTGGTTTAAAAAGCATCATTGCCCGTGAACTTGGGATGTCAGAAGACAATGTTCATATTTTGCAAAATTTTATTGGTGGAGGATTTGGCGGTAAATCAAGCAATGGACAGGCGATTGAAGCCGCCAGGCTGGCCAAATTGACAGGAAAGCCCGTGCAGGTTGCATGGACACGGAAAGAGGAATTCTTTTATGATACTTTCAGGCCTGCAGCAGTTGTAAAAATAAATTCAGGAATAACCAAATCCGGGAAAATATCCTATTGGGATTATGGTGTTTATTTTGCCGGCGAAAGGGGATCATCTCAATTTTATGACATCCCGAATCATAAAACAGTTGCCTTTAATTCCAGCTGGCGTGCACCGGGTATTCATCCTTTTGCTACCGGGGCCTGGAGAGCTCCCGGAAACAACACAAATAGTTTTGCACGGGAGACCCAGATAGATATTATGGCAACAAAAGCAGGGATGGATCCATTGGATTTCCGGTTAAAAAACCTGAAGAACGAACGAATGATAAGGGTTCTTAAGGCTGCAGCTGACAAATTTGGATGGACATCCATCAAAGCCCCAAGTGGAAAAGGATACGGGATTGCATGTGGTACCGATGCCGGCTCCTATGTAGCCGAAATGGCTGAAGTGGAAGTGGATGAAAAAACAGGACAAGTAAAAGTTAAACGAGTAGTGATTGCCCAGGATATGGGACTGGTTATCAATCCCCATGGTGCAACTATCCAGGCGGAAGGCTGCGTAATTATGGGGTTGGGCTATACACTTTCAGAGGATATTAGATTTACCGGAGGGGAAATTCACAACAATAGTTTCGGTGATTATGAAATTCCTAAATTCTCATGGACACCAGAGATAGAAACCGTATTGATAGATGCACAGGACGAACCGGCCCAGGGAGGCGGTGAACCGGCAATTATTATCGTAGGGGCTTTGATCGCCAATGCCATCTACGATGCTGCAGGGGCCCGGTTGTATCAAATGCCCATGACTCCCGAACGAATTCTGGAAGCGATGGTTTAAACGTAGGAATAGAAATTCGTGTCAACCAAGGAATAATGTTTAGTACACGAGGCTTTATCAGAGCCTTGGATTTACTACATTGGCAAATTTTGACCCAAACCTGTAACTGAGCCCCATCCCTATGTCAAATCTGAAATCGGTTTCGCGCTGTCTTCGCCGGAGCAGGATCTCTTCGGGGGTGAGGCCCTCGGCAGGAAGGAAGAACTGATCTTTGATACGGGAATAGCGTGCAAATATATCTATATTGAAACCTCTGAAAATCCGGTACTCCAATCGTAGAAATGAATTAATCCGGTGTGTTTCCGGGTCGCTGAAGTACTGGATACCTTCAATAGAAGCAAATATTTCGCCCCACGGCTGTTGAATGGAAGCACGAACCTGAAGCTTATGACGTCCTGTGGTTTCTTCTGTCATGCCTAGCACAGTCTCTAACTCATAATTGAAGTAAGTTAGCTCTATTGTATAGCGGAATGTAATGGACCGACGTGTTGATTCACTATAAGGATAAATATTGTACTCCAGTGCCGGACCAATAAAAAGAGCCAGGTCCCTATTCCAGAAGGTGGACTTATTCGCTTCGGCAAATACCCCCAACGACCATTTAGGTGTCAGGCTCCATACGGATTCAATTTCAGCAGAATAATCTTCTGATACATTGGTCAGTTTATCCCCGGTATCTGTATCCTCAAATTCTTCATTATAATATTCACCGTCCACCACTATAATTATTTTATAATCTTCATCAATCCTGTTTGCACTAACCCTTCCACCTATGTTATACGCGCTTTGAAAAGATTCCCCTTCCATGGATCCACCAAAACTGACCCGATAAACCCAAAGGTTCCAGGGGTCAAACTCATCAGGCACAATTGGCTTAGCGTCCGGGGCGTTGTAGGTAATTTGTAAATTGGAGGCAATGGAAGGGTCCGGGTCAACAAATTGTAAAAGGCCCAAAGCGATCATATTTGTCAACTTATTTCGAACTTCCGGATCTGTATCGTTCGGGTCGGAAGTGTAAGGCAAGGTTTTTTCTTCTCCTTCCAATGCCTTGAGGCCTATATAGTCCAGGGTGTATTGAATACCACCTCCACTCGTGCGCTGCTGGGTGATCAAAAGATGGACATCCCCATCTTTTCGGTCTCTCACCCAATTTACCCACGGAATCTCCCGACGAAAGTGATCAAAATCGCAGTTACGGGCGTTGCAATCAAGAAATACAAAAATACCCGTCGGCGAAGTCGAACGTGGCTCATCCTGACTTAAAGCCGGCAGTGAGATACTTAATAGCAGAAAGGTGAAAATATTTATCTTATTTTTCATTTGAAACTAATTTCGTTCTGGTCTGTACTTTACTAATTTACATACAATTCAGCTGTCTGAAGCCAGTAAAACTAACTTCTCAACCCACGGTGATTAATTGGTATTAATGGACGAGAAATGAGTATAGAAGGATGGCAAAATGATGGGTTCAAACGTTTATTGTCTGCATGCCCACGCCGTTTACACTGTAGCCTGTTTTACTCCGATATGAGGATTAATTATAAATGAAAAAGTAGCCATTATGAAATGACTACTTTTTTATTTATTCACAATTTATAAGGATTTCTGTACTCATATGAATTCAGCCTGTGGTTGGTTGCTTCATTGTCATCCACAAACTTCAAAGTTGCCGGATTCCATTTTACCGGCCTTTGTAGTTCCGTAGCAATGTTACCCAGGCAACACACTACAGCAGTACTGCTACCTACCTGAATGGTTGCAATAGGATCTTTCCTGGAGCGTACACAATCGATAAAATTCTGCATATGCGGAGAACTGATTTCAAAACTGCCACTTCCACGGTCTCGGCTCTGCTGCATCCTTTCAAACATCGCCCGGCGTTCTTCAGGAGTCATTTGTCTCGGACGGTTGCCGGCAAGTTCTTTCGGGACCAGCTTAGCTTTTGAACATCCCAGGTAACCACGCCCTACTTCAATCCAGCCGTCTGTTCCTATAAACTTGATTCCCTTAGCATCCTGCATATCTTCAAGATATGGCTGTTCGGTCAATACAACTCCGTTCAGATATTTAAAAGTAAGATACTCCTGTCCATTATATCCCTTAGGTATTACTTCGGCAGGTCCGGATCCGTCCATACCGATAGCTGCCTGGGCAATATCAAACATATGTGCCCCCCAGTCGGCGGTAAATCCGTTGCCCGTTTCACGATACCAACGCCATCCACCCCAGAGTTTCTCCCTTTCGGGCGGGTCCAATGAAATGGGCGGGCAGAGGTCAGAATGATAATGAAACTTTGAATCATTGAGCGGGCCCACCCAAAGGTTCCAGTTCAGATTGCCCGGTACAGGCATTTCCGGGAGATCGAAAGGTTTTGGCGGTTCACCTACTCTTGCATATATTTCCTCAATATGCCCGATGGCTCCCGACTGAACCAGTTCGATGGCTTTTTGAAATTCACCGCTGGATCGCTGCTGGCTCCCAACCTGGACAACGCGTTTATTGTCTTTTGCTGCCTCTACCATTTTCAAAGCCTCCTGGATTGTAAAGGACAAGGGCTTCTGCACATATACATCTTTCCCTGCCTGGCATGCATGAATGGTATTCAAAGCATGCCAATGATCCGGAGTAGCAATTTCCACAGCATCTATATCTTTCCGCTCAAGCAATTTTTCATATTGTTCATACATATCACACCGCGCCGGAACGCCCTTTGAATCCTGCCAGGCTTCTACCCGCTTTTTAAAACGCCTCTGTTTCATGCTGTCCACATCGCAGCAAGCTGCAACCTGTACACCCGGTACCCCGGCAAATCCGCCGAAATCATTTAAACCCTGTTGTCCACATCCAATGAATCCTACAACAACCCTGTCACTGGGTGGAATGCGTACACCACCGATAACATAACTTGGCAGGATTGTCAGGCTTGTCAAACCAAGTGCAGACAGACCCATAAATTTTCTTCGGCTTAATCCATTATCAGCTTTTTCTTTCATGGTAAATAAGAGGTTTAGTTAAGAAACAGGTAAAGTAGTAGTTTTTATTGAAATAAGGTGTCAAAATTGGTTTTTTCCAATTAGAAAAACATTTGAAATCGATATAGATTATCGCCAGCTATACCGCTTGAAGCTACTATTGGCCATTTATATTCCTTGATTTCCATAAAATATCAAATCCCCAATTTTTAATTCTGATATTAATGAATCATGGTAAATTTGTCTTTAAATTTATTCAAGATTCATCAAAATCATAAGTCATGAAATTAATTGGAAAATTACTACCTCAGGTGGTTCTCATTTACGTTACCCTGCAGTTTTTAGTAAGTTGTGGGCCAAAATGGTCTGAAACCCAAAATGAGGGCATACGAATTGTTACAAACGAAAGTGGACAAACGCTTGGTTACTCTTCCGAATCGGGAGTAAACATAATAACGGTTGATCGTTTTGGTTTCAAAGATTTGAACAGGAATGATTCACTTGATATTTATGAAGACTGGCGCAAATCTGCTGATGAAAGAGCTGCGGATCTTGCCTCAAAAATGTCAATCGAGCAGATATCGGGTCTGATGCTTTACAGCGGTCATCAGCGTATTCCCGGGGGTGGATTCGGTCGCGGCAGCACTTACGGTGGAAAAGCGTTTAATGAAAGCGGGGCCAAAGCTTCGGATCTTGCGGATCAGCAAATCAAATTTCTTACTGAAGACAATCTCCGGCATGTTTTGATAACAAGTGTAGAATCCCCCGAAATTGCTGCAATATGGAACAACAATGCTCAAGCATTAGTAGAGGGGTTGGGATTTGGAATTCCGGCCAACAATAGCTCAGATCCCAGACACAGGGCTGATTCGGACGAAGAATATACTTTGGGAGCAGGAGGTGATATTTCCAGATGGCCACCTTCGATAGGATTAGCTGCAACATTCGATCCAGATATTGTACAGGAATTTGGCAGAATCGCTTCCATAGAGTACCGGTCATTGGGTATATCCACTGCCTTATCACCTCAAATTGACCTTGCAACAGATCCCCGATGGTATCGATTCAGTGGCACTTTTGGTGAAAGTCCTGAGCTGGCAACCGACATGGCGCAGGCATACATCGATGGATTTCAGACATCTTCAAAGGAACAAATGATTTCCAATGGCTGGGGCTATGAAAGTGTAAATGCTATGGCGAAGCATTGGCCTGGTGGCGGAACAGGCGAAGGTGGCCGGGATGCCCATTACGGATTTGGGAAATTTGGGGTATTTCCCGGGGATAATCTTGAGACCCATATGAAGCCATTTATCGAAGGTGCTTTTAACCTACCCGGTGGGACCCAAATGGCTTCTGCCATCATGCCCTATTATACAATTTCTTATAATCAAAATCCGGAAGGAGAAAATGTAGGCAATGCATACAGTTCATATTTAATAAACGATGTACTCCGAGGAACATACGGTTTTGATGGTGTAGTTTGTACAGATTGGGGAGTAACTCGTGACGATGCAGGGATGGCCGTATTTGGCAGGACACCCTGGGGCGTGGAACACCTCAGTGAGGTGGAAAGGCACTACAAGATCCTTATGGCCGGAGGCGATCAATTTGGTGGGAATAATGATTCTGAACCTGTAATAGAAGCTTATCAGATGGGGGTTGCAGAACATGGAGAGGAGTTTATGCGCGCTCGATTTGAAAAATCAGCGGTTCGTTTGCTACGAAATATCTTTAGAACCGGACTTTTTGAAAATCCTTATCTAAATGTAGAGAAGACGGTAGAGAAAGTGGGAAATGCGGAGTATATGGAGGCTGGTTACCAGGCACAGCTCAAATCTGTTGTGCTTCTTAAAAATACTGCTAATACGCTTCCAATAACAGGCACAAAGGTCTATATTCCGAAGCGATATATACCGGCATCAAGGAACTTCTTTGGATCAGAAACACCCGCCCGTTGGGAATATCCGATGAATATTGAAATAGTAAAAAAATATTTCGATGTAACTGATAATCCGGATGATGCCGACATTGCTATTGTGGGGATAAACAGTCCTCAAAATGGTCGGACCGCAGGCTATAGTAGTGATGCATCAAAAAGTGGCGACACTGGTTTCTTACCCATTAGTTTGCAATATGAAGCTTACACAGCCAGCGAGGCCCGCGATCCAAGCATTGCAGGAGATGCCCGTGAAAATGATGTACTTAATCGAACTTATAGGGGAAAGACCGTAACCGCCAATAATTTGTCGGACCTGGAATCGGTACTGAATACAAAGAAAGCAATGAAAGAAAAGCCCGTGGTGGTTGTAATGCGCCTTTCCAATCCATCCGTTGTAAAGGAGTTTGAATCAATGGTAGAAGGAATAATAATTAATTTTGGTGTTCAGGATCAGGCTATTCTGGATATCCTATCAGGAGCGGTGGAGCCTTCAGGACTCCTGCCCTTTCAGATCCCTGCAAATATGAGTACCGTGGAAAATCAATTGGAGGATGTACCCTTTGATATGGTACCTCACGAGGATACAGAAGGGAATATTTTCGATTTTGGATTTGGCCTCTCCTGGAGTGGCATTATTAACGATTCCAGGAATACCAGGTACCGAAAAAGTAATGCAGGCGAGATGCGATAAGGCGCATTTTGTATCAACGATTCAATGCACCCCTTATAGATTTTGGGATGCATTGAATCGAATTAAACTAAAATCTGAAATCTTGCAACGGTTTTTATTAAACTAGGTATTTGCTAGAGCGTTCTTACAATATTCCATACATTTAGCCACTTCCTTGACGGCATCTGAACCTTCAGGAACCCTGTATTCAAGTTCTATTGTTGCAGGAAACTTGTATTTCTTGTCCCGCATAAGCTGCAAAACTTCTGCAATCGGAGTATCACCTTCGCCCCATGGCAGGTTTTTCTTGCCATTTTCAGGAGTCTGCCTGTCTTTGATATGCATGCTCATGATGTGGTCATGTTTTGCATTAATTAAATCAAAAGGACTGGGATTTCCGGCCGCAATATAATGTCCAAGATCAAGGTTCATTGCATTGTAGTCAGATTGCTTCAATGCAACATCCCAGGCAGTAGGTGTCTGCTGCTCATGACCGTGATAAGCCATATAGATTTTATTTTTTGCTGCAAATTCACCTAACCTTTTGGAATGTGCTGCATCTTCAGGCAACTCCACAGTTACATGACTGGCACCTAAAGCCTTTGCAGCCCTGAAACCGTAATCGACTTCTGCATCTGAATTGTTCTGACCAAATGTGCTCGGTTTAAATCCATAAATAGTTACACCTGCATCATCGTACATTTTTTTGAATTCGGAGAATTTGTCCATAGAAACCGTATTCCTCCAATCCGCTACTTCCTTACCATAAGCGGCAACGGTGGCCCTTATTTCTTCCATTTCCTTCTTCTGCTCCTCGGTCAAATCATCTTCATTATTTCTTCTCATCGCTCTCCAGGCAGTTCGCCGATCAAATGTGGCTTCGGGTTTCCCTGCAAAATTTTCGGCAGGATCCCCCATCAATTCCAGGGCACTTATTCCGCTATCCACAGCATACTTAAGCGTTGCCTCCGCACTTTGGTCCGGCATACTTCTAAATGAATATGTAATAGCACCTATTTTAACACCATTAATCTCAGAATAAGGTTTGCCCAAATTCCTGATGATTGCCGGAGCTCCAAAAGCGGACCCACTGATTGCTACTCCGCCGGCAAAGGCAGCAGAAGTTCCAAGGAACTTCCGCCTTGAAAGACCCGCTCCTTTAAGTTTTTTCTCTTTCATAATGCTCTGTATTTAAGTATTTAAAAATACTGAATGTAAAAATTTTTTCAAACGATTATTTTATGAAGGGTATCTTATTAAAAGCGGGTGAAGAGATAAAGCCCATTCGACAAAATCAAAAAAAGAAACTGACAATGGTCATTTTAATTGCGTGTACTAAATAGTACCTTACATTGCCATGTTGAGTCGTCCTGCTATTTTATTAATAATTATTTCATTGTCTTTACCAAGTTGGGCACAAAAGAAAAACCAACCTGAAGGAGTTCCGGTCATTTCAAATAATTATGAATTTTGCAGCATATTTGAATTGAAAGATGGAGAATATGTTCTCAAAAAAACTTTTGACGTATATACACCCACTTTTTTAAGAACAAATCCTAAGGACAATGAAATTTTTTTGCCCGGGATCGGTAATGAACAAAAATGTGTCTACACCCAGGAATCAAGTTCCTTCGTCACCTATGATAATGTAACACAGGCCGTAACTTTAGTCATCGAATGTTTATCCCCCGGAGGCGAAGCGGAAGATAGAATTTTACGGATCCATTACATCCGCAAGAAACGCAAAATCGAGTATATTTTTTCTTTGGACGTACCAGGGGCATCGGATAAAATTCTTTATCACAATTTTGACGATCATAAATTAGCAGAGTTAATTATAAGCAGGGTGATCCGTTTTTGAAAATGACTACTTCTGAAACAGGAATCTACCCTTGTGACATTACCGATGATCCGAAAGTCAAAGCACTTACTTATCAATGCCATTGTTTTCCAATCTACCGCTAGCGTAAAAGTTGAAAAATTGAAAAGATTTTCGCATATTTTGGTATACGGTAATCATTTAAACAATTATCCTTAAAACAAATGAAAAGAACGTCCCTGATATTATTAATGCTTGCCGCACAATACTACCTGGCTGCTCAACCTTATCCTTTTCAAAATACGAACCTTTCCGACAATGATAGACTTGATAACCTGATTTCCTTAATGACGCTGGAAGAAAAGGTTGATAATTTATCACCATTTCCTGCCGGGGTGGAAAGACTGGGCGTGAAAGGAATTCGGATAATGGAAGGACTGCATGGCGTAGCGCTCAGTGGTCCCGCAAACTGGGCTGTAAAAGGTGAGGGAGAAGCACCTACAACTACTTTTCCACAGGCAATAGGCCTGGCCCAGATGTGGGATCCCGAGCTGCAGGAACAAATTGCTTCATGGGAAGGCTATGAAGCACGATATTTAACCCAGAACAAAAATTATGGAAAAGCAGGCCTGATCCTGCTCGCACCAAATGCCGATCTGGGCAGGGATATTCGCTGGGGCCGTACCGAAGAATGTTATGGTGAAGATGCATACCTGGCCGCCCGGTTGACGGTAGCTTATGTCAAAGGATTACAGGGGAATGATCCCCGCTACTGGCAGACTGCCTCCCTGATGAAACACTTTTTGGCAAACAGTAACGAAAACAATCGATTTATAAACTCCTCGGATTTTGACGAGAGATTATTTAGAGAATACTATTCTTATGCATTTTATAAAGGTATAACAGAGGGAGGATCAAGGGCCTATATGACTGCATACAATAAATACAATGGAATACCCTGTCACGTACATCCCATGCTCAGGGAAATTACAATTGATGAATGGGGGCAAAACGGGATCATCTGCACCGATGGTGGTGGACTTGCAAGACTTGTTACGGAACACAAATATTATCCCAATGTAAAAGAAGCTGCAGCCGCATGCATCAAATCGGGTATCACCATGTTCCTGGATCGTTTTAAAGATCCATTAAATGAAGCGATCGATGAAAACCTGGTAAGTGAAGAAGAAATCGACGAAGCAGTACGTGGCACACTAAGGGTAATGCTCAAACTGGGATTCATGGATAACCATCCGGACAACCCCTATACCGATATTGGTATAAAAGATACAATAAGACCCTGGACAAAACCGAAGGCAATTGACTTGGCGAGAAAGGCTACCGTAAAGTCAGTCGTACTGATGAAAAATGAGGGATTACTCCCATTGAAAACAGAAGATATTTCATCCATTGCTGTCATTGGCCCAAGTGCTGATCTTGTTGTTTCCGATTGGTATGCTGGTACTCCACCTTACAGTGTATCGATTTTGGAGGGTATAAAAAAAGCAATGGGAGACAATGTGGAAGTGCGATTTGCCGCAAGTAACAAGGCTGATTCAGCAGTAATAGCTGCACGAGAGTCGGATATAGCCATTGTTTGCGTGGGTAATCATCCGTTGAGTTACGGCCTGGGATGGGGGCAAAACCATGTAGCCAGTGACGGACGTGAAGAGGTAGATCGTCAGGCAATTTCCCTTGAACAGGAGGATCTTGTAAAACTGGTAAAATCTGCCAATCCTAAAACTGTACTTGTTTTGGTATCTAGTTTCCCTTATTCGATCCAATGGTCAAAGGAGAACATCCCTTCCATCCTCCATGTAACTCACTCCAGTCAGGAACTTGGTAATGGGATTGCAGATATTATCTTCGGGAAAGAAAGCCCGGCCGGACGATTAGTGCAAACATGGTCTTCCTCTATTGATGAATTACTTCCTATCCTTGACTACAATATACGCAACGGACGCACGTATATGTATGACCCACACGAGCCATTATTTGCATTTGGTCATGGACTCAGTTACACCACCTTCGAATATTCGCAATTAACAACGGCAAGTCAAACTATAAAAGATGGTGAAACGTTAAATGTGACCGTCAGCGTAAAGAACATTGGAACGATTGATAGCGATGAAGTAGTACAGTTGTACGTAAGTTTTCCAGACTCCAGGGTTGGACAGCCTGTAAAAGCTTTAAAAGGATTCAAGCGGATTCTAATTCCATCGGGACAAAACAAGGAGGTGGTCATTCCCCTTCGCGCTGAAGATCTAAAATACTGGGATGTTGACCAACATGCTTTTGTTTTGGAAAAAGGAAAAGTACAATTAATGGTCGGCGCTGCATCAAATGACATCCGACTCAGGAAAACTATTGAAGCACGGTGATGTTGAACTTTCAAATTATGTCAATCCATCCTACATTGCGGATTGGATTTTGAAATCCATTATATTTCCCGGATTATTCCGGTGACCACAGGGGATTCCCTGCTGGGATGAATTTTACAGGTACGCCAGGCATTAAATTCTCAAGCCATTCGGCCACGAATTGCATGCCCCCTTCTTCAGAATCGGCATGCCCCATCACAATCAATGCACGCCTGATTCCACTCTCCTGCGCGTCGCGAACATATTCGATCGTTTCCCATTCACGGGCCTCACCAACGATCAGGGCATCAATTTCTTCACTGTTAAAAGCATTTACCTGCGAATGTCTGCCGCTGGCTCCGGGCATATATTTGATTTTGCTAATTCGCATTTGCGGATCGCCCACTACACGAACCGTCGTTGAATGAAAATGGGTTTTCAGAAAGTCAACAAGCGCACCAATCGTCGGAAAGGGAGCCTTGAAAATCCCATTCCCAAGGTAGTAATTCGACCAATCCAGCTTTTGTATCATCCCTTTATATATCATGTCTTCATCCACCTGGTGTGGAATATCATGAAACCGAAAAATGGTTAGACTATGTTCTTTAATAAATTCAATTTTTGATGCGATAACCGCATCATTTTCACCAAAATCATCTTCCAGATCAAAATGATTATAAAACGTAGGTTCATGCGTAAAAATAAGATTTAGTCCCTGGGATTGCGCTTTTTTCAGCACTTCAAATGTTGCCATAAATGTTGTGGCAATTCCGGTAACTTCCATTTCCCAGGATCCCGACTTCAATGTATCTACCGATCCGGGATGAATTTCTGTCTCTAATTTTTTTAATATTTTATCCATTACATCTTCCACAGTAGGATTCTGGGCCGCAGAAATCAAGGGTAGCAGGGTAATTAAAAATATAAATATTTTTTTTATAGCGATCATCGTGTTTATAATTGATAAGTCAAGATAATAAAGTTTGTGCTTAATTTAAGCACTACTGAAGACTCTACATCAAAAACCTAAATCTCAGCAAATATATTTCATAAGTATCCTACACTTATATTTGACAAAAACCAAAAAAAATGCCGTCAATGACTAAAGTATGCTGGGGTATTATAGGCGCAGGAGATGTCTGTGAAGTAAAAAGTGGTCCGGCTCTTCAAAACGCAAAGAACTCAAGGTTGGTAGCAGTAATGCGTCGTAATGGCGAAAAAGCCAAAGATTTTGCTTGCCGGCACGATGTGCCCAATTGGTATGATAATGCGGATGCAATTATCAATGATCCTGATGTTAATGCAATCTACATAGTCGATCCTTAAAATCAAGATAACCGTCTGTTTATCAACATATTAATGTGGATAACTAATGCTTTTTGGGGTTGTAAAACTGCAAGAAAAAGGTTATATTGTGGTATAAACCTTGCAGAAA
>SDBV01001299.1_pt1 | contig 37773 bp, 34 predicted proteins | sample 2277081 | NCBI WGS metagenome assembly SDBV01 (sample SAMN10402039, study PRJNA504765) | marine sediment metagenome | isolation source: marine sediment core GS10_PC15, 223 cmbsf | place: Arctic Ocean: Southern Knipovich Ridge | collected 2010 | reverse complement strand
AACTCAATCTGCTATATAAAAGACTTTGTGGGGTTTGTCAAAAAATAAACATTAAAAATCCGATAAATATTTTTCTGCATTTTGCAGAATTGCATAACTATATTAAAGCTAAGGGTTAAGGAAATAGCCTGCATGATGAAAAAGACAGGGCACCTTTGATTGATTATTGATAAATGATTAATGGGGAGGAAAGATAACAGCAACGGAAGGAAACCCGTGCAATAAACTGTTCAAAAACCCCCCAGGCCTGCCTGGGGGCTAAACATTACGGATGGAATGATTTTAGGCTCTTGCGGTTGGTGGGTTTTTAGTGTAACTTTATGGCGTATGGAAACGGAATTTATAGAGCTTGACAGCCAAAATCTGGATTTAGAGAAGATTAAAAATGCTGCCGAAGTTATTGATAATGGCGGGCTTGTAGCCTTTCCGACAGAGACGGTTTATGGCATCGGCTGTCGAGTTGAGGAAGGTTCGCTTGCAAAACTCGACGAAATCAAGGAAAGGCCGGCCGAAAAGTACTACACTTTGCATATCGCAAAAAAGGGGGATATTCACGAATACGTTCCAAGTATTCCGCTGGCCGCAAAGAAACTTATTGAAAATGCCTGGCCTGGACCGTTAACCGTAATATTTGAGCTTAGTGAGGATGACCTCAGGAAACAATATGAAAAGTTTGGAACAAGTCTTTGTCAGATCCTGTATAAGAATGAATCGGTTGGCGTCAGATGTCCGAATAATTTGATTGCTTCGGCCCTTTTGACAGAGACAAAAAGTCCGGTAGTTGCACCGAGCGCTAATTTGCAGGGGAAAGAGCCGGCAATAACGGGCGAAGAAGTTTTGTCGCAGCTTGAGGGGAAAATCGATATTGTGCTTGATGGCGGCTACTGTCACTATGGTAGAAGCAGTAGCGTTGTTAAAATAGGCAAAAAAGGTTGCGAGGTTTTGAGAGAGGGCGTTTATACAAGCTCTGAAATTGAGGCTATGTCAAAAGTTAATATTCTCTTTATTTGTACCGGTAATACGTGCAGGAGCCCGATAGCTGAGGGTTTTGGGCGGAAATACTTGATGGAAAAATTAGATTGTACAGTTGACGAACTGGATAGAATCGGTTATAAAATATCATCCGCTGGGGTTATGGCAGCGTCAGATTTGCCGGCAAGTCACGAAGCAATCGAGGTTTGTACCGCCAAAGGAGTGGATTTAAAAGACCATAAAAGCAGTCTGGTTACGAGCGAGTTGGTCGAAAAAAGCGACCTTATCTTTGTTATGTGTCGTAGTTATCTTGAGGCGATAAGAACTTTGGCCCCGGCAAGTACGGAAAAGTGTTTCTTACTTGATAAAAACGATGATATTCCGGATCCGATAGCTGGAGGCCACGAAGTTTATTATCGTTGTAGCAGACAAATTGAAGATGCCGTAAAGGCAAGATTTAGCGAGTTTATAATATGAAAATTGCAGTAGCAAATGATCATAGAGGCCGAGGGGCCAAAGAACAGATTAAAGCTATCATCAATCAGTTAGGCCATGATTTTGTCGATTGTGGCTCCGATGATGATCATCCGGTGGATTATCCCGATGTTGCTTATGAGGCTGCACAAGCGGTTTCAGCCAAGCAGGTCGACAGGGCGATACTTATATGCGGTACCGGTATTGGAATGTGCATAGCAGCCAATAAAATCAAAGGAGTCAGAGCTGCATTGTGCTATGATGAGCTAAATGCTGAAATTTCTCGTCAACACAATGATGCTAATGTGCTTTGTCTTTCTGGGGATTTATTAGGAGCGGTTGTGCTGCGGAAGATAGTGGAAAAATGGCTTAATACGGATTTCAGTGGCGGCAGACATCAAAGAAGGGTCAATAAAATAACTGCTATTGAGTCAGGAAAAGATCCGCGTGCAGTTGACACTCAACCATGCAGTTCGACTAATACAGAATAGTTTCGTATCAAAGAATTTCAAAGCCGTTCCTTTGTAAAATACTGGGAACGGCTTTTTGTTTAGATATATAAAACATGCCGCTATTTTTGGCTTGGTTGTACTCAAACACGTGCAGGTTGGGTTTGAGGCTTTGGTGTGGCAATGGATTTTATAGTGCGTTTGGCACTTGTTGTTTTGCCGCGAATAGATGATTTGGATGCAATCGTACCTATAGCACGTAATTTCTTTTGACGGTTGGCAAGCAGATTTTCAAGTTTGGTACGCTTCAAATCGCTAAGAGTCTTGATGATATATCGTTCAACGTTATAAACAGTATCATGGACGTTTCGATGTGCTCCTCCGAGTGGTTCTGGAATTATTTCATCAATCAAGTCGAGCTTATACAATTCCTTGCTGGTTAGCCCAAGTGCTTCTGCAGCTTCTATAGCTCGCGAGCCATCCCGCCAGAGAATAGCTGCGCATCCTTCCGGTGAGATTACTGAATAGTAAGAAAACTCAAGCATTACCATCTTGTCGCCGACGCCAATTCCCAAAGCGCCGCCTGAGCCTCCTTCGCCGATAACTATACAAATGACCGGAACCTTTATCCGAGACATTTCCATTAGATTTGTGGCGATTGCCTGTGCCTGGCCCCTTTCTTCTGCGCCAGTTCCAGGATATGCTCCAGGTGTGTCAATCAGTGTGATAATGGGAATGTTGAATTTTTCCGCAAGTTTCATCTTTGCAAGAGCTTTTCGGTAACCTTCAGGGTTGGCACAGCCGAAGTTGCAGACTATTTTTTCATCAGTATCCTTACCTTTGTTATGGCCTACGATGAGTACTTTCTCTCTGCCGATTTGACCAAATCCGGAGACTATTGCTCTGTCATCGCCAAATAGCTTATCGCCGTGCAGCTCTTTGAAATCCTTTACCATTAAACCGAGATAATCACCGAGCAAAGGTCTTTTGGGATGCCGAGCCACTTGGACGGTTTGCCAGGCAGAAAGTTTAGAGAAAATCCGTCTCAACTCTGCGACCTGTTTACGCTGAAGATCGCGAATTTCGGCTGCATAGTTGATGCCCTTGGCCGAATGTAATCGACGCAGTTCGACTATCTGTTGATCAAGTTCGGCGACTTTGTCTTCGAAGGGCAGATAGTCTGTGCTTGTATTATTTGGATGGTTCTCAGCCATAATTGCCCGTAAGCCTTATTGTTGTTTTTAGTAAAACTAAAAACGAAAAAAAATCCTGCCCATTAATAGGCCGGAAGCACCTGATTTTGCCGGAATCCCTCGGCGAGTAAGCTTTTCAATAATGGTATGCTAGCATTTTAGTCTGATAAAAGAAAGAAAAAAATTGACATAACAGCGTTCTGGCTATAGCTTTATAGGGAAATTCCAGGAGCGACGTTTTTTTGTAAGGCCTTTACTGTGAAGAAATTACGACAAGTTAGTGTTATAGGAATGGGACTTTTGGGGGCCAGCGTGACTCTGACGATTTTACGAGCGCTTCCAGGAGTTAAAACGGTTGTCTTTAGCCACAGGCCCTTCACACGCCGAAAAGCAGAGAAAATGGGTGTGGCTGACGAAGTAGTAAATGACATCAAAGAATGTGTCTGCCAGGCGGATATCGTTATTCTTGCAACACCGATTGGTACTTTCGAAGATACTTTTCGCCAAATAGCCGATGCGCTGCCTGACGGTTGCATCGTTACAGATGTGGGCTCGACAAAGGTTTTACCACATCGATGGGCACAAAAAACTTTACCTGAACGAGTTCGCTATGTTGGTTCACATCCGATAGCAGGCTCTGAGAAAAGAGGTGTCGAGTTTGCCAGAGACGATTTACTTTCCGGAGCTGCCTGCATAGTAACAAAGACAAAAAACACCAACACCGAAGCTGTCCGTACGCTCAAGTCATTCTGGTCTTCGCTCGGTAGTGTGGTGAAGGTAATGACACCGGTTGAGCACGATAAGATTTTTGCCAATGTAAGTCACCTGCCGCATGTAATGGCGACGGCTTTAATTAATGCAAGTAAGCCTGAGGATTTGAAGTTTGCGGGCAAAGGTTTTATGGATACATCGCGAATTGCATCGGGCCCTGCAAATATTTGGGCTGATATACTCATTACAAATTCCAGCAATACTGCCAGGGGGATTGACAGGGCCATCAAAGAACTTTTGAAGCTTAAAAAAGCGATTCAGCAAAATGACCAAAAACAAGTAGAACGGCTTTTAGACCTGGCAAGGACGCGTCGGTCACAATTAATAGGCGACAAGCTGAGAAAGAAGGAAATCCTATCGTGAGTCAGTGGCGTTTCGAAGTTTTCAATAAGGCCGGTACACCAGATGTGCATGGCAAAGGTGTTTTGGAAGACATACGCGAGCTTGGAATCGAATCGGTTAGCCAGGCCAAATCAGCCAAGGTCTTTTTGGTTGAAGCCGATTTCGATACTGATTTTGCGCAGCGACTGGCCAAAGAACTTCTCACTGACCCGGTATGCGAGGAATACTTAATCGGCAAAAGTGATGGGCCGCCAGCCCACCAGGACGCTACGCTTATTGAGGTCCATTTGAAAAGCGGTGTTACAGACCCTGTAGCCGAATCTGTGATGGCTGCGATTGCAGACATGGGGGCAGAGGCAGGGCACGTTCGGACAGCACGAAAGTATGTGCTTTTCGGAAAGGTCACCAAAGGCCAATGCGACATAATCGCAAGGCGCGTTCTGGCCAACGATTGTATTGAAGATGTTATAATCGGCTGCGAAGCTGAACCGCCGAGTCCACATATCGAACCTTATCAACTGCAGATAAAGCATATACCTGTTACAAATCTCAGTGACCAAGAGCTTGTAGAGCTGAGCAAAGATATGGATTTGTTTTTAAATCTGATCGAGATGCAAACCATTCAGAAATATTACCAGGCTCAAGACAGAGAGCCAACGGATATTGAACTTGAAAGTCTTGCCCAGACATGGAGTGAGCATTGTGTGCATAAGACGCTGAAAAGCAGTGTCGATATGGAATACAACGGCAAAAAAATACATTTTGACAATCTGCTGAAAGAAACCGTTTTCAAAGCGACAAAAGATTTAGATAAAGACTGGTGCATATCTGTTTTCGAAGATAACGCAGGGGTAGTCAGGTTCGACGAGGAAACGGCGGTTTGTTTTAAAGTTGAAACGCACAACCATCCTTCGGCGCTGGATCCTTACGGCGGGGCGGCTACAGGTATTGGTGGCGTGATTCGTGATCCGATGGGGACGGGAATGGGCGCAAAGCCCGTGGCCAATACCGATATATTCTGCTTTGGTGAGCCTGATATGAAACTACAAGATGTTCCTAAAGGCGTTTTGCATCCAAGGCGGGTCATGAAAGGTGTTGTGGCGGGGGTGCGTGATTACGGCAATCGAATGGGAATTCCAACCGTTAATGGTGCGATTTACTTTGACGATAGATACATTGCCAATCCATTGGTTTTCTGCGGCAATATTGGACTTCTGCCGGCTGATAAATGTTTCAAGCATCCTAAAAGCGGTGATCTTGTTATGGTCGTTGGCGGCAGAACGGGCAGAGATGGAATACACGGTGCGACCTTCTCCAGCGGCGAGATGACACATGAACATGAAACGATTTTTTCACACGCCGTCCAGATTGGTAACGCTATTACCGAAAAAAAGATGCTGGACACACTTTTGCAGGCTCGAGACGCCAACCTTTATAACGCGATTACGGATTGTGGAGCAGGGGGCCTGAGCAGTGCGGTAGGTGAGATGGGCCAGGAACTTGGGGCGCAAGTTGATTTGGAAAAGGTGCCGTTAAAATATGCCGGCCTTAACTATACCGAGATATGGATAAGCGAAGCGCAAGAGAGAATGGTAATATCAGTTGACCCGCAAAAGCTGGAAGCGATAAGCAGAATATTTGCCGATGAAAATGTCGAAGCAACGGTTATCGGCAAATTCACAGACGATAAAAAGCTGACATTGAGATACAACGGCCAGCAGGTTGGTCAGCTTGGCATGGAGTTTTTGCATGACGGAGTGCCTAAGTATTCCCGCAAAGCGGTCTGGAGAAAACCGGAATTAGTCGAGCCAAAAATTGCCGAGAAGAATAATTATAACGATGAGCTTTTGAAGATTCTTTCTTCTTATAATGTTGCCAGCAAAGAATGGGTTATTCGGCAGTATGACCACGAGGTTCAGGGCGGTTCGGTTGTTAAGCCGTTAATCGGTATAAATAATGACGGTCCAAGCGATGCGGCAGTGATAAGGCCTAAATTCGGTAGCCAAAAAGGTGTGGCGATAAGTTGCGGGATGAATCCGTTGTATGGAGATATCGATCCGTATTGGATGGCACTATCGGGGATAGATGAGGCGATACGGAACATCGTTTGTGTTGGCGGGCGGCCGGACAGAATTGCTGTTTTGGATAATTACTGCTGGGGTGATTGCACCGATCCTGAGAAACTTGGTTCGCTTGTAAGGGCGTCGCAGGCTTGTAGGGATGGGGCGATGGGCTTTTCTGTGCCCTTTATTTCCGGCAAGGATTCACTGAATAACGAGTTTGTATGTGATGACGGCAGAAGAATATCCATTCCGTCAACACTTTTGATAAGTGCTATATCCATTGTTGATGATGTCAGCAAATGCGTGACTATGGATGTCAAGAGCCCCGGCAATTTGTTGTTTGTGGTTGGCCTTACCAGAGATGAACTAGGAGGTTCTCACTATTATAAAATTCATAATCAAATCGGAGCCAATGTCCCCGTTGTGGATTTGAAAACGGCGGCGGCAACCGCTGGGCGAATACATCAGGCGATTGAAGATGGTTTAGTTGTCAGTTGTCATGATTGTTCTGAAGGCGGCATTGCGGTCGCCCTTGCAGAAATGGCGTTTGCAGGCGGACTTGGTATCGAAGCAGGTCTGGCAGATTTACCGACAAGCCAGGATTGTGCGCGATTCGATACACAATTATTCAGCGAATCAAATTCACGTTATATCATCGAAGTTGAACCGAAAGATCGCGATGAATTTGCTAAACTTATGGCCGATCTGCCATTTGGGCAAATCGGGAAAATCACTGAGAAGAAAACGCTTACTATTAAAACTCAGAACGGCGAAAATGTTATCGAATCAGATTTGGATACATTGAAACAGGCGTGGCAAAAACCATTTAACTGGTAACTGTTTAACAAGGAATTATTAATGGCGCAAACAAAAGCGATAATCCTCCGGGCAGCAGGGATAAATTGCGATCTGGAAACCCAGCATGCTCTTAAGATGGCTGGCGCCGACGCCGAACGTATTCATATCAACCGGATGATAACAAAACCCAGTCTTCTTGATGAATATCAGATAATGGTTGTACCAGGCGGGTTTAGCTATGGAGATGATGTTGCAGCGGGTAGAATTCTGGCAAATCAAATCAGGCATCATCTTTACCAAGCACTTCGAAAGTTCATAGATGACGGTAAGTTGGTGCTGGGAATTTGCAATGGTTTTCAGGTTCTTGTTAAGACGGGCATCCTGCCTGGTTTTAAAAATAGTTCCGCGGCGGACGTTAGCGAGCAAAATATTACTATAACTTGTAATGACAGCGGTAAATTCGAGGACAGATGGGTTTATCTCGAACCTGCAGCAGGGGCGTGCGTTTTTATTGAATCAGGCAGGCGTATATATTTGCCAATTGCTCACGGGGAAGGCAAAGTTGTCACAAAGAACCAGCAAACACTCAAGACATTACAGGCGGATGGCCACGTTGCTTTCAGGTACGTGGATAAGGACGGCAGCGCAGGTAAATTTCCGGTTAACCCAAATGGTTCGATGGATTCTATTGCGGGGCTGACCGATTCGACAGGCAGAGTGCTCGGGCTTATGCCGCATCCCGAAAGATATGTTCAGCCATGGCATCATCCGCACTGGACGCGGCTGAAAAATAATAATGGCGCGGACGGGATGACAATCTTTCAAAATGCGGTTGACTTTGTGAACAGGAACTTTTAGGCATACCTCACCCCAAACAGACAGAGTATGCCGTAATGGCTAAAAGAAATGCGATAACAGGGGTTAAAAGCCAGCTGATGACAATATGGCCAAGCACCTTGTAGTGAATGGCATGGACGCCACGAATAATTCCAATTCCAACGATTGAACCTACGATGGCCTGGCTGGTGCTTACCGGCACACCAATCACAGCAAAAATATGAACGGTAACGGCCATTGAAAAAACTGCTGTAAAAGCTGTAAAGGCGTCCATTGGCATTATACCGGAACCAACCGCCAGCATTATTCGCTTACTATATGTAATTGTGCCAAATGCAATTGCAATTCCACCCAAAAGAGCGAGATGAGTATCGGAGATACCGTCGAATTGGCCGGAGAAAATCCCCGTGGCATTTGCTACATTGTTTGCACCGAGAGCATACGAACCATACGTGCCCACGATGAGCAATCCACTCCAGAGAATTTTATCCCTTGTAAACATACTCATAGGCATATGATTTATGAAGGCCCCGAGAAGTTTATAAATAATACACGATATTAATATTGCTCCAATTGGTGTTACTATCCAGCAGATGACGATTTTTTCCAGCCCTGCCCAATGCATTTTGCCGGTGGCAAGGCCGATGCCTGTAATCGCGCCAACAACAGCCTGGCTGGTGCTGATAGGAGATCTGAAAATCGTCATAATTGTTACGGTAACGCCCGCAGCCAGCGATACAATTAGTAGTGTGGATGTGGTTTGTGTGGTTAATCCGCTGAGTGTATGAATGCCGGCTGTTCCCTGCAGTCCGGCTCCAAGAATAACTGAAAGCCCGCAAAGAATACACGCTTTACGATATGTAACGATTCTGGCGGCGACTGCAGTTCCAAAAACGTTGGCGGCATCGTTTGCGCCAAGTGCCCAACCAAGAAACAGGCCTCCTGCAAGAGGAAACATTAAATTCTCCTTTTGGCTACAATTATTCGTATCCGATCGCCGACGTTTTCGGCACGGTCACTTATCTGAGCAACGTGTTTAATAAGGTCACGAAGCAGTATTTTTTCGGTACCATCCATATCGCTCGAAAAGATTTTCTCGATCATATCAGCCTCGATAATATCGGCTTCGCTTTCGAGGCGATCAACCAACTCCAGAAAATCCGGCGCAGCGGAAAAATCAGTAAACAACTTTTCTGAGCCTTCCAGCATGGCGATTACACAACGATGACAAACATCAACAAGCTGCAACATCTGCGGCAGCAACTCCTGGGGTATGACTATGTGCTGATTAAAAAGCGTTCGTGCCGCGGATTCAGTCTGGTTAGGTACTTTGTCCATTGTTTCCAGCAGGCCAAGTATATCCCCGCGTGATTCGGGAAAAAGCGCTTTTGAGTACATCATATACTCAACTTCTCTGCGAATATCATCTGCCATGCTCTCAGCTTTATGGATATCGGTAAAGTTTTTCTCCAAAACCGATCGGTCAGGATTTTCGCCGTACTGCCTGAAAGCATTTTGAAATGTTTCAAGACACAGAGTGACTTTGTTGCGATATTCTGCCAGAAGGGCTTCGACTTTTTTTTGCTTGTTTATAAATATCATCTGTTCGGTTCCTTAAGACGACCTGTGAGTTGGTTGTGTTCTGCGATAACTATTCGAAATCATAGTTATTGTTATGGATAAATTCAACTTTTTATTATGTAAAAAAGTAAGGCGGGTATTACATAGAAATTTAACGAGAGTGATTTACTCGTGTCGCAAGGACTCAACCGGGTCCATATTTGCGGCACGATAGGCAGGATATATGCCGAAGGTTATGCCAACGGCTCCGGAAATACCAAAGGCTAAAAATAACGAACTGGGGGTAATTACTGTAGGCATTTTGCCGAATTGTGTGACCAGGTAAGGGATAAATATTCCCAGTATAATGCCAAATATTCCCCCCAGAAGAGTAAGCATGACGGTTTCTGAGAGAAACTGTATTATAATATCACGACGACGTGCCCCTAAGGCCCGGCGAATACCTATTTCGCGTGTCCGTTCGCTTACCGTTGCCAGCATGATATTCATGATTCCAATACCGCCTACGACCAAGCTGATAGCTGCGATTGAACCGAGCACAATTGTAAAGATTCGCTTGGTGCGGGCGGCTTGACGTAAAAGTTCAAGCGGCACAATAATTTGATAGTCATTTTTTTTGTGTATGCGAGTTAATAATTTATCAAGTATATCACGTGTAGGTATCACCTGTTCGGTCGTTTGCACCTTTACTGTAATTTCCTCAAGCTCCACCTTCTCCGCGGTTCGAGAACCTGCCGAAAAAGTGAAGGTCATTTCACCGAAACTGCTTTTAAACGCGGTTAGTGGAATATAAATGCTGCCGACAAGACCACCGCCACGATTATTTTGTGCCGACAAAGCCCCGCCCAGCAAATCAGAATCGACACCTATTGGTCCTACTGTACTGACAACGCCTATAACCTGGTAATATGCGTTTTTTATCTTTATATCCCTGCCCATCGGGTCATCGATGACGAAAAGTTCTTTCACGACTTCCTCATCGACAACGCAGACTTTCTGTTGATAGTGTACATCCATGCTGGTCAGAAATCTTCCCCGCAAAACTTTTGTTGGCGAAATATCACTGTACCATGGAACAGTACCGATTATTTCTGTATTAACCTCACGATTGCGATACCATGCTTTTTGATTCATCCTACAGGAGGGAACCACAACCTCAACGTTGGGGATAGTGTTGCGAAATAACTCGGCATCATTATAAGTTAGTCCGTATGCGGTCATGGTTTCGCCTTCATCGCCGCCGCCTGTTTCCTCTACAGGCCTAACGGTTTTTACAATTATATTTCGGCTGCCGAGACGGGCGATCTGTTCCTGTGCTTCCTGGCTGGCGCCTTCACCTATGGCAAGCATCGCAATTACCGATGAAACTCCGAAGATTATTCCCAGTGCCGTCAGAATCGAACGCAGTCTATGCATCCAAAGGCTCTTTGCCCCCAAAACAATAGTTCGTTTTACCCGAAAAAAAAGCATAATCGATTACTTTCTGTTATGTTCTATTCTATCGATACGGCCATCAAGAAGATGTATTATACGCTCAGCGTTAACTGCTACGTTTTCGTCATGTGTAACAAGGATTAACGTTTTTCCCTGTTGATGAAGCTGGTTTAAAACATTCAGTATTTCGGCGCCGCTTTCTGAATCAAGATTTCCTGTCGGCTCATCGCCGAGAATTATCAAAGGGTCATTTGCAAGCGCTCTGGCAATTGCGACCCGCTGTTGCTGACCACCGCTCAATTCTGCAGGACGATGTTTCACGCGGTCGCTCAGACCCACTATTTCAGCTAAATCTTTCGCTCGGCTGGCGCTTTTATGTTCAGAAATGCCCTGGTAAAACATGGGAATTTCGATGTTTTCTATCACATTAAGTTGCGAGATTAAGTTGTAGGACTGGAAAATAAACCCGATGCGTGAACCGCGTATTGTGGAAAGTTCGTCGTCGTCCAGTTTTGACACATCTTTGTCGCCAAGCCAGTATTGGCCACTTGTAGGCTGGTCCAGACAACCAAGCAGGTTCAACAGCGTCGATTTGCCGGAACCGCTCGGACCCATAATTGCGATGTACTCACCTTCTTCGATTGACAGGGTTATGTCATGTAGAACCGGAAGAGGGACTTTTCCAAGTAGGTAAGTTTTGCACAGTTTTTCTATAGCAACTATTGACAAAGCTCGGTTCCCGCTAATTGTGTCTACTTCTGCCTCGACCACCTCCGCCGCTTCTTGGCCGGGCTCCATGACCAGACATGCTTCCACCGCCACCTTTTCTGCCGCCATTGGTCGAGTTATTCACTATTATGCTTTTTTTCTTCTGCTTCTTCGCCTTCCTCCATCTCGATGATTCTTGGTAGTGTAAGAAGAACTTTTTCGCCTTCTTCCAGACCGTCGACGATATGAATAAAACTATTATTAAATGCTCCAACCTGAACTTCGCGAGGCTTCGATCCGCCATTATTAGTAGCTACATAACATATCTTCCTGCCAGCTTTATTAGCAACGGCCTGAACGGGAACGCTGATAATATCATTCAACTCTTCAATTATGATTTCTACCTTGGCCGACATCCCGGGACGCAGAAATTCATGATGACCCTCAATGACGATTTCAGTTGAATAAACCTTTAAACCAGTATCCATCCAGGATATCTGTGGGCTTGGCAAAGGAGCCACTTTGATTACATGGCCTGTAAGAGTTTCATCAGGGAAAGCATCAAGAGTTATTATGGCCTGCTGATTCGGCTTTATCTTGTCGACCCACGTTTCATGAACCTGAATATCAATTGCCATTTGACTTGTGTCAGGTATCGATATTATTTTCTGACGTTCACGTATTTCAGCTCCTTCCTCAATAGGTCTGTGTCTTGACCTCCAGAAATCCATGCTCGACGCATATACGACCAAACCGGTCGCTGGGGCTTTTATTTGGCAAGCCTCGAGTTGTGTCTGAATTTTCTCCAACTCATTCTTTTGGAGTTCGTATTTGGCTTCATTACCTTTTAACTTTGCCCCAGCCTGGGCCAGAAGCGAACGAGCCTTGGCCATCGTGCGGTTCAGCTTTCGCTTGGCCTCAAAGTGATTGCTTAAAAGTGCCTGAGATCTTTTTGGAAATTCATAGAGAATAAAAAGTTCTCTGGCTGTTTTAGCCTGCTCCTGTTGAATGCCGAGCCTTTTAACCTCTAATTTGTCAGCCTCCAGCTCGGTCGTGGCTACGTATTTTTGATCATGAAGTTTTTGAGTCCAATCCAGCTTGTTTGATGCCCGTTGAAGTTTCTCCTGTGCAAGATCGATGTCAGCTTCGAGTTTTCTAAGTCGCTGAAGTGCAGAACCACCAAGATGTGGGTCCGTGACAAGACCAGCTATATCAGGGTTCATGCTTTGTCCGTTGTTCGGGTCGGAACAAATTTGCGTAGCAACCAATGCACCAAGGTATTCTTCCAGGTCCATAAGACTGAACTGCAGATCTAATTCGTCGCCTTTGATATCGCTGTCATTTTGATTCTTCCGAATATCATATGATTCCTTTGCTTCGATGTAAGCAGCTTCGGCCGAGGCAAAAGCTATTTCTTTTTGGCTTAACCTATCTACCAGTTTGGATGAATCCAGTTCCACGAGGATTTTGCCCTCGTTAACATCTTGAGGACTGATATAGGTGCCTTCATCAATAATTTTGATGATTGTAGTTCTACCCTCAACCTCGCTCTTTATATCAAGGGAATTCAGCGCCTTGACATTGCCATTTTCAGTAACACTGATTATCATATCATCGCGATGAACATCGAAAATCCCCCCAGAGTTTTCTATCTGCGTGGAATCTGACGACCTAAGCCAGCCGGCAAATAGAATTACTACGAAAATCGCCAGCCCCGCGAAGCCTGCGACCATTCGAAATTGTTTCGACAACAAAATCTTAATCAACGTGTTTCCCTTGTTTTCCAATTATAGACTCAATTACTATTATACCATTTTTAGGCCTATTTTTCATGTGATTTCTCAGCATAGCTCATTCCATTTGATGCCATAATCCGTCCGGACGGACCTGGAGGATGCCTGTGTCGCGGAAAAAACTCAGTTTTGCGATTGTATGATCCACCAGGGCAGCCGTTACATTTATCTGGGCCTCCAAGAGCGAATCCTGCGACTCAAGCAGATCACGCGTCGTAGCTCTACCGGCCTGTAATAACAGCGACGTACTTTTCACCCGCGTCTCAGCAAGTTTCAAACTGCGAACCTGAATATCGTATCTAATAGCCGCTTCAGCCAAGTCGCGATAAGCCTGCCGCACATCCAGTTTCACTTCATCTATATCTTCCTGGTAATTTCGTTCTGCTCTCATAAGATTTATAAGCGTCTTTCGATAAGCGTTGCGTTCGGCTTTGCGATCAAATGGCAAATCCAAATCAAGCCCAAGTGAATAATCACCTTCATGAAATTGCAATCGGCCTGCCTTGGTCTTTTCCTGAGATTTGACGTTCGCGCTTGCCGTCAGGTCCAAATCGGCACCGAGATTGTCAATGGCCACAAACACCTTGCGGCCTGCGTCATCTACACGGTCTCTGGTCGTTGCCAAATCAAGCCTGATATTTAACGCCGCAACTATCGAGTCGTTTACATCGTATATAGGTGCGCTTATTTCTGCTGCGCCAATAGCCTCGAGCTCATTGGGATCAAGGTCAAATTCGGCGTCAGTTGGTATCGCTAGAGTCAGCTTGAACTCATCCAGCCTTCGTTTATAGTTTTCCTGTGCCCTGACATAGCTGTCCCATGCCCGAAGTCTGTTTTGCGTAGCTTGGTCCACTTCGAATTGCGGCAGTCGGCCGGCCTCTGCAAGCATCTTCACACGTTTTTCAGATACGATCAGACTTTTGTAATTGCTCTCCGTGTTTTTAACGGCATCGTATGATTGCAACACGCGATAGTATTCGGAAACAATATCAACTATGAAAGTCTTGCGGAATCGACTGAAAGAACGAAGCTCATACAATGTGTCACGCTCTGCCTGTGTAAGATTTTCCTGCACAACCTCACGACCGCTGCCCCTTAGCAAGGGCTGGGTTATTCTGCCGCTTAGTATAGAAGCTAATGAAGAACGCGGGTCGCCTGTAAGGAAAAGCAGCCAGTCCAGGGCGATACTGGCACTGATTTCAGCTCCATCGGCGAGTAACTGGTCAAATCCGACTTCAGCTTCGTAGCCTACGCTTTCGTCAAAAGCATCTTTATCATAACTAAAACCAAACACTCCAAACCATTGACGCGCAAAATCATACCTTGAAAGTGTCAAATCCAGCGCTTCTAAATACAACGATTCTTTTTGAGTCTGATAATCTCGATTTTGTGCGGTTGCTATAGCTACCGCCTGGACAAGGGTCAATCTGCCAGCCTCAGGCAGAGAAACAGCAATTTCCACATCGTTTGGCGACAGGGCGGTGTCGCCAATTTTGTAGTTCGATTTTGGGCCGAGGTTAGGGTCCCACTTTTTATCGATAATTCCATAGACTTCTTCGTCAGCATCCAGCTTATATTCCTCGCTGCTGCAGCCTGTTAATGCGCAGACAAGCATCACGCTGGTTATAAAGAAAACAAGCGACGATAGGGAAAAATAACGATATATCACACCCCTCTTTTCAATCATCTCCTCTTAGCCGCCCCAACCTCCTCCAGAAGTTTCATATCGAACTGTTTCCGCTATTTCCCAGCCAATTTTAGACCACTCTTTGCTGAGTTTATAAATAATCATCAGCTTAGGTATACGGAAAATCAGCAACACCTTATTATACCCAAAATGGTGTATTTTGTCAATCTTTAATGGACGTATGTGATTGTTACTAAAGAAGTTGCCAATTATCCGCCAGTATTTCGACAGGTTGTCCGATAACAGGTTTGTTTTTGTTCCGTTTTTGAGATGTTTTGTTTTTTGGGCATTTGGATTCAGAGATTGTTTAGGATTTAGATATTAGAATTCAGGATTTAATATTTTTTACACGCCTGGAAATTCTGCTCGGTTTTTTATGCGGGGATATATTTTTTGGATATGCTAACGCGCCAGACAGGACTTGAACCTGCAACCTTCGGATTCGAAGTAAGTAAGTCGAAAAATGTAACCGAGCTAAAATCAAAAGGTTACAGCACACAGATTATATATCCTATAGCCATTGGCAGTACTAAACGGATTGAACATACTATTGCAACAATAGCATGTACCTTATTTTTGGTTCACCTTACATAAGAATATTTTCTCCACTGGCATAATCGCTCAGCCGGTTGTAAGTATGCGATCTGTATGCAGTGAGTGGGTCGTGAGCTGGGGTATTTAATAAACATTAACGATGGAATTAACGATATGCAGACAATTAGTTTTCGGTTTACTTTTTATAAAACACCCATCTTATCAAGTCCTTTCATCCGCTATAAACTTTCGAACTTTTTAATTGAATAAAGAAGGCAAGGTACAAAGATAGGTTTAAAAAACCATCAAAGGTTATCAGAATAATCGTATCTGCATATCAAAAAATAACCCTTATTAGTTTCTGCAACTCAATTCTGAATATCGAACCCTTGCCCTCAAAAAAACCGTGCTCGAAAATTAAATGAATGTTCAAATTGGCCCAATGTATGCTTTCGCCTGATTCGATCAACTGGACAGTTGTGACTCGCTTGATGAATTTGCCCGGATGTGGCCATGGACACACCAAAGTTCCTCTGGCTTCTTCTGTCATTGCCTGATGATTTTCATCTATTCCCACCCAGTTACCAAGGCCATCCTTAGCAATATCGGTGATTTCCTGCATTCTTTTCGCAATTGCCTTGGCTGTAAACCCGAGCTTTGTCAGCTCAGCGGCATCGGCATCAATGACATTTAAAACAGATCGAGTATCGCTGCCCATAAAACCTCCGGAAACTAATTTCGATGAACGCAGAATCTCTTCCAGCCTCTGCAAGTGTGGTGATTCTTTTGCCATCAGTGCATCCTCACATTTTACTCGAATTTATCATAAAAGATTTTTTCTTCACTCATACCAAGTTCAAGGATTATTTTTATTGAGGCGTCAATCATTCCCGGATTGCCGCAAAGATACCCTTCACATTCTGAAGCGTTTTTCAAATTACGCTGGACAGCCTCAGTTACCAATCCTTTTTCGCCGCTCCAGCTTTCATCTTCTTCCGGAGTCGCTACTACCGGCACGAACTGAAAATTATGCAGTTCAGCTTCAAACATTCTCATTTCATCAACAAGAAATAACTCCTTGACCTTATTTGCTCCGAAATAATATATTGCTTTACGTTTGTTGCCGGTGTTTTTCATGTGATGCAATATACATCTCACCGGTGCCATCCCAGAACCGCCGGCGATGAATACAATGGGGGTATCGCTATCAGAAAGCCAAAAGTCACCATAGGGACCATTTATTTTCAACTGGTCTCCAACTTTGAGATATTTAAAACAATAAGTAGTACAAATACCGTTTGGTACCAGCTTGATGATAAGATCAATAATATTTTTTTGGTTTGGGTCAGAAGCAATTGAATACGCCCTGTACACTTCCTCGTCGCTGCCTTCATAAACTGGAGTGAGCAACTGCACATATTGGCCTGGAATATAATCAATTGTCTCGGCGTCAAGCAGCTCTAATCGGAATTGTTTCATGTCGTATGTCAGATCCACAATATCGATACATTTGCATGTATATTCCTGAATCGCAAAAAGTTCCGGCGGAATCTCTATCTTCAAATCGTTGCGAACCTTCACCTGGCACGAAAGCCTAACATTTGATTCTCTTTCCCTGGCATCAAGGTATGGTTCTTCCGTAGGAAGCAAAACTCCTGCTCCTTCAATTGCTTTGAGCTTACATAACCCGCACGTACCACGGCCGCCACAGGCACTGGGTATAAATATCTTATCATCTGTCAGCGCAGAAAGCAGATTGTTGCCCCCCTTGACAGTTATCTCTCGCTGGTCATTGATGGTTATCTGACACTGGCCGTAATTGGCAAAAAAATATTCAGAGATTACCAAAAGCCCAGCCAGCCCGGCTCCGATTAAACTGACTACTGCCACAGCTATGAATACCGATAGAATCATTTGTATTCCTACCGTCCAAAACCAGCCCGGTTACCTTCCCTGCAATACTCCAGTAAAGCCGATAAATGCCAATGCCATCAACCCCGCAATAATCAATGTTATGCCAGGGCCCTGCAAGCCGCGAGGGATACGTTCATTAGCCAACTTCTGCCTTATCCCTGCCATCGCGATTATTGCCAAAAACCATCCGATTCCGCTGCCAAGTCCATATCCCACGGTTACGATAAAACTGTAGTCACGGATCACCATAAAAAGCGAAGCCCCTAAAATGGCACAATTGACCGTTATTAATGGCAGGAAGATTCCAAGTTTTTGATACAGCAGCGGCGAAGTTCGATCAAGCAGCATCTCCACAAACTGCACAAATGCCGCAATGGTAATGATAAATAAAATAAAACGAAAAAACTCAAGGCCAAGGGGGACAAGGACATAATGATATGTCACCCAGTTGAGCATACACGTAGATGTCAGAACGAAAATTACGGCAAATCCTAAACCAATGGATGTCTTGACTTCTCGAGAACAACCTAAAAAGGGGCACATGCCCAAAAAATACGTCAGCAGAATATTATTCGTAAACACTGCTGAAAGACAAACTATTGCTGCCTGGGCTATTTGAGTTTCCGCGTTCATTTCTGCTTATCCTCTTTAGTCATCTGAATCGACCGCAACACCCATGTTACTATACCTAACATAAAGAAAGCTCCAGGCGGCATTACTAAAACTATCCATTTATCCCAATAAGGGCCGCTAAAATACGGCATCGGATATCCTAAAAGCGTCCCCATGCCGAATAATTCCCGAACGATCGCGATTATCAGCAAAACGAAAGAGTAGCCGAGAGCATTGAAAAAACCGTCTAAGAATGCGCGCCCTATAGGCTGGGTGTTACCATAAGCTTCGCACCTGCCCATCACTATGCAGTTAGTGATAATAAGGCCGACGTATGGGCCGAGGTTGCCGCTCATTTGCGGCCAATACGCTTTGAGCAGGACATCAACAATTATCACATAAAACGCTATGATCAATGTCTCGACCATCATTCTTATATTTCGCGGCGTAAATTTTCTTAGCAGAGAAACTGTTGCTGCGCTTAATGAAAGCGTAAAGACCAGGGCAATACACATAACCATCGTATTTAACACCAGATTCGTCACCGCCAAAGTGCTGCATATACCAAGGACCTGTTTGAATATGGGATTATTTTGCCAGATTCCCTCTGAGATGATTTTGCTGGTCTCGGATTTTTTGACTGCGACAGCCATATTCAATTTTCCCCCTCAGCCATCTTTAGCTGCCAGTTTCTCAGCCCGTCGTTTATTATCTTTTCGAGTCTGGTACTTGTCTGAGTTGCACCCGTAACAGCATGGACATCGCTTTTGCCGAGAATAGCGCCAGGCCGTTTGATATTTAGAGGTTTGTCGGTCTTTGAAATAACCTTGCCTTGAAACTGGCTGCGGAATTCGCTCGTAGTTATCTGAGCGCCAAGCCCGGGAGTTTCTTTCTGCTCATAAAAGACCACGCCTGTGATAGTTTTCTTATCCGCCGCTATTCCTATAACGCCTTTGATGGGCGCCCAGAATCCCTGTCCGGACATAGCAAGTGCGTAGGCTATCAACCGGCCTTGCTTTTTGATTGTGTATGCTCCTGCCGTAAACTCATCAGGTTTATCAATCTGCTCTTGGAATCTTCGATGAAGTTCTAAATCGCTTGCCTGGGCATCATACATCCCCGGCAGGACCATCAGTACCGCCTGTTCAAAGGAACGTTTCCGGTTAGCGATAACTCTTTGGCGGGTGAACTGTGAAACACCTATAACAATCGAACTGAAAAACGCCGTAACAATAAACATATACAGAATTGGATACCATCGTTTTTGGCGCATCAATCTGCCCCCTTGGCCGTTTTGCCTGCCCTATAAGCTTTTACAGCGTAATCAAGTATAGGTGCAAACATGTTTCCGATCAGAATCGAGAACATTAACCCGCCATTAAATATCGAGAAGTTTCTTATAACCGTTGTAGAGACGGCGATTAAAATACCGTAAATCACTTTCGCTGGTTTGGTCCTTGGCGCACTTACCGGGTCTGTAGCCATGAAAAATGCACCAAATAGAAAACCACTCCCAAGCACAGCAGGCAAGGCTCCTGGAATAGGCTCGATGTCTAACCAGTACAGCACCTGGTTCAAAACCGCATATGTCACCACCAAAGAAAGAATGATGTGTCGACTGGCTGTTTTAGTATAGAAAAGATAAACCCCGCCAATTAGAATCAAAATAGCACTGGTAACCCCCGCTGTTCCACTGATTCGTCCAAATGTCAATGCCAGCAAAAATCTATTTTGTCTGATATGTACTTTCTGCTCTATTTCTATTTCGGATGGAATGCGTGTCAGGGCTTCTTTGTCATCGCTTTTTTCCAGGCTGATTTGGCCTCTCTTGAGATAAGTCATAGGAGTAGAGGTTGTTATAGCATCGATGGTTGGTGCCGTCGTCCATCTATCCAAAGCCCCCCAGGAACCATTGGCAGGCTGAGCCCAGGTGGAAGTAAGAGCAATGGGAAAACAAATATATACAAAGCATCTGCCCGCCATTGCCGGATTAAATATATTACGCCCAAAACCGCCAAAAACTTCTTTTGCGAACATAATCGCAAAAACAACTCCAATAGTCGCAACATGCAATGGGACTGTAGGAGGCATAATAAGAGCGAATATAGTGCTGGTAACAAAAACCGCTTCAGTTACCGGCTCTTTTCTATATCGCGTAAAGATAAATTCAACAATGAATGCAACTACTGCCGCCCAAACGGTTATGAAAAGGCATCGCCACCCGAAAAAATAAACACTCCCAACCACACATGGTAACAACGCCAGTATTACACGCCGGTTGATAGGTTGTCTGACCAAAATCTTTCCGTGTTTTGGAGCTTCGCTCACAGTTGGACACTCCTTCAGCCAAGAAGGTGATTTTCATGTCTCTTTACCGTGGCCTATTCCTCTACTATCACAAACTTATCTTTAGCTGAACCACAAACAGGGCATTTATCAGGTATACTATCAAGCACGGTATTGCCACACGTAGTGCAGATAAAAATATGTCGAGATGGTAAATCTTTACCTTGTGCCAAAGCAGTGGATGCTTCATTGAAAAGACTAAAATGGACTTGTTCCACAGCCGTCGCGTTCTGGAATGATGTCAATGCCGCCTTATTTTGCTCGGCGCCAGCTTCCTCGATAAATCTCGGATACATCTGCTTAAATTCGTAACTTTCACCTTTCATAGCGTCCACCAGATTTTCTTTTGTTGTGTGGACGTCACCGAGTACCTGCAAATGAGCCAGTGCATGTATTGTTTCAGCTTCTGCAGCAGCCAAAAAAAGCCTGGCAATTTCTGGATACCCCTCTGATTTGGCCTTTTTTGCGTATGCAAGGTACCTGCGATTCGCTTGGCTTTCGCCGGCAAATGCTTCTTTAAGATTCTCATTCGTTGCCATTTTAAACCCCCATTTCTTGAAAGAGTTATTTTGAAGAACCAAAATTCTGCAACCAAAACAAGCTAAGTCCGAATACGATTTAGTTTTAATATAGCTAAAATTTAGTTATTCTGCAAGAACTTTTCATTGAACCTAAAAGTCTTTGAAACACAATGACAGGTGGGGTTTATTCGTGCATTGTCTCTGATATAGTCAAACAAGTCAACACCAGACAAACTGAGGAAATTGCTTAAGACAAGAATCAATAGCACAAAGTATTTTTGCCTTCGAAGGACCGTTCAATTTAAGGGTTTTATAAGTAAGCGTATCCCAAAAAAAGGACAGTTGTCCAGCGTCAACTATAATTTCCCTTCAACGACAATTATTTCTTCTCTTCAGTTATAACAACTTTCATATACTGGATTTAGATATAAGGAAATTCATACTCTGAAGCGAGCAGACATTACGTTTGGTAGTGAACCAAGCATAACCGTTCAGGCACATAACGCTAAAAATAAGAAATGTGAAACTAGTGGCTTAAAACAAGTTAAAGTAACGCGCCCGGCAGGACTCGAACCTGCAACCTTCGGATTCGAAGTCCGCGACTCTATCCAATTGAGCTACGGGCGCAGTAACAAGAGCGAACGAAATGATAACATCCAGCTGGGGCCATTGTCAAATTTTTAGACAAAATCTCTTCTTGTAGGCTCTTAATGGACTGAAAATCACACCCAGGAAACTTGCTCGTTAGTTAATATCAATATCCTGGTCAATGCCGGGCGGCATTCCCATATCGCTTTGGCCCAGTGATGGATCAATCTGACTGTCATCAGCCAAGGTACTATCCTGCTGGATAACCGCTTTATCGATGGCCGAAAGCGATTCACTTGGCGGCGGCAGTTCGGGCTCAGGCATGGTAATATTTTCAGGTTGACCGTCAATTTGCAGAGTAAATACGATCGGACCGATGCGAATCCGATCGCCAGGTTGAAGCTCGGCCTCCTTCATAAGCTGGCCATTAATGTAAGTACCATTTGTGGATTTGAGGTCGCGAATTTTTAAAACACCCTGATCCTGGTTGATTTCACAATGACGCCTCGAAACGCTCACAAGGGGGATACATAGATCGCAGTCCTGACGTCGACCGATAACGGTGACGGAACTGGGAATGGGAAACTCCTTCCGTGAGCCGTTCTTTTTGAACAGGACCAAACCTGCATTCATGTTTACGTCCTTCCAAACAAAACTGCTTAACATATTTAGTATACTCTCAAAATAATAATTTGGCAAGGAGAATATAGGACTAAAAACAATACAAATATATTGAAATTTTGCATGTATATTAACATTCTGTAGAAATAACACATTATATTATAAAATTTGGCCTTTTCAAAATAACTCGATATGTTAAAGATAAAGCAGGTATCGAAGTATTTGAATCAAAAACTGCTTTTAAATATGCTTACTTGACAACTTTTCCTGAGCAGTTATACTTAAACCAACGCGGAAAATCTGGCGCGTGCTTAAATTTTTCCAGACAAATTTTTATATTATTGTTTAAGGAAAACTGCTTTAGATGGCGAAAATTCAACTTCCCGACGGCAGCAAAATTGAAGCAGCCGACGGCGTAACGGCAAAAGAAATAGCACAAGGCATTGGTCCTGCACTTGCAAAGGCAGCCATTGCAGCCAACATTGATGGTCAGATCATTGACTTGGCCACACCCCTAAGCGGCGAATTAAAGCTGCGATTAATCACACTAAAAGACTCCGAAGGACTCGACGTTCTGCGCCACAGTTGCGCCCATATCATGGCAGAAGCTATCTGTTCTATCTGGCCTGAAGCAAAGCTTGTTTATGGACCGACCGTTAAGGATGGTTTCTATTATGACATTGATCTCGATGAGCCAATTCGGCCTGAAAATTTCGAGCGTATCGAAAATAAAATGGCCGAAATTGTAAAAGCAGACCAACCAATCATCCGGACAGAGATGACCAAACAAGATGCTGTCTTAAGGATTGCCGGCGACAAATATAAAATTGACAATATCAACCGAGCAGACTGCGAACGGATAAGCTTCTATTCGCATGGCGGGGGGTTTGAGGATTTATGTCGGGGCCCGCATCTGCCAAATACCGGCAGGGTAACCAGTTTCAAGATCATGTCCGTTGCAGGAGCATACTGGCATGGCGATGCTACTCAGAAAATGCTTCAGAGAGTTTATGGTACTGCCTGGCCAAACAAAAAACAACTCGATGATTATCTTTATAGACTTGAAGAAGCGAAAAAACGCGACCACCGTGTATTGGGTAGGCAATTGGAACTGTTCAGTTTTCATGAAGAAGGGCCAGGCTTTGCATTTTTGCATCCTAAAGGAATGATTATCTGGAACCAGATCATTGCTTTTTGGCGCAGCGTCCATAACAAATATGGTTATGCTGAAATTAAAACACCGATCATTTTAAACGAACAATTGTGGCACAAGAGCGGCCATTGGGATAACTACAAGGAAAATATGTACTTCACCAACGTCGATGATGTCAACTATGCGATAAAGCCTATGAATTGTCCAGGCGGATGTTTGATCTATAAAAGCCGCAAGCATTCTTATCGCGAATTTCCTATGCGTGTAGCAGAACTTGGCTTGGTACATCGTTATGAAGCAAGCGGCGTTATGCATGGCCTTATAAGAGTCAGGCAGTTCACACAGGATGATGCACATATTTTCTGCACCCCTGACCAGATAGAGAGTGAAGTTGTTGAAGTAATTGACCTTGTCTTTGAGCTGTACAATGCTTTTGGATTTGAAGATTTCCACATCGAACTTTCTACCAAGCCCGAAAAGCACATCGGCTCAGATGAAATCTGGGATAAGGCGACCAGCGCCTTAAAGGGCGCTTTGGAACACAAAAAACTTGATTACAAAATCAACGAAGGCGATGGTGCATTTTACGGCCCCAAAATAGATTTTCATATTGAAGACTGCCTCGAAAGGTCGTGGCAGCTTGGCACTATCCAGCTCGATTTTTCAATGCCCCAGCGGTTCGAACTGCTTTACACCGACAAGGATAATACCGAAAAAACACCTGTCATGATTCACCGGGCGATTTTAGGTTCACTTGAACGCTTCATGGGTATTTTGATTGAACATTACGGCGGAAATATGCCGCTCTGGCTTGCACCAGAACAGGTAAGGATTTTGACTATAAGCCAAAAAACCAACGATTATGCAACTCAGGTCGAAACAAAACTTCGTGCCGAAGGCCTTCGATGTAGCGTTGATATTTCCGATGAAAAAATTGGCGCTAAAATTGCTAAAGCTCATATCGACAAGCCGCCTTACATGTTTGTAGTTGGCCCGAAAGAGGCTGAAGCAAATTCCGTAAACGTTAGAATACGTGGCCAGAAGGAAACAAAAACAATCGATGTGGTTGAGTTTATCAATCTGGCAAAACGAAAAATTGATGATAAAGAAATAAACTTAGATTTTTAATATTAACCGTAATGGCTGACCTGGAGTGGGTCAGCAGGTTTTCGTTTTATAATTTTTTAAGAAAGGACGGTGTCTACTATTAGCAAGCAACGCATGAGGATTAACGAAGCGATTCGGGTTAGCTCGATACGATTGATTGATGAGACAGATACTCAGGTGGGGATAGTAAAAACAAACGAGGCAGTCAGTCGAGCCAGAGAAGCGGGGCTTGATTTGGTTGAGGTTTCGCCAAAGGCCGAGCCACCTGTATGCAGAATTATGGATTTTGGAAAATGGCTCTATCAACAGAAACGAAAAGAGCGTAATGCCCATAAGAAGCAGCATTCGGTAACACTTAAAGAGATTAGGCTTCGACCAAAAATAGATGTGCACGATCTTGATATCAAAGTCAATCATGCACGCGAGTTTCTCGAAAAAGGCCACAAGGTTCAGTTTACTATGCTCTTTAGAGGACGCGAAATGATGCATATGGAGCTTGGAAACTCGGTGATGGACGGTATCACAGAAAGATTGGAAGATGTCTGCAAGATAGAGAGAGGATCGAAAATGGCAGGCCGGCGAATGACTCTGGTCGTGATACCAAAATAGTGCTGCATGGTACCAGAAAATAACACCTAAGCGAGCTGAAAGGACGCCAGAACGGCCTTTTGCACAATGATATTTTACATAAATATCCCATTTTAAACAATTTATATATTGACCCCACAAGACTGCGCCAGTATAGTATTAAGCTATAATTTTGCAAAAAGTGACAGAGTATTTTTGAAGGGATTATCTGAAGTGCCAAAGCAAAAAACCCACAAGGGTTTGTCAAAAAGAGTAAAAATTACCGCCAGCGGCAAGGTCAAGCGTAAACGCAGTTTCGGTAGCCACCTGATGAGCACTAAAAATGCGAAAAGACGCAGACGCATCGGCTCAAGTGCGATAGTGGAAGGAAAAGTAGGTAGAACCATTAAGGCCGAACTCTGTAAGAGTTAAAATATTAAAAAGCTTGCTTCTCGGCTGGATATCAGCTGCCGTAGCGGGTTAAAATTTTTTTAAATAAGGAAAGCTGATATGCCAAGAGTAAGAAAAGGCGCCGCAAGACGCCAGTCAAAGAAAAGAGTTTTCAAGGCGGTAAAAGGTTATAGAGGCTCGATAAACAGGCTATATCGTTTAGCCAAGGAAGCTACTGTTAGATCTGCCGTTAACGCTCGAATAGGACGAAAATTAAAGAAAAGAGATTTCAGGGGGCTTTGGATTATTCGCTTGAATGCAGCCTGTCGGGCACGAGGTATTAGTTATAGCCAATTTATAAACGGCTGTAAAAAAGCGAAGATTGATATTAACCGCAAGATGCTCAGCGAGATTGCCATTGCAGACGAAAAAGGGTTCGATACCATTGTTGAATCTGCAAAGGCGGCATTGGGCTGAATTAAAACGAAAAATGACATCTTGCCAACTGTCTTAGGGTATGAATGGTCGAAAAGTTTGAACAAATCGGCAAAGATGCACTTGAAAAACTCAAGAACATCTCCGACACGCAAGGCTTGGAAGCTTTTCGAATCAAATATCTTGGCCGCAAGGGCGAAGTAACACAAATGCTCAGTCAAATCGGCCAGTTTGCTCCTGAGCAAAAACGACAGGCCGGACAACTGGCTAACAAAATCAAAAAAGAAGTTACCCAAGCCTTCAATGAACTTAAAAAAACTTTAGCTCAGGCCACGCCTGCCAAAATCGCCAATCTCGTAGATGTAACCTTGCCAGGCGTGCCAGTGCAAATGGGCAGACCGCATATCATTACACAGACAACAAATGAATTACTGGAAATTTTCGGCAGAATGGGATTTGGTATAGCTTATGGGCCAGAAGTCGAAGATGAATGGCATAATTTTATAGCATTGAATATCCCACCCGAACATCCTGCCAGGGACCCTCTGGATAATTTCTACATCGAAGATTCCACACTGCTCAGAAGTCAGACATCGACAATTCAAATTAGGATAATGGAAAAAACTAAGCCCCCGATTCGTGTTGTAGCGCCTGGAAGAGTATATAGGCCGGACACCGTCGATGCTACGCACATGTTTATGTTCCACCAGATTGAGGCGCTGGTAGTTGACCAGGACGTAACTATGGTGGACATGAAAAGCACTATCAATCAGTTTATCCATGCTTTCTACGGCCCAGATACGAAGTGGCGATTCAGACCGAGTTTTTTTCCGTTCACCGAACCCAGTGCCGAAGTCGACCTGCTTTGGGTTGACAAAAACGGCAACGAAAACTGGATAGAAATGGGTGGTTGTGGTATGGTTGATCCAAACGTCTTTGATGCGGTCGGCATAGACAGCGAAAAGTATACCGGCTGGGCTTTCGGATTTGGAATTGAAAGACTGGCAATGAGAAAATACGGCATTACAGATATCAGGCTGCTTTTAGAAAACGACCTCCGTTTTCTAAAACAATTTTAAGACTGCCGAATAAAATAAAATTGGAAAGGAAAATCGTGATCATAAAAGGTGTGATACTTGCAGGCGGTACAGGTTCGCGTCTGATGCCTTTGACAAAAGTTACAAACAAGCACCTGCTAGCAATTGGTCACAAACCTATGATTTACTACCCGATAGAAAAACTGTTGGGTGCCGGCATTGAAGACATAATGATAGTTACCGGCGTCGAACACATGGGCGATGTGGTTAACCTGCTTGGCTCGGGGAAGGAATTTAATTGCCGATTTACGTATAAAGTCCAGGATGAAGCGGGGGGCATTGCTCAAGCATTGGCTCTGGCAGAAGACTTCTCCAATGATGGACCTCTGGCAGTTATTTTGGGTGATAATATTTTTAACGCGTCTCTTAAAGAATATGCTGACAGATACCGAACCCAGGAAAAAGGCGCAAGAGTTCTTTTAAAGCAGGTCTCTGACCCGAATCGCTTTGGTGTAGCTCAATTGCAGGATGATAAAATTATCACGATAGAAGAAAAACCGAAGGAGCCCAAATCAGATTACGCTGTTACAGGAATATATTTTTACGATGCTCAGGTTTTTGATATTATTAGGAAATTGGAACCTTCCGGCAGGGGGGAACTTGAAATTACAGATGTCAACAATGAATACGTCGCCAGAGGGCAGATGAGTTTTGATATTCTCCAGGGCTGGTGGAGTGATGCGGGCACATTCGAATCACTTAAAAAAGTCAACGATTTGGTAGCAAAGGAGCCACTAAAGTGACCAAGCAAATAGTTCCACTTAAAACGGTTTTTAATGATGAAGGGCTTGCCGCTCGAAGCTCTTCTGACAGGCTGATTGACGGAGTTGCTCTTCGCCGGGCAAAAGTTATACCTGACCAAAGAGGCAGACTTGGAGAGATAATGCGGGCAGACGACCCATGGTTTGAAAAATTCGGTCAGGTCTATTTTACAAGCACATATCCAGGCGTAGTCAAAGCGTGGCATTTTCACAAGAAGCAGACAGACCATTTTTATGTCGTCAAAGGCCTGCTCAAAATCGCACTATACGATGACCGCCAGGATTCGGCTACTCATGGTGTTGTAAATGAACTCTACCTGGGCGAACACTGCCCAGGCATGGTGCGAATACCGCCGGGCATCCAGCATGGATGGAAGTGTGTTGGAGACACAGAAGCTTATGTTATAAACTTGCCGTCGGAGATGTACAACTACTCCGAGCCGGATGAATTTCGCACCGATCCTCATGACAATCACATACCATATGACTGGACGCAAAAAGATGGCTGACCAAAAAGTTGTTATACTGGGTGCAAAAGGCATGCTTGGCACGGATTTGGTCCAGGAGTGTACTCAACGCAAAATCAACGCCGAAGCCTTTGGCTTGCCGGAATGCGATATCACCAACCAGCAGCATCTAACCCAGGCCGTGGATGGAGCCGATATAATAATTAATTGCGCCTCTTACACAAACGTCGAAAAAGCAGAAACCGAACCGGACTTGGCTTACCAAGTCAATGCTGCCGCCGTACAAAACTTAGGCCAACTCGCACGCCAAGCGGGTGCCTGGGTTTTACATGTCAGCACCGATTTTGTTTTCGATGGAACTTTGGACAGACCCTACCTCGAAACCGACACGCCTAATCCCATAAATGTTTACGGCAAGACTAAACTTGCCGGCGAGAAACTTTTAGCCGAAAGTAATTGCCGACACGCTATTTTACGCGTCGAGTGGACATACGGCCTTAATGGCAATAATTTCGTAACCAAACTTGTCGAATTAGCTAAATCCAGAACCAGCTTGAAAATTGTAGACGACCAGAGAGGAAGCCCCACCGCTACCACTGAAGTTGCCGATGTTATCTGCAAATTATTAGCTGCGCAACCAGATGGAATATTTCATTTCGCCAGCCAAGGATATGTAACTCGGTTCGATATAGCAAAATTCATTTTTGATAAGCTGAAAATGTCCGTTAATTTAGCCCCTTGCAAAAGCACCGAGTACAAAACTAAAGCCCAAAGGCCCTTAAATAGCCGATATTGCTGTGATAAGATCAAGACTCTCTTAGATGAACAGAAGATTGAAAACTGGCAGGGTCCACTGGAACGATTCTTAATAAATTTAAAGAAAGACTAACCACTTTCTGTCAATCCCTAAAATCAATCTAAAAACCTGCTGTCATCCATCCCTTGGGTGGCCTTTCTTATAAAGCCTAAGACTTGTTTTCCTAACCACCTTTTTCGCTAAGTTGCTTCGGCTATCTTGTATCTCTTTGTTTTCTGCAAGATAAAACTTAAAAAATCTCATTCGTTCCGTATCAGTCATCATCTCAGGCGGGAACATATTTACTTGCACCAGATTTTTTACACGCAATCGAGCGGGTAATCGACAAAATTTCTTGGTCCGCTCATTATCAAGAAAGAAAAACTTCCATGTTTTAAGCTCACGCTTCGCTAATATATTACCCAGCCGCAGATCGCCATGAAATATGCCCATCGAATGCATCCTGCCTATCGTTCTGCCCAGGCTTCTTATAAGATCGCGTTTTGCACACAGTTGTTTTTCTGACCTGTCAGAGATATACGTATGAATCGGAAGGGCGTTTTCAACCTCAACTGTAACTAAAAATGTTTCACTGCAAAATGGTCCTTTTTTCAACTCACCCATGGCCACAACCGCCGGGGCGGTAAAACCGTTTACTTCCAGCATCAATGAAGCCTGAAAAGCGCGTTTGGCTCGGCTGGGACGAAAAATGTGTTTAATCAAATCAACGCTCGACCTATGAAGAAACTTTTTAAAGTAAACCTTCTTTTTTACGCCGTCAAAATCTACAAAAAAAGAATATACACGTGCAAAATCTGATGAATCAACTTTGGTTAGTTGATATTGCCCACTTAGACCGGCTTCACCTTGCCACAAAGCCTGTTCAAGGCACTCGTTGCGGAAATCCTTATTAATGCATAATACGGAATTGTCTTTTCGAATCGTCTCAAAATTAGCATGGCATTTTTTCAAACAGATAAGCCTCACCACATTCAATATCCAACAATAGCTATGCCTAATTTGTTCGCCAATTCGATTGTCTCAGGCTTATCAATGATAATGGTTTTGCCTGCTTCAATGACTACGCATTTCCCGCCATTTTCCGCAAGCCCCCTGATCGTATCAGGCCCAATACACGGAACATCAAAACGCATATCCTGATTGGGCTTCGATGCTTTAAGCAGCGTCCAGTTACCGGACCGACAAAGTTGGCCAGCCCGTTCGATCATCTTTGCGGTTCCCTCTATGGCTTCGACCGCTATGATTTCTCTTTCTTTAACTACTACCGCTTGGCCAATATCAAGTCCGCCGAGGTTTTTGACTATCTCCCAGCCAAATGCAATATCATCTTTAACCGAACTGCTCGGTTGGCATTTGGTCATAACACCTTCTGTTGCAAGATGCTCTTTGCAGTACATAATTGAATTCTCCAAAACTATTCCTCCGCTCGCCAATTCATCTGCCAACGCACATAATAAAGTATCGGTGTGCTTGTCTTTATTGCGAAGCCGCCAGTAGTATACTTTTAGAGCTCTCCAGTCTGGCAAATATCTCAGTATTCGCCAGGGTACATGGTGACTCTGCTTAGCAACTCTGCCAACCATGATTGTGCGTTCAACATTGTGTCTTTTCAGTCTCCGAATCCACACGCCAGGACGCGCCAACGGAACATTATAAAATACATCTACCTCTTTTGCTAAAGAAGCCTCAACGTTACCACCCAAACCAACGCAAACAACTTTAAACCCTGCTCGTTTAGCACCAGTTGCTACGAGAAAGGGCAGTCTGCCCGCACCGGCTATTAAACCTAATATATTTTTACAGTTACGATTCTGCTGCATCAATACTCAACAAAAAACTATTGTTCTAACAAGTCCTCTTGCATAAGCTGTTTTTCAAGTTGACGAATACTTTTTCGCATTTGAGGAAGATACCGTATCATGCTATAGGCTCGTTTGCCCAAACCTGCTTCAATGGCTGGAGTGCCAAAAACCACTTGGCCGTCAGGAATATCCTTAATGACACCAGACTGAGCAGCTATAGTAACATGGTTCCCGATTTGAGTGTGACCTGCTATACCAACCTGTCCAGCCAATATACAGTGGTGTCCGATTTTAACTGAACCAGCTATACCGGCCTGAGGTACGATAAGACAATGGGGACCGATTTCCGTTCCATGCCCAACAGTGACTAAATCACCTATTTTAGTTCCCTGCCCAATAAAGGTATCATCTAATGTGCCACGTTCAATCGCACAACTTGTCCCAATCTCGACATCATCTTCAATTATAACTATTCCGATTTGTGGTATCTTATGGTGAACACCGTTATTGGTGGCAAAACCAAAACCATCTTCTCCTATCGAAGAATTTGCATTTAAGATTACATGATTACCGATTCTGCAATTTTCATAAATAACCACATTTGGGTAAATAATGCAGTCATTACCCAAATGCACATTAGGACCAATGAATGCGCCGGGGTAGATAATACAGCCATCGCCTATCGCGGCATTGTCATAAATTGTTACGAAATCGTGAATATGGCAGTTACTCCCAAGTTTGGCAGTTTTAGAGATGTTCATTTTTAGACTGATACCAACTTTTTTATGCTTTCGATGACCATACAAAAGCACCATGATCTGAGTAAATGCGTAATATGGGTCATCAACTATCAGCAGGGGGACGTTTGTTTCAAATTGTTCAAACACTACAATGGCACTGGCTTTTGTTGTTTTTGTCTGGTTAGTATATTTGGCATTTGAAAGGAAACTAATCTCGCCCTCTCCGGCACGTTTAAGAGTTGAAACCGAATTAATCAAAGTTTTGGGATCACCACAAACTTTACCACCAACGTATTCGGCTAGTTGACCTAAAGTCTTTGATCCCATTAAAGAATCCTTTTTTTCTGTGTTTCAGTTTAAATTCCGTCAAAAATGATCCATGTGATTATCTTTATTATTCAAACAAGTAATTATAACCATAGATTTAGCTGCGTCAATCTTCCAGATTAGCCAGTATTTTCTCTGCAACTTCTTTCGGTAAATCCTCTGATGATTTTCGAAAACCTTCTGAGTCAATTTCAAACACTTCAACCGTCTCACCCATCGGTTTATACCACACCGAATTGCTTGCCCCGAACACTGCAAGCGTTTTAACTCCTAATGCACTGGCAAGATGTGTAATCCCGCTGTCATTACCAATAAAATAATTACAACAGCTTAACAGCTGCAACACTTCTATCAGCGACAGGTCAAAAATACATCCAGATATTTCCTTGAGCCTCTTCAATGTTTTCTTACTGTAAACGTCTATTTCTGCCGGCCCAAGCAGCCATGCTACTTCAACATCCTTTGCCTTTAGTGTCTCAGCAATATAGCAGTAATTATCAAGCCCCCAGCTCTTACCGCCTCCGCCGCTGCCAGGCTGAATAACTACAACATTACGGTTTAAATTAATCCCAGCTTGTTTCAGCAATCCCTTGCCGTAAAAGATATCTTTTTGCCTCGCGCATATTAAAGGCTCTTCCAATTCGTGTTCAGCTTTTAGCGACTCCGAATCAATATCATCCAGAAATTGTTTTATATAAAAATCACTTACATGCCCTGAAAAACTCTCAGGCGGTTTCAAAGACAACGTGATAACTTCCGCGGCGTGACTGCAGTGAGCCGTAAAAATAAGATTTTGCTCAAAATCGCTGCCAGATTCGCCCAAAAACGTCACTATCCAGCCGTAATCAGAAAATACCGATATCAAGGCATCGTCATCTTCGGGATGAAATACTTTCGGTTCTGTAAATAGCTTGTGCAACCCGAACATATCGATAGAGCGAATACCGTCTACGCATGTCCTGCCGAGAAACACTTCGCTGTTTTCAACATGGCCCATAAAGTCAATTCTGCCTAATTGCAAGGATGTTTTCATAAACTGCGCCAAAGGAAGAGTTAGTATGCAGTCGCCGAGCGCCCCAGGCTGAATAATTACCCCACGACGTGCAGCATGTACGGATTCGTCTTCTTTTTGTTTTATGATATCAAGAATGTTTTTATCAGTCTGCATGCCGCAATCAATTGATTCAATTTAACTTACTAAAAGTCTTGTGGATACACAATAATTCGGTCGTGAATAACCGCGATTAAATCATTACGCCCGTCACCTGTAACATCGGCAATACCAAGATACCTCGGCTCAACCCGCCCGGAACCACGGCCCTGTTTCTTTTGATAGCTTTTCTCCTCAAAAACTTTAAATCGCATTGCAGGCACGGGCTTTCTCTCATTATCAAGGGCCAATATTTCAACATGGTCACGCAAATGTTCGATCATAACAATATCTGCCTGCTCATCAGAATTAATATCGCCCACCACAAGCCGTCCATACCTGCCATTTCTTATCTTTGTCTCATAACTAAAAACCTTTTCAAGCCCCATGTTTTTTTTGCCAGGACTAATAAGAGCAAACTTATCACCATCAAAAAGCAATATGCTTTTCACACCACCGCCACAAAGTTGGCTAAAGCCAATCTTTTTGATATCCCACTGGCTTATTTCCAACTCTTTATCCAATCGGTATGTTTTGTCCTCGCCTGTTTTTAATATTTGAAGTTGCCCCTTACGCCCGTCAAGAAGAAGAATTTCACAAACTCCATCGTCATCAAGGTCAAACGCCGCCACCGCAGAAATTTCATTTTCAGTGCTCTTGGCATTATACTGGTCCACCACGTTCCACTTGATTCCATCGGAAAAGACCAGGCTCCTGGCAAAATTACGTTGAGCAATAAGCAACTCCTTTCCTTCCTTACCATCCACATCGGCAACATAGATCGAACTCGTCGTTGCGTTTTTTATAAGACTGGCTTGAGAGGCAGGCGAATCTACCACCTCAAATTTCCCTTTCCTCGTCTGACGAACCACGATCGGGGCGTCGTATTTACTAACGAACACCATCACGTCCATCAACCCATCCTGGTCAATATCAACAGCTTTAATACCCTCTGGATTGGATTCCAATTCCTTTAACTCTACCAGCCTCAAGCCCCTGGCATTGTCATCATCCAGCGAAATCTTATAAATCGACCCAAGATAAACAACATTGTTACTGTCCCTTGCGATATAAAGACAATCTGTTTTCGCGTCGCCGTCTATATCACAAAATTCCATCGCAAGCGGACTATCCTCCAGATTCACAGGCTTCGGAAAAGTGAATCTGTTGTCTTTGAACTTGCTGACCCCTATAGCTTTTTCATCAATGCTTAAAACCGCCAATTCATATCTGTCGTCGCCATCGATATCACGTGCAGATAAACTGACGATATCGGAAAAAGCAGGAAATCTCACAGGCTCCGTCAGCCCAACCCCAGGCATTTGCTTATATAGTATTACTTCGGCAGAACCTGGCTCACTGATGACTATATCAAATAGCCCGTTGCCATCAAAGTCGCCCAGAACCAGATCACGCCGAACACTTTCTCGGTTAGATTCCAAAGGATAAAATACGATAGGATATTCTTGCTCGGGCTGTTGGCTTTCACCGGAAAACTTATAGCAAACCAGCCGGCCAGTAAGATTTTCCACTATAAAAATCTCATCGGCGCCGTCACCATCATAATCAAACAGCTTTATGTCGCTTGGCTCTTCGATAAAAAATTGTCGCTGAGGACTCAATTCGCCGTTCTCAAGCCCAAATCTAACACTTAAAGGCTTGCCACTATCATTGGTGATCAAAACCAAATCACTCCTGCCGTCACCGTTCAAATCCCCCGTATCCAAACCAAGCACCTGTGCCGTTACCGGATACTTAATCGCCTCCGCTAATAAACCATCCTCTTTTTGCGCAATCAAATAAACTGACTTATTACCAGCCAAAACAATGTCATCTTTACCGTCTCCGTTCAAATCATCACACGCGATAGCCTTCGAGTTCAAAACTCCGTCATCGATCTTGATCTTTTGCCGCCTTTGCCACCCTAATAAACCTGATGTCTGCTCAGCGGCCTGTGCAGGCTTTTTTTGCAATATCACATACAAAGCATTCGGTTTGCCGTAAAAGGCCAAATCGATCGATCCATCTGAATTCAAATCTCCAAAAACAAGATTCGCCGCCTTCGCCGACAACAGCAATTCCTGCCTGCTGAACCTGCCGGAGTATATGATCTCGTTAATATCATCGTCAGGCTGTATATCGACCGGCTCAGCGCGATTCGGATCTCTTTTCTGAATCAGAAATTCTATCTTGGATTTCCTGTTATTTACGACCGCGATATCCGTCAGCCCATCACCATTAAAATCCGCAAGACACAGGTTGCTGATATCCCAGCCGAGCTTAATGATCTCAATCTCGCTAAAGCCGTAATAAGATTGAATATTCTCCCTGGCCTCAGACTCAGCGACTGTATTCCCACATACCAAAGTAATTAAAATAACCGAGAACATGATAAACGTTATTTTACCCAAGACACGATCCTCCCGTTTATATGCACAATTTTAACAAGGTATTATAAAGCACAAAAACAATAATAAAATAGGCCGTCCCGTACCAAAAATAGCTTTTGGTGCGGGGTTCAATAATTTTGCATTTTATACTTTAATTTTTAAATTTCCTTAACTAGTATACTTATTTAAAACCGCAAATCAAGTTTTTGCTCTTTGATCCTTCAACTGCGCTCCAATCGACTGTCTTGATGAGCCAGTGCTATAAAAAAAGCCCCCACCTGAAAATAAGTTGAGGGCTTTTGAGCTTTCACTATCTATATCATAAATATCATTTATTTTTCCCCGAAGCAGCCTCTTTGCCGAGCATACCCCTCAGAACAGTTCCCATCAGTGCATCGGTCATACCAGCACCAGCACCACCGACCATTACTTCAGGCGTGATCCTTACTCCACCAGCCTCAACCAGTTTCATGATCTCGATAAGAGCGGCATTGTCCTGCCCGATCACCTCGGCAATCTTCTTATAAGCCATCGCCTTGGCCTCTGCCGTAACCTTAATTAATTCAGCTTCAGCCTGGGCGCCAATAATCTTTTTCTGCTTATCCTGCTCAGCGATCTGAACATTATACCTAGCTGTCGCCAGACGCTTTTCCTCTTCTGCCTCCTGCCTGGTCTTTGTTAGTTCCTTTTGTTTTTCCGCTGCACGCTGCTGCTCCTCGAATGTTGCCTGTTCCTGAAGAGCTATTTCGCGATCCGTCTGCGTCTTCAACAGCGAACCGAGGGTCTTTTCGTCGCCGATATCGCCAATACGAACCGCAAGAACCGCCACTCCATATTTAGCGAGTTCTTCTTTGAGCATCGATGTACTTTGCGCTTCCTGCTTGGACCGGTTCTGAACATATTCAAGCGCCTTCACCTTTTCAGCATTATTTCTAAATATCGCTCTCACCGCAGGCGTCACCAGCTTGGTCAGAACAAGTGCATCATCACCAACAGTAGCAACAACTTTCGGCGCATCTTCGCTGTTTATCTTATAGGTCATCCGAACGTCCACCGGAAACGTAAAGCCGTCCTTACTGCGAACAGTTATCGGCTTCATAGGCTGATAACCTCGCCCCTCACCTTGTTCTTTCTCAGCGGTATAGCTAACCTTCACCTGCCGAATGCTGATAGGCGTTATTTCATAAGCCTGCGTATTCAGCCTGTACTTTCCTTCCGTTAACGGCTTTCGCCACACTCCCTTTCGGCCTACCTCAACCAACCGGTCCTTAGACTCAACTGTTTCGCCTACATTACTTTTAATAACCGCAACCGTGCCGACCGTAACATTTGTTATCGGCACAACTGTTATCGTAAAAAGCTGCGTATTGATGCGGTACCTACCAGGTGAAAGTACTGAAAGCTGGGGGCCTTTATAGCCTTTGCCTTGGCTGAGAAAATACTCGGCGTTGAGCATTTTCTCTGGCTTGTCCCATTCCGGCGCAAAAATTTCGCCGCCAGGCAGGCTTTGCCCGTCAGCAGCTTGTATCAGACCAACAAATCCGGGCTTTATCTCCGTCATCTTGATTTGCGTGACATTGTACTGCCATTTCCATTTGACATGCCACCCGGGTGCCAGGATCTGTGCCTGAACACCGTTCTCGCCATTTACCGCCAGAACCTTGCCCTCAGGAAGATCCCCGCCGAACAGCTTCTTCTCAACTATCCCAACTTCATCGCCGTCAATTTTCACTATCGAGCTGGCAATTATCCCAATAAAAACGATCAAACCCATCGCAAAAAGCGCCAAACTCACCTTAGTCTTATTTATAGGCAGCTGTTCCCATGTACCGTCCATAATCGTCCCCTTCTAAATAAACTCTCAAAGATTAACTTCCTTAAAACACCCCACCGATTATAAGCCACTAAAACCCATAGGCAAAGAGAAAATAGAAAGCTTTATCTGGTGGTTGCCCCGACCTGTCGAAAATCAATAATCATTAATCAATTGAATTCCCTCCTTTACTACCTATAATCAAAAACCAATAGACGGTATCAAACGCGCAAAACTGATTGGTAATATACGAGATGAATACGAAATATATACGAAATTTTTCGATTATAGCACATATCGACCATGGCAAGAGCACGCTGGCCGACCGTATGCTCGAGTTGACCGGTACGATCTCAGGCCGTCAAAAGGCCGAACAGTTGCTTGATAATATGGATCTCGAGAGAGAACGAGGAATAACCATCAAGGCTTCAGCGGTAACCATGGATTATCAATACGAAGGTAAAACCTATATGCTCAACCTCATCGATACGCCAGGACATATTGATTTTCATTATGAGG